>Ga0075114_10001527_pt1 | contig 12418 bp, 10 predicted proteins | sample AntAceMetag02UKM_FD_69784 | JGI IMG/M metagenome (GOLD analysis project Ga0075114, IMG submission 69784) | Saline lake microbial communities from Ace Lake, Antarctica - Antarctic Ace Lake Metagenome 02UKM | ecosystem: Environmental > Aquatic > Non-marine Saline and Alkaline > Saline | place...
ATAGTTTTTGGGATATCCGGCTCCAGGGAGATCTGAAAAGCGAAATTTAAATCTTGAGCTAAACATGTAGATGTTACCGTGGAATACTTTCGGACGGGGGTTCGACTCCCCCCGCCTCCACCATAAGGCAATCCAGCACAATACAACGAAGCATAAAAGCCCTTGAGAAATCAGGGGTTTTTTTGTTTTTATTGTCTTTTAGTGTCCGATAAAATCCATTGACATTGACGGTATATGACGGTATATTTTGAGCATAAATACCGTTAGCACAAAACAGATACCGTCAGGAGGGCAAAAAATGGCACTTTCAGATGCTAAGGCACGAAACGCAAAGCCAAAACAAAAAGCTTACAAATTGAGCGATGCAAATAGTCTTTATTTGCTTGTAGTGCCAGCAGGCGGGAGATATTGGCGCTTTGATTATCGGTATGACGGCAAAAGAAAAACGCTTGCACTTGGCACATACCCTGAAGTCAGTTTATTACAGGCACGGGGCAAAACCTTAGAAGCACGTCAAGCCATAGCTCAAGACATAGACCCCGGACAGCAAAAGAAGGCGCAGAAACAATCACAGGCTGCAACAAAAAACAGTTTTGAAGTGATTGCACGGGAATGGTATGACAAGTTCTTACCAACGTGGACAACAGGGCACAGCAAAACCATTATTTCACGTCTTGAGAGTAACGTGTTTCCGTGGCTGGGAGAAAAGCCGATAGATGAAATAACTGCACAGGACGTTTTGCGAGTACTTCGGCTTGTGGAAAGCAGGGGCGCAATTGAAAGCGCCCACCGAACAAAGACCGTTTGTGGACAGGTATTCAGATATGCCATAGCAACAGGACGGGAAGACCGTGACCCAACGGCAGATTTAAGGGGCGCTCTTGCACCTGTACAAACTAAACACATGCCAGCTATCACAGACCCTGAACAGTTCAAGGGACTTTTAAAGGCAATAGACACGTATAAAGGCAGCTTTATTGTTAAATGCGCCATACAACTTCAGGCTCTTACTTTTGTAAGACCGGGAGAGCTGCGACATGCTGAATGGTCAGAGATTGACCTTAAGAAAGCTCAATGGAGCATACCGGCTGAAAGAATGAAACTGAAAGAACCCCATATTGTACCGCTATCCGTTCAGGCCATAAACATTCTCAATGACCTTGAACCCTTGACCGGAAGCGAACGCTTTGTTTTTCCGGGCGGTCGCTCCACTTCACGCCCATTATCTGAAAATGCTGTTTTAGCGGCACTTGTTAACATGGGTTACAAAGGCATAATGACTGGGCACGGATTCAGGGCAACAGCACGAACCATACTTGATGAAGTGTTACAGCGACGTGTTGACCTGATTGAACACCAACTTGCACATAAAGTGAGAGACGTTAACGGACGGGCGTACAATCGAACTGCACACTTGCCAGCACGTCGGGAAATGATGCAGCTTTGGGCAGATTATATTGACGGACTTAAGGCCAATTCAAAAATATTGCCTTTAAAAAAGATACAGTAAAAACGCATATGGAGAGTAGGCTGATGGGCCGAACACCGTGACACCCTTTACCCGGCCCTCCCCTTCTTACTTAAAATGACGGCATAAAAGGAGATGAATAATGACAAAACGAAAACAGCACTCGCTTTTTGAGAAGGAAAGCAAAACAATAAATAAAAAATCGCGAGATTCGCATGTCGAACCTACACCGGCGGAGCTTAACGAAGCAAACGCACAACACCGGAAAAAAATTGCCGACCTTACCGAAGAATTTGAAGATTTAGTTGAAGGCATTGAAAACCACTATAAAGGCAGTTGTAAACGGAAAGATATGAAGCGGATAGATAAAATTGAATATGAACTGGCCGATATGAACATTCCTACAATGGACATTATGGGCAAAATGTGTGACGACTCCATCATCATCGATAACCTTATAGAAAGATCGCAGAAGCTGCGTGATAAAAAAGGCAAGCATCAGCGCGCGGGAGTCCCACGGAAAACGCGCCAAAAACGTGCAGAAGTTGCTGGGCTGTTGCGAGCTATGGCTGAGGTTAAGGGCTACGGGAACGTGGCGGAGTGTCATAATGCCATAAGAGAGCTGGTCTTCCCTGAGCGTAAGAACGACAAAAATCGACGGGAGATTGAAAACGTGCTTGCAGCTGACGATGGGGTAGAAAAACGTGCCTATTATAAAGCTGTTTTTGAAAAAGCCTTCACGCAAGAAGAAGTGACAGCACTTAATTTTCCCCAAGAGGATGACCAATACGAACAACTTAAAAAACGCATCCTTAATCATGTACGCGCATGGAGCAAGGAACACCCCGAAGAATTTAAAAAAATTCATCGTGCGTCACTTGGAATAGAAGTATCAAAACTCCCTGAAACGGCCAAACCCAAACGTAAAATCAAAAAAAATACTGCGCCCAGAAAATCCCGCAAAGTTGCTCGGTAGTCAAATCCCCCTATTTGAATCATATCAAACAGGTTGTTTTTATTGGCTAATAGGGTTGTCGGTTAATTACTGACAACCATTTTTTATTCCAAAATATCGCCACTTGCTATGTCATACCCCCAATTGACTGACATTTTTTTTAAAATTATAATGGTTACTAGTGTACAGCATTAGTAATCATTTTTTTTGGAGAAAACATAATGGACAAAGATCGGCTTTTACGAATTAGGCAAATTATTCCGCACTACCTACCAATTTCTAAAGCAAGCTTTTGGGCTGGCATCAAAAAAGGCATCTACCCGCGCGGTTTTCATTTAACTGAGAGAACACGGGTCTGGCGCGAAAGTGAGATTTTAGAAATCGTTCAGCGGGGTGAACACAATGAATAAATTGTTTTTGTTTTTCAATAAATGGAATCTGCGACAACTGGAGCGAGAAACTGACGGGCCTTTTAATCCTGAAATTTCCAAGCAGATAGACTGCCTGCAATATCTCATTGATACATTCGACCGTGGACGGGACAGGAAATGACAGCAGGTTATGTGAAGCTATGGCGCAAGTCCCTTGATGCTGGATGGCTGAAAAACCCTAAACTATGGGCTTTCTGGTCATACTGCCTTTTAAAGGCAACACACAAGTCATGTACAGTTATTATAGGCTGTCAGCAGGTGCAGCTTTCCCCCGGTCAATTTGTCTTTGGCCGCAAAAAAGCAGAAGAAGAAACAGGGCTATCACAGCAGGAAGTCCGCACCTGTAAAGCATTTTTAGAAAAAGCCGGAAATCTAACCAGCAAACCAACCAACAAATTTACAATTATTACCATTGCAAATTGGGGGTTTTATCAATCTGAACCTGACAAAGCAACCAGCAGATCAACCAACGATCAACCAACAACTAACCACATACAAGAATGTAAAGAAGGTAAAGAAGAAAAGAAGGGGCTTTTTGTTTTGCTGGAAAAATATACTGGAGAAGAAAAAACTTTGATTGACCAGACATTGCAGGCAATAGCAACAACCAGAAAAACCGGCAAACTATCCGAAGGTAAAAAAGTGTCAATCCTTCAACAGTTTGAAAAGTATGACCGGCAACAGGTTTTAACCGGTTGTAAGACATACATTGATAAAGAACACCAGCAACAAGGCAAGAACGAAAAATATTTGTTTGGCATAATTAAAAACACAACAGCGCAACCAGCACCGGCATTAACACCGACCGGAAGCAAGATGCTTGATGATTATTACCACAAGAAAGAATCAGGAGCCGCACAATGACAGCAGCGCAATACATACAAAGCAAAGGATTTGAGTACCGGCAGCAGTCAGGTCAGATCATTTTAAAAACTTGCCCTTTTTGCCATGATGAAAAATACCATTTTTACATTGACCAACAAAAAGAGAACGCACCATTTTTTTGCCATAAGTGCAACCATAAAGGAAACATCTACACCATGCAAAAACATTTCGGCGACAAACCAAGCACCGACAGCGGATACAATCGAAGCAGAACACAACAGAACGGCATTACAGCAGCTTTTCCAGACAAAAGGCAGCAGTATGTCTGCCCTGATGAAAAAAAGGTTTTAAAGGCGCATGAGACGCTTTTGAGTGATACGACAGCTCTTGAGTATGTCACGAACGAACGCGGCATAGACATTGAGACGGTAAAAACTTTCAAGATTGGGCTGGCAGTTGACCAATCCAAGAGGCGCTGGTTGTCAATCCCACACTATGCCGGGGGCAAACTTGAAAACATCAAATCCCGAAGCCTGCCACCAGCAGAAAAGACGTTTAGACGTGTAAAGGACTGCCGCAGTGTACTTTTCAATCAGGATGCTATTAAAGGGGCAGAAGAGATTTATTTGTGTGAAGGGGAGCTTGATGCTTTAACTTTGATTGGACAACGCATAAAAAACACAGTTGCAACCACAACCGGCGCCGGTAACTTTGATGCTGAATGGATTGACCAGCTCGAAAAAGTTAAAAAGGTTTACATTGCCTATGATGCCGATGAAGCTGGCCGAAAGGGGGCAAGGGAAGTTGCCCGGCGGCTTGGATATGAGCGATGTTTTATTATCAACCTACCAGACGGACAGGACGTAAACGACTATTTTAAAAATCATGATGTTATGGACTTCCAGAAGCTTATAAATGCATCAAAGCGTTTTGATGTTGCCGGGGTTATGAATTTAGGTCAGGGGCTTGAACAACTGAAAGAAGAGATCAACAGACCAGAGAAAATGGCAGGCATAAGAACTGGCTGGCCTTCAGTTGATCGGCTTATTAAAACCGGGCTTTGTCCGGGGGAGTTATGCGTTTTATCAGCCCCGCCAAAAATCGGCAAAAGCAGCCTTGCATTGCAGTTGTGTACCGGCAATGCACTTGAGAATATACCGGCACTTTTTTATTCCCTTGAAATGCGATCAATGAAAGTTATTGAAAAGATAGTTAAACTGCATACGGAAACAGAGAACATCAGCGATATAGAAATTGACCGCACCAGCAGGGAGCTTTCAGGAAAACCCCTGTACCTAGGTTATGCTTACCAGAAGCCAAAGCTTGAAAACATCATTGAAACCATAAAGCAAGCGGTCAAACGCTATGGCTTAAGGCTTGTCGTGTTCGATCACTTGCATTTTCTTTGCCGGTCACTAACAAATCAAGTGCAGGAAGTGGGGCTTGCCGTGCAGGCTTTTAAGTTTCTTGCTGAAGAAATGGAAATTCCCGTTGTCCTGATAGCGCAGCCACGAAAAGTAAACCCCAATGCAATCATGACCGCACAAGACCTGAAGGACAGCAGCTCTATTTATTCTGATTGTGACCACTTGATTTTAATGCACCGAAAACGCAAAACCAACAAGGATGTGGGCGGGCTTGATACAGCTTTTGATCCTATAACTGTTATCAGGCTTGAAGCTTCAAGATATAACGCAGGCGGGGAAACCTTACTTTATTTTCATGGTGAATATTCTCGTTTTGATGAAATTAATAACCGATAAAGGAGCCATAAATATGGCAAGACCACGCAAAGACGGCAAACCCAGCCGGAACAATAAAGATGGCAGACCTCGTAAAGTGATTCACTGGCGAAAGATTGATGAAATGTGTGCTGAATTTTGCACAGCAGAAGAGATATGTGCTGTATTGAGTATCAGTACTGACACGCTTAGTTCCAAAATTAAAGAAAAATTCGGCAAAACTTTTCCGGAGTATTTTACAGAAAAATCAGCTTTGGGAAAGCGTTCGCTCCGCGCTTGGCAATTCGATCTGGCTAGGCAAGGTAACGTTCGAATGTTGATTCACCTTGGCCGGGCTTACTTAGGGCAAGACGATAAGAAAAAAGTTGATCCGTCAAGCCCTGACGAAAGAGAAAACCAGCACAGGGAATACACAAAAGAAGAACTAAAAGCGGAAATTAAAAGAAGGGGGCTTCACAAATTATTTAATAAGGCTGACTTCATTTAAATTGAACCAAGCTCAATTTTATACATTTATACGTTTGACTGTATCTGACAATCTCTTGTGAGAATAATACAAAAGACCAATGGCATAACTTAAATATTTGCTGACAAAACAGAGTAAAACGTTTAATACTTAATGCTAATTTAGATACTTTCTATTTATGCATACCCAGTTTTTGTGTAAGAATCACTGGAGCATTTTGATAGAAACAAAAATCACTATGATGGAGGGGAATGATATGAAGAAATTAACAATTGTTTTATTACTACTGGCGATTGCCTTAACCGGCTGCAACAAGACAGATGATTTCACTGAGGGGATGACTTTTTTCGACAAAAAAGACTATAAAAACGCACTGCCACTATTTGAAAAATTAGCAGAACAGGGTAACGCCAAAGCTCAAAACGTTCTGGCAGTTATGTATATAAATGGTCAAGGCTTGCCGAAAGATATAAAGAAAGCAATGATTTGGTATGAAAAAGCGGCCGCTCTTGGCAATGATGCAGCACAATACAATCTAGGCATAATTTATGATTTAGGAGAAAATAATATTCCTCAAGATTATAAAAAAGCCGCATATTGGTATGAAAAAGCAGCCGCTCTTGGAAGGGCGGAAGCGCAATACAATCTAGGCGCTATGTACATAAAAGGCAAAGGAGTTTCTCAAAACTATGAGCAAGGCGTAGCTTGGATAAAAAAAGCAGCTTCCAAAGGTGACGAAATGGCTCAGAAGTTTTTGGAAGCTCCAAAGGTTTATCAATTCAGCGACAAAGAAAAATTTATCATAAAGTCTCTAATTAAAGACGACTTAATCACCTATATCGGTGATGGTGACTCTTTACTGAAATACAACAATTTGCCTGTTAACGTAAACGCCAATAAAATGCAGCGAGACTATGAAAAAAATGAGGTTGCTGGAGACATCGCCTACCGCAAAAAATGCATCATTGTAAATGGCAAAGTTGCATCTATCGACCGCTCAATCGGCGAAAATTATTTCATCACCTTAAAAGGTGGCTCAAACCAGTTCATTAGTCCACATGCCAAAATGGATGATGGTTATAAGAACTATTTGGCTGCTCTCAATAAAGGTGATGAGGTATCTTTAGTTTGTACGGGTACAGGGATGCTTATGGGTTCAGCAACACTTAAAGATTGCATGCCTCTGAACGATTGGACTAACGTTTTCGCAGACGAATATATCAAGGGTATTTCAAGAATAATTGAAAGCAAGGACGAAAATGTGGTCATGCTAGCTACTATTGCTGTTTTTATTGTGAGCCAAGCGCCGGACAACACATTGTTTACCGATGATGCCGACAAAGACCAGATTGTAAAAGAGATATATTTACTCATAAATAACATACCGAAAGATGAAAGAAAGAAAATCTTTGCCGAAATTGCCGCCGAAAAGTTTAATTATGTCAAGGTTGATAAAGACAATGCAGAAGCTACTTCAACAAATTAAGATTGACACAACCCGTAATAATTGAGCAAGTTCAGAGAATGATTGAGAAGCTTAAATATTACCAAAGTCAAAATAACCAAAAGGGGATAAAATTGAAATTTGACGGTATTTTTGACGGTATAAGAGTTTATTGACATTATGAATTAAAAGTATTTTCAAATAGTTACAGTATTAGTTCGACTCCCCCCCGCCTCCACCAGTAAGTTATTGAGATTACTGGTGTTTTTATTTTTAAAAACCACAAGGAAACACAGAAGTATCATTTTTCGAATGCCCTCCTGATTTCTACTTCTTTGTCAATGCAAGCATACTTTGCAGTTGTAGCCTCATTCTTGTGCCCCATGATACCACCAATATCCATTAGACTTTTCCCCAGACTAACTTGTTGACTGGCAAAACTATGGCGAGTTCCATTGTATAGCTTTATCCTTTTAACCTTTGCGTTATCACAGGCGTCATACCATATTTTTATGATCTTTTTTTCAGAGTAAGGCTTATTTTTACCATGCCAGAAAACAAAATCAGTGTATTCAGACTTCTGGACTTTAGCAAATATGGGTTTTAGTTGGGTCATCATTGGAACAGTCCATTGATTTTTTGTTTTTGTTTTTTCCCGATATATGCCATTACTAAATCCAGCCTGAATTCGCACACGTTCATTTTCAACAGCATCCCATTTCAGAGCCCGAGCCTCAGCTGGGCGAAGACCTGTTTCAATTAAAAATTCAAAAATTGGTTTTTGCTCAAAAGGGATACAATACAATATTTTCATCTGATCCTCCCTCCCAATCCATTTCGGGATTGTGCTTTCAATTTTTATCTTCGGAAATTTAGGCGCTTGTTCTAAAACCTCATCATCAACCAGATCATTAAAAAACTTACGCAAAACGTCGATCTTGTTCTTCTGAGTCTTGGCTTTAAGAGAAGACGGTAAAGAATCTCTAAAATCCCTGATGCCTGTCATCTTGATTGACCTGACATCCTTTGAACCAAAAAAATCTACGAAGGCTTTTCCATATTGTTCAAGCTTGGAATAGTAGCTAGGAGCAATATCCCCCCTATCCAGATCTCTTTTTCTCTGCTTCAGCCATTCTTTATATAAATGATTAAACCTATATTTTTTAACAACTTGCCCTTGCCTCTTTTTGTATTTTCCAGAGTTAAATGTATGATTATCGATCTCTAGCTCAATGCTTGCAGCTTTTTTAAGAGCGTCATTATATAAGTTAAAAGTTTGAGCTGGATACCTGTCACCTTTATGCCAGAACTCAATATAATATTTTGTGGGATGAGTTCCGTACTTCAAGCAAGCAAGATCGTTTCCTGTATCTTTAAATCGACCATTGCAAATTGGACATGTTTGCCAGCTTCGGATGTTAATTACCTTCAACAGAGCATTCCTCCCTTTACCTTCCGGTTTTTCAGAAAGTAAATAAGGGAGGTCATTGCCAGGTGTCAAGATTTTATTCTGTTGTTGAGCTGGCTGATACATTATTAATAACTATTTGAGTTGTTTTAGTTCTTAAAATTAAACTATTTTCTCATACTTCTATTATACTATCTTTTCAGCTTCTTCTTAGCGGTCTTGTTTGTATATACAAAACTAGACTGCTTGGGGAGTGCCTTGATGACTTGCTATCTTATTCTCTATTCCAATAGTTTTTGGTTCTAAAAATAAAAAAAAGCACAAGATGTTTTTATCTCATGCTTAATGTGTATCAAAATAATCAGGACGTTCCAAAGAGCCTTGTTTGCATATACAAAACTAGACTGCTTGGGGAATATTGTGAGGACTTACTTTATTATTGGGACAGGAAGTTTACTCCTATATTTTTTATACTTTTCATACTGATGTTTAACTGCAAGGGGTGTTTCAAATAAGATATTTATTTTTTTACCCATTAAGAATATTTGTTCATAATCATATCCTTCTGTTTTAAAGCGATATGCAAAAAGTAAGCTTTTATAGTACGAATCAGATTTTGTGTTCTGTTCACCCAATAAGTTTTTGCGAAGGCTTGTATCTACTTCTTCATCGATTATTTTTTTTATTTCTTTTAGGAGAGTTGATCTGCTACTTCGCAGATCAAGTTTAAGGTCTAAGTGTAGCGTACAAGAATCTTTTGATATTATTTTTGAGGTGACTGGTATATTAGGTTTATTATCTACCAGAAAGCACTTTGCTATATCCTTGATTTTATAATCTGCATAAGGGGCAAGTGGCTCTGAAAGGCTCCATTTATGTAAAAACCAACCTAAGTTTTTTTATAACTTCTTTTTAGTTTTCTATAATCTTTCTCATATGCTTCCTTATTTTTTAATATGTACCAGTATAGTTCTGCGATTCCATATTCTGGCCCATCCTTTTTCCCTGCCATAATCTCTCCCTCTGTGCTTGAAATCATATTTTGGTTTAAGATACTGCTGGATTGCTAAAAATGCAAGGCTGATCTGTCGCCTAGAATGGACTGAGTTAAGTGAGGGTATGTAACTGCTTGCTTGTTACTGCTTAATATATATTCGCTGTGGGAATGGCTGGGTATCGCTTGAAATGCAAGATGTTTATGCTGACAGCTTTTCATATAAAAAAGGCAGAGTCGATTTTATGACCCTGCCTTTGTATGATTTTTATAAAAACTTATTCGGGACTACGTTAAAAAATGGCTGCAATGGGTTAATGGGTTTGGGGCAGAGATGAGTCAATATCCAATTTATCCCGATTCGCATGTTTTCTCCACTGCGACCCATAGTTTGAAAATAATCAAAATAACCTGAATTTTCAAGGTCTCAATTACGCTTCACAGGCCAATATGTCCCAAAATCAAACCCCTGTGGAAATGCTTGTCCCACCACCTGTGTTCCTTCTGGCATTCTAATATAACTATCAAAACATACATATAATCCTCCAAATCCTTCGTAGTTCTCCGGCGTCCAAATACACGCTCCTTCTACGAAATCATATCCTTCATCACTGTAATTGCTGAAATATACATCGTGATTCCCCTCCTCCGGGTATCCCTCACTTAAACCTATTAAGCTAGCTGTGGATGCCTCTGTCCACTCCCCTGGTTGTGACCCATCTGTTAAATTACACATACCGTCTTCTAATTCATAAATACCTATAGAATTTGACGTAAGTATTTCGCCGCAACCCGCATCTTTAATCCAGACAAGATCTGTCTGGCAGTCAGTTACTGTACCATCGTTATTATCTAAAAAACGATCAACATCATCACAGGTAAGCTTTGTAGCCGTAAAATCATAAGACTGAATTTCTGTCTGAGGGATATCTAGGACTATAGCTGGGCGACTAAAAATATAATTAGCATGTTGTGGATAAATACCATACTTACCGTTTTCTAGACCGCCAAAAGCATAGTAACCTTCAGCATTTGTTGTTATCGTGGTTATTAACTCTCCCACGCCACATGTATAAACGCTTATATCTATACTGATACCTTCTTGAACATCTCCTGAGATAGTCCCGAAAATTGTATCAGGGTCACAAGCATCACCAATGCCGTCATTGTCTGCATCACCAAATGAGTCACAATCTGGAGCTGCCAACCATATACTGGGGGTGTCAGGTTCATTAGGTATTACTACATCTAAAGAACCATTATTGTCTAAATTTCCAATAGCGACATAACCCAAAACGGTAAGGGTCGTGCCGCCAAGATTCTGACTCCCAACACTAAAGTTACCACTTCCGTCATTCAACCATACCTCGTTAACTCCTGGAGAATTAACAACAATGCCATCTAAATCACCATCATTATCTAAATCTTCAACACTTACTCCTCCACTGTCGGAGTTGCCAAGGCTCTGACCACTATCACTGAAATTACCGCTGCCATCGTTTAGCCATACTTTGTTTGCTATGTTGTTAGCATTGGAAACAAAAGCATCTAGGTCTCCATCACCATCCAAATCCCCAAGTGCTACACCAGTACTTACCAAATTGCCAAGATTCTGACCACTATCGCTAAAATTACCGTTGCCATCGTTTAGCCATACTTTGTTTGGGTCATTTTGAACATTGGCAACAAAAGCATCCAAGTCACCATCACCATCCAAATCCCCAAGTTCTACATCATAACCAGCATAATTGCCAAGGCTCTGACCACTATCACTGAAATTACCGCTGCCATCGTTTAGCCATATCTTATTAGCCAGACTATTGATTACAAATGCATCCATATCAGTGTCACCATCCAAATCTCCGAGAGCTATTCCTGTACTAAAGGAACTGCCAAGGCTCTGACCACTATCACTGAAATTACCGCTGCCATCATTCAACCATATCTTATTTGCTGAAGCGATCAGTATGTTGCTTACAAAAGCATCTAAATCATTATCTCCATCTAAGTCGCCGAGAGCTATTCCTACACTATATGAACTTCCCAGATTCTGACCACTATCACTGAAATTACCGCTGCCATCGTTTAGCCATACTTTGTTCGGCAGGTTGTTCAGATGATTAACAAAAAGATCTAGGTCTCCATCACTATCAAAGTCACCAAGAGCAGCCCCGCCAACAGATGTTCCTAGGTTCTGACCAGTATTGACATACTCAATTTCAGACGCCATTGCAACAAGCGGTATCAATAACATAACCGCTACTGTCAGAATTGATATTAATACCTTTGTTTTGATTTTATTCATGATTCCCCCTTATTGAAGTATTGTTAATACACGCTTAGTGTTTTATAAATTTTTGTTCAAATTATCAAACTTGTTTAGAAAGTCAATAAACAGATATATTGCCAAATAATTATATCAAACCATTATTTAATGTATATAGGGTGAGCGTCTTATTTTTTTTAGGGGTATACACCTATATCATCTGGGGGTATACACCTATATGATCTGGGTGTTAATAAAAATAATTCCTGATCTTGTTCCTGACGAATTCAGGGTGTTATCTTGTAGTCGGGACTCCAGCTAATAAAATAATGTTTTTTGTTCAGAATAAAAGTAGGGGGGCTGTACAATAGGCAGATGCCAAACGCACCCTGCAATATTTTAATTTCGCATATGTCAGC
>Ga0075114_10001529_pt1 | contig 12402 bp, 10 predicted proteins | sample AntAceMetag02UKM_FD_69784 | JGI IMG/M metagenome (GOLD analysis project Ga0075114, IMG submission 69784) | Saline lake microbial communities from Ace Lake, Antarctica - Antarctic Ace Lake Metagenome 02UKM | ecosystem: Environmental > Aquatic > Non-marine Saline and Alkaline > Saline | place...
GCTCACTTGTCGTATCGCAGTGAGAGCGAGCTCAATATGCGTTTCGGCCGGGCCGTTCAGGGTGATCTGTTGCCGGCAGAAGGTGGCCGTTTTGCAATCGAGTCTTATCTGGATCATCACGCTGACAAACTTGGACGGCGCTTCGATGCTAATACATATATTGCCCTAACTCGAGCCATGAGCCTCTTTGACCTGGGGGCTGGGCGTGGAGGAGTGAAAGAGGCTTTGAATCAGATTACGGCACCCCTTACCGTGGTCGGAATTGATTCCGATCGGCTTTTTCCGTTGCATTTGCAACAGGAAATCGTAGATTCCGCGCCGGGCGCTGATCACCTGCATTTGCTCGAATCACCATTCGGGCATGATGGCTTCCTCGTGGAAGAAGAACAGGTTGCTCGATTTGTTGGCCATGCTTTACGGCGAGTGACAACATAGGTTTTCCACAGGCAGGAACCAAGGATTGAATCTGGTGTGGATTAGTTCGAGAATTGGCATGTGGCAATAAAATTTTACTGGAAGCTGATCCTGATATTCATCTTAATGTGTCTTGTGGGCGCGTTACCGCAACTTCACATGGCGAGGGTGTCGGCAAGCCCTGATGTTTTTGCCAATCCCGAGGAGATTCGCTATGAAGGAAGCGGCGGCCTGGTCTTGCCTGCGTCTGTGGATACATCAACCCGTAATGAAGTAGTGCGTTGCCGCGGTTGCGGCTGGAAATTAACCGCCGCGTGCATCCCTGGCCCCGACAACTACTGCGATGCCGCGATTCGCGGTTGTCCAGGTTTACTTGACCACATGCGGGTGTGGTTTCAGCCTGCTGGAGGTGATTGGAAAGAAGTTGATCGAATCTGCTTGACGCACTACGAAGTGACAACGGTCGCGGATATTGAACGCAGGGCGACCGAAAGTTTTGAACGGTACGTACCAAAGCAGGACCCCCGTTGTTGGCCTGAGAAAGGTGCGGTCACCAACCTGCCATTGCTATGTGGAGCTGGTCAATCCACACAGGCCGTGAGTTGGAGCATCCCTGTGGCCGGATTCAACGTTGGTATCACCACGACCCCTTCGTGGCATTGGGATTTTGCCGGTTCGAGTCTTCGAACAAATGAAAGTGGTGGTCCCTACCCTAATCGAGCTATTTCCCATACTTTCCGAAAAGCGGGTCACAAGGAGATCGGTCTGAGAACGAAGTGGAGTGGGAATATTAGGATTGACTCACTTGACCAGGTCGAAATTGCAGCGGATTTGCTCCAGAACGTGCGATTAACGGTGACGATCGGTCAAGCCTTGGCTCGTTTACGTTGCCCCGGCGTAAGTCTTTGTTGACTGGCATGTCAAGATAAGGCGCCCGAACAAGCCAACAGGCTTGACTCGGGCACTTGTTATGGGACTTCGGCGAAAGGGCACCCACTCTCACATGGTAGCTGCAGCGAAAAAGACGGCAACAAGCAAAAAAATCGCACCAAAGACCGCTTCTGCCAAGAAGGTTGCCCCGGCTCGGGCGAAATCGGCTCCCAAGAAGGTAGCCCCCAAAAAAGTCGTAGGCAAGTCACCTGTTGTGAAAAAGACTGCCCCCGTAAAAAAAGTAGTTGCTAAGAAGACTGTGGCAAAGAAAGCCGTAGCGAAAAAGAGCGCCTCCCCGGTCAAGGCCACTGCGAAGCCGGTGAAATCTGCGAAGCCGGTGAAGTCCGCGAAGCCTGCTGTCAAGAAGGACAAGAACACGCTCGTTGAAGTGGTCGCCGCAGGCGACGAAGTAATTGAGATTGATGCATCGGAGGAACCGGATCTCAAAGTCGCGGCCGAGCTTGAGAAAGACCTTGAGGTGGATCTGGAAAAGGATCTCGCAGAGGTGGGAAAGGAAGATTCAGCTGGGCCAGCTGAGGAATCCGCGACATTTACCATTTCACATGTTGATGAAACCGATGAACCAGTACAAACGGTCACGGTGGCTGGTGCAACAGCCGACCCGGTCAAGGACTACCTCAAGCAAATTGGAAAAGTTCCATTGCTCAACGCCGAAATGGAAGTTGAGTTGGCAAAACGCATCGAAGCAGGGCTCTTCGCAGAGGAAATGCTCAATGAGGGCGCCAAAATGGACAAGAAGACGCGCCTTGACATGGAGTGGATAGCGACCGATGGACGCCGGGCCAAGAATCACCTCTTGGAGGCAAACCTTCGACTGGTCGTCTCGCTTGCTAAACGCTATACCGGCAGGGGAATGCTTTTTCTGGATCTGATCCAAGAAGGCAACCTGGGTCTTATCCGTGCGGTTGAGAAGTTTGATTACACGAAAGGCTACAAATTCTCCACGTATGCAACATGGTGGATCCGTCAGGCGATCACACGCGCGATGGCTGATCAGGCCCGGACGATTCGGATCCCGGTTCACATGGTGGAAGTGATTAATAAGTTGGCTCGAGTACAGCGTCAGATGCTTCAGGACCTAGGACGTGAGCCGACACCTGAAGAACTTGCCATGGAACTGGACATGACCCCCGAAAAGGTTGTTGAAGTTCAGAAGTATGGACGTGAGCCGATCTCACTTCACACACCACTGGGTGAAGAAGGCGACAGTGAATTCGGAGACCTCATTGAAGACTCGGAAGCAATTGTCCCCAGTGATGCGGTTTCTTTCACCCTGTTGCAGGAGCAACTTGAGTCCGTTCTTGACACTCTGTCAGACCGGGAAGCGGGTGTTGTGCGCATGAGGTTCGGGCTCACCGACGGCCAGCCGAAAACCTTGGACGAAATTGGCAAGGTTTATGGGGTGACCCGCGAGCGTATCCGACAAATTGAGAGCAAAACAATGTCCAAGCTCCGCCACCCAAGCCGTTCACAGGTGCTGCGCGACTACCTGGACTAATGTGCCTGTGAAGGGGCTGTAAAAAGTAGGCCGGGCCATGACACGCGCGACAGTTCAGGTACTAAGGCTTTTCGTTCAAACGATGAAGTTCGTCAACAACCTTGACAACTTTAGGCCGAAGGGCCTCTTCGTGCGCGTTCCAATGGTGGCCGCAAAACAACAAGGCTGACCCATTGGGTAACTCTGCCAACACATAAGCCTGAGCACCGCAACGGTCACAGCGATCCGTGCTCATAAGAACAGGGGCGACAAGGGTTTGGGTACCTGATTCTGACATGTCCTAAGTACAACATGAGTTCTGTGTGTGAAAGGCCCTAACACGGCCAGGTTCGCCAATAGCGAAGTTTGGCAGTATGCCTGCCGCTCCGTGATTCGTTCCCTAGATTTAGCGCAGACAACACTAGGTTAGGTCCGTGGCCAAAGTGAACTCAAAGAAGGACTCACCCCAGGAATACACCGCGAAGAACCTAGCTGTCCTAGAAGGCCTCGAGGCAGTTCGCAAACGTCCCGGGATGTATATCGGTTCAAATGATTCACGAGGCTTAATGCATTGTCTATGGGAAATAGTTGACAATGGTGTCGACGAAGCTCTAGCAGGGCATTGCACCCAGATTTCGGTAGCACTTCTCCCCGACGGTTCGGTCGAAGTACACGACAACGGTCGTGGGATCCCGGTGGACATTGAAAAACGAACAAAACTCACCGGTGTCGAAGTAGTTATGACCAAACTGCATGCGGGTGGAAAGTTCGGAGGCGGCTCCTATGCTGCATCTGGTGGCTTGCACGGCGTCGGTGCCTCGGTCGTTAACGCTCTGTCGTCTCGACTCGACGTGTCGGTCATTCGCGGTGGAAAAATACACTCGATGTCGTTTCGTCGAGGGGTTCCTGGGAATTTTGAAGCAGACGGACCCAAGGGTTCATTTGCCAAGAAAAGTGGTCTGAATATCACTGGCAAGACACCACGAACGCAGAGCGGAACAACGATTCGGTGGTGGTCCGACCACGAGGTCTTCACAAAAGATGCCGAATACGACCGTGACGCACTACGGGAACGGGCATTGCAGAGTTCGTACCTTGTTCCGGGGTTGACTATTTCGCTCTCAGACCAGCGGGACCAAGGAGATATCTGGGAGGAAACCTTTCAGCACAAGGGAGGCATCTCCGAATATGCCACCTACCTCAGTGCCGGTGAGGGAATTGGCGATGTCACAAGACTCGCGGGATCTGGTCACTTCACAGAGACGGTGCCGGTGCTGGACGACCAAGGTCACATGACGAGTCAGGAACTTCAACGCGATCTCGGCGTTGACATTGCTTTAGTGTGGAATACCGGCTACGACTCCACGTTGCGATCATTCGTTAATGTGATTGCAACACCCAAAGGAGGAACACACGTTGTCGGACTGGAACGTGCTTTGACCAAAGTTTTCAATGAATACCTCAAAGAAACCAAGATTCTCAAAGCCAGTGAGGACAGCGTTACGAAAGAGGACATCGTCGAGGGTCTCACGGCTGTCGTGGCGGTCCGGTTGGCTGAACCGCAGTTTGAAGGACAAACAAAGGAAGTGCTCGGCACCCCTGCTGCAACACGAATAGTTTCGGCTGTTGTCGCTAAAGAAATGGCCAAATGGCTCAAGACCCCACCGCGTGGTGAGAAAGCAACCGTTCGAACAATCGCTGAGAAAGTCGCCAACGCCATGCGGGCGCGAATTGCTGCCCGAAGCCATCGAGATACGCAACGACGTAAGACGGCTCTTGAAACTTCGTCTATGCCGGCAAAGCTCGTTGACTGTCGCAGCACCGATGTCGCAGAATCTGAACTTTTTATTGTTGAAGGGGACAGCGCGCTCGGTACCGCCAAATCAGCTCGTGACTCCAAGTATCAAGCCTTGCTGCCAATTCGCGGAAAGATACTCAACGTTCAGAAGTCTTCGTTGTCAGACATGCTCAAGAACACTGAATGTGCATCGATCATTCAAGTAATCGGTGCAGGTTCCGGACGAACATTTGACCTAGATCAAGCCCGTTACGGAAAAATTATTTTGATGTCCGACGCTGACGTTGATGGAGCTCACATTCGCTGTTTATTGCTGACCTTAATCAATCGGTATATGAAGCCGTTGCTGGCAGATGGGCGGGTTTTTGCAGCGGTACCGCCCCTGCATCGAGTCGAGGTGATCAATGCGGGAAGTAAGGCCAATGAAGTGATTTATACCTATTCTGATCAGGAAATGCGAACCGTGATCGCAGACGCTCACAAGAAGGGAAAACGTGTGAAAGATCCAATTCAGCGATACAAAGGCTTAGGCGAAATGGACTCAAATCAGCTTCGAGAAACTACGATGGACCCAAGTCACCGTACCCTTCGTCGCATGACCGTCAACGAAGCTGAAGATGCATTGGACGTTTTTGACCTTCTGATGGGAACGGATGTAGCACCGCGAAAGGAATTTATTGTGTCGGGAGCTCGAAATTTAAACCGTGATCGGATTGATGCATGAACTCACACGAGCTTGATTTTGATAACGAGTTTGCCGACATCCTGGTAGGCAACGAAAGGTACGCAAGCAATTTCAATGAAAGCGAACTTACGGGCGTGGCCCGCGAAGGTCTTGCGGTCGTTACGTGCATGGATTCTCGCATTGACCCACTGGCCCTCCTTGGCATGTTGCCGGGAGACGTAAAGATTTTGCGCAATGCTGGTGCGCGGGTGACAGAAGACGTCTTGAGGACCTTGGTATTGGCCAACCACCTTCTGGGAGTACATCGAGTGTTGATCATGCCGCACACGGATTGCCGGATGGCTTCAGCAGAGGAGTCAGAGGTTCACGCTGCAATCTATAAAGCATCTGGAATTGATTCTCGGGGAATTGAGATTCGCACGGTGTCCGACCAAGTCGGTGCATTGAAATTGGATGTAACCCGCGCCCGAGCTTATCCGCTATTCGCGCAATCATTGGTGGTTGGAGGAGCAATCTTTGACGTTCGGACCGGGCGTCTTATCCCTCAAGACGTTTAATTGGCCGAGTGAAATGAGTGACTAATGCGAGTCGCAGTTGTTGGAGCAGGGCCATCGGGCATTTACGCCGCTGAGCATCTAGCGTCCCAGTACCAGGTTGAGGTCGATGTGTTTGACACGTTGCCGGTTCCCTTTGGTTTGGTGCGCTACGGGGTCGCACCGGATCACTTCTCAATTCGATCGGTGCGGGACAAATTGGCCCAAACATTTGAGAACCCACTTGTTCGCTTCCGAGGCAACGTCACTATCGGGCGCGACCTTACGGCGCAGGACCTTCACGATCATTATGACGCCGTGGTGTACACCTATGGTGCCTCTTTAGATCGAGAGCTTGGGATACCGGGCGAAGATCACCCAATGAGTATTGCCGCGACCGCATTTGTCCGTTGGTACACGGGACACCCTGATGCAGCAGACTTCGGTGACCAGCTCTCGCGCGCAACAGAGGTGTGTGTTGTTGGTTTGGGGAACGTTGCCATTGATGTGACGAGAATTTTGATCAAGCCGGCTTCAGAGTTGATGCAGACTGATATCCCGCAACACGTCCTTGACTCACTTGCACGCAGCTCCGTAAAGAAAGTTCACGTGGTCGGTCGCCGTGGCCCAGCAAATGCTACTTTCACTACCAAGGAACTCAAGGAACTTGGTGAGATTCCGGGAGTTGACGTAATCGTTAATGCCAAGGACATTCCCTCGGACCGTGAATTTGCTAGTGGAGGAAGTAAAATAGTGGCTCGTAATCTCGACGTAATGTCAGAGTGGGCAACCCGCAAGGTCAGCAATGAGAAATCAATTGAGTTTCACTTCTTTAGTGCGCCAGACGCTCTCGATCTTGACCGTGGAATTCTCAGGGTCAAGGAAATGGAAATTGACGAGAATGGCCGATTGTCGCCAACAGGTTCAGTGAATGAGCTTCAATCCGATTTAGTGGTTCGTAGTATCGGGTACCGCGGGGAAGGCCTGTATGGTCTGCCATTTGATCACGTGTCCAACGTGATTCCTAATAGCGAGGGGTCGATTACTGGGTTGGAGTCCTCCTATGTTGCTGGGTGGATCAAACGTGGACCCTCAGGCATTATTGGCACTAATAAGAAAGATGCAGTTTCCTGTGTCAACTTGCTTGTTCAGGAGCACAAAGGCGGGCAGAAGTCCAGTGCTGGAAACATCGATCAACTGCTTGCAGACCGTGGAGTGCGATTTATTGACTTCCAAGGGTGGAATCGGATTGACGCGCGTGAGAAAGAATTGGGAGCCTCGCGTGGAAGGGAACGCACGAGTATTCATGAACGAGAAGAGTTAATCAGAATTGGTTTAGGCGCTTAGCCACTTAATTCCGCAACCAAGTGCTGGAGACCCTAGGGTAAACACGCTCCCCACCAGTGCACTTTCGATAGCTGCTCGAAGGTATTCCCCTGATACCGGGGTGTCGCTCTTCGGCCGCGAAGAATCGAAGGCCCCTCGGTACACCAGTTGGGATTGGGCATCAAAGACATAAAAGTCGGGCGTGCACACAGCACCGAAAGTATGGGCGACCCGTTGATCTGCATCAATCAGGTACGGGAATTCCCACCCTGCGCGTTGACTCTGGGCGAGCAACCCAGGGATGTCGTCTGCGGGGTAGGACTCGACGTCATTGCTACAAATTGCAAGCCAGCTGACTTGCGAAAAATTGTGTGAGAGTTGACCGACAGCCTGTTCAACCCATTGGACATAAGGACAGTGATTGCAGCTAAAGAAGATGACGCTGACTCGATCTGAACATAAGTGGGCCAGCGATTGCTCGATGCCGTTACAGTCAGGTAGCACTGCCCCTGGAATCTGTGTGAGGCTGGTTGAGCCAGATTGAATGGGCATTTACGTCCTTTCGCTTAGGTGAAATTCGTGAACAGTCTTAGGCTCGCTTCCACATGAAGCTATGGTCTCCACGAGCGAATCGGTAACCGTGAGGGTCTCTGTAATTCCCTCACACGTAAAGGAGACCTCAGAGTTGACTCCGTGAGTAACACACGAGTGGAATTCGACTTGAGCGGGCCATTTCCCCACCTCAATAACTTGCTCTACAGGGTCGAGATACGTGCTGCCCCTAACAAATTGTGCATCAATGACGCCGGTTGTTAAGAAACGGTTTACCACTGTTGAATCAAGGCGACCAAGAACAAGGTTGGCGGGGATGCACATTGCAGTCGGTGCGAAGCGATGCCCTCCTAGATGACTGCATTCAAGAACCGTGGCGAAAATCTCGGGGGCAAGGTCCTGCTCGCATTGAGTGATCAGTCGCCTGCCTAGTGTGGCGCAGCACTGGTCGCGTTTCCCGTTGGTGCATACGAGAAATAAAGATGTCGCCGGCTCTGCTGTGCTCAGATCCGGTATACCATCTTGGGTGAGCATTCCTCGTAGGAGCCCGCCCCCCTTGGTGGAAAACCAATACGTATGAAAAGGGTATTGCGCAATGCTCTGGGGACTTCGAGCCATGAGGATCGTGGCGTTGTTATGGGACGCCCACGAAGTAAGTTCTTCGTCAACAAGGGTGTCAATCGGACGATCCCCCCAAGCACCCGGGTGATAAAGGATCAGCCACGAGTCAGCAGTTGGTGCTGTACCGGCCAAAGGTCGTGCGGAGTTGATCTGGCTACAGGGGATTACGGTCATTTTTTGGCTTCCAAACGAATAACAATCGGCCACCAATTGCATCGATTGGGTGCGTCAGTGGTGTGCCGGTGCCATCGCGTTTCCCGTCCGATTTGGGTAGAGGAACGGCGATTCCACTAGAAGACGCTGCCCGTGCCGGTGCGGGTCCACACCATGCGCGTAGAAGGGTGTCCTCACCGGATCTGAATTTGTGCGCCCGAACTCCAGCAGTGGCTCGCCCTTTACCCGGATATTCATTGAAGTCTGTGACCTTTCCGTGCCCCAGTTCGGTGCCAGGAAGTGCTTGGCTGGAACCAGATACGGTGACGACCACATTTGGCTCCGACGGATCAACAACGCCAAAGAAAACGACATGTGAGTCCACCATTTTGATCCCCGCTACGCCACCTGCCGACCTACCTTGTGCGCGAACTGCGGTGGCTGGGAAATGTAGCAATTGGCCAGCCGAGGTGATGCATACCAATTCGGCTTTAGCGGCGAATGCATCGTCGAGTGCCAGCGCAGCTACAACGGTGTCACCGGCTTCAAGTCCAATAACATCCCAGACGGGGCGACCGATTGCGTGGGAGGAAGTAAGGCGTTTCACCGAGCCACTACTAGTTGCTAGGACAAATGGGGCGTCGAGGTCAAGAATCGCAACGGGTGACTCATCGGTCTCCAGCGAGAGGAAAGCACCGATCGGTGCACCGCCGCTAAGACCAGGGATCCCTGAAGTCGGTGGGATAGCCGGAATGTCCACAACCGAGATTCGATGTACTAAACCACTTGATGTGAGTACGCCTAGTTCACCACGCGAAGTTCCCCGCGCTGCAGAAATTATTACGTCGTGACTCGTTCGTGGACTTGTTTCGTTCTCAGAGGTCACCTGGGTGTTGATACTTGCGGTTCTCGCGATCAAGCCGGTGCTGGAAAGCAGCACTACGCAGTCCTCGTCGGCGATCTCTAGCGAGGTACTGGCAACTACTTTGGGTGCGGCAGTTGCTTCTAGGAGCAATGTACGGCGCGGGCTACTGTGCGTCGAACTCACTTGAGCTAACTCGGTCGAGACAAGCGCTCGCAATTGGGTTTCGTCGGCGAGAAGAGCTTCGAGTTCCTCGATCGTCGATCGGAGTTGATCTGCCTCCTTATCCAATTCAATCCGAGAAAACTTTGTGAGGCGCCGCAGTGGCATTTCCAAGATGTAGTTGGTTTGAATCTCAGTGAGATCGAAAATCTCCATTAGTCGAGCACGCGCGTCTGCGGTGTCATCGCTGTTGCGAATCACTTGAATTACTTCATCGATATCAACAATAGCTATGAGTAAACCGGCAACTAAGTGTAGACGACTGCTGGCTACTTCCATCCGGTATCGACTGCGACGGGTAACAACGCTGATTCGATGCTGAATGAAGACTTGAATTAAATGCTTAAGTCCCATGGTTACCGGCTGGCCGTCTACGAGGGCGACCGCATTAATGTTGAATGAGTCTTCCATCGGGGTGAGTTTAAATAATTGTTCCAAGACTGCTTCGGGGGAAAAAGCACTCTTACATTCAATGATGAGGTTGAGCCCAGAATCGCCGTCCGTTAGGTCAACAATGTCCGAGATCCCTTGTAGCTTCTTACTGACCACCAGATCCTTTACGCGCTCAATTACGCGCTCTGGCCCGATATTTGCGGGGAGTTCGGAGACCACTATGCCCCGTTTGCGTGGGGTGATTTGTTCGATCCGGGTCCGCGCCCGAACCTTGAAAGTTCCCTTGCCGGTTTCGTAAGCGTCACGGATTCCATCAAGGCCAATAATGACCCCACCGGTGGCAAAGTCAGGACCTGGAATAAAGGTCATGAGTTCTTCGAGCGTGGACTCCGGGTTATCTAGAAGGTGACGCGTGGCGTTAATCACCTCGGCCAGATTGTGCGGGGCCAGATTGGTGGCCATGCCCACAGCAATGCCACTTGCTCCATTTACCAAGAGATTGGGTAAAGCAGCCGGTAAAACTAGTGGTTCAACTTCACGGCCGTCGTAGTTCGATACAAAATCGACTACATCCTCGTCGATCCCGGAGGTCATCTCGATTGCACTTTGAGCCAGCCGTGCCTCGGTGTAGCGCATAGCAGCGGGACCGTCATCGAGGGAACCGAAGTTGCCATGCCCATCAATGAGTGGGATCCGAAGTGAAAAGGATTGCGCCATGCGGACAAGTGCGTCGTAGATCGCCGAGTCTCCGTGTGGATGCAGTCGCCCCATTACTTCACCGACCACGCGAGCGCTCTTCACATGACCACGTTCAGGTCGCAAACCCATCTGGTTCATCTGGAAAAGGATTCTTCGTTGAACGGGCTTGAGCCCGTCTCTCGCGTCGGGTAGCGCTCGAGAGTAGATGACCGAATATGCGTACTCGAGGAAGGAGCCGCGCATTTCTTCTGCGACATCAATATCGATTATTTTTGAGGAACCGAATCCAGAACTTTTCTTTGCGGCCATGGTTCGGGCGTTTTCCTCTCGGTGGATTAGCTGGCTGAAAGATCTATTGGGTTGTAATCGTGGTGGCACCGATGTGGGCAAGTACCTGAGCGGCAAGACTACTGCCTGCTTCAAGGGAATTTGGGATCTGGCGATTTATCAACCACGCGTTGAGGAATCCGGCGTTGAACGCGTCACCAGCACCCGTTGTGGCGGCTACTTTTTCTATTTTCTGCACGGCACTCGTGTAATTTTCGTCGCCTTGATACAAGGCGCGAACAGGACCGAAACCGTCGGTGACAACAACCATTGGTTCCCGTTGATGCATCGCGGCCGACAGCAACTTCAGGTCAACTTCATGGAAGGAATGGTTCTCTCCTGTCAAGATCCGAGTGAGTTCGCGAGCTTCGTCCGTATTTGACAGCAGGATGTCGGTCATGGACATCGCTGCCAATAGTCGCTCACTGTGTTGTTCAACAAGTGCACTGGATGAGGGGTCCAAACTGACTGTAGCGCCGGACTTACGGGCGTAGGCCATATATTCCAGTGCGGTACTTCCACTGGTCTCGTGAAAGAGCATGTACGCCGAAACGTGAACGTGTGTCACTTTCAATGCATCAAGACGCAGGCCCAAATCAGGGATCGAGAAGTGCGCGTTCGCGCCTGGGCTGGGAATCATGGTTCGCTCACCATTTCGTTCATTGAGAACAATGCACAGCCCAGTGAGTTCATGTGCAACGCGCTCTGCATTAACGAGCACCCCTGATTTCTCTATTTCATAGACGAGGAGATCACCCAGGGCGTCTTTACCCACGGCTCCAATGAGGGTCACGGCTGCGCCTCCTCGTGCCAACCAAGTAGCAGTATTGGCCGCACTCCCGCCAGGAGTTAAGCGTGCATGTGTTGGCAGGTCACTGCCACGAGCAGCTGTGAGGGCTCCGAGACTTTCTATTCCGCAGGCTATATCCACCATGAGGTCGCCAAGGACGTGAACCGATGGCTTCGACATGTGTGATTAGGCCTGGGAAAAATCGCGTGAGTCCGCAACTGAAATTCGGGCAGCAAGTTCGGCATTGCGAACGATGATCTCGGTGTTGACAACCAGACTTTGCCCATGTGTTGCCCGATGAAAATGATCTAGAAGAAATGGCGTGACGTCCTTTCCCGCGATCTTTTTCGAGTCGGCAAGTTTCAGTCCCTCGGTGAGTACTTGGTCGTGAAGGTCGGGATCAAGCTGGCTGGCATGTGGTAGCGGATGTGCAATCACGAGGCCAGATGTAATGTCGAGTTGGCGACGAGTGGCCATTACGTCGGCGATGTCGGCCGGGTCGTCAAGTGACCAGTCGACGGTGAAGCCCGACTCGCTGAGATAAAAACCAGGAAACTCCTGAGATCCAAATACGACCACGCCTACATTGAGGGTTTCGA
>Ga0075114_10001532_pt1 | contig 12369 bp, 17 predicted proteins | sample AntAceMetag02UKM_FD_69784 | JGI IMG/M metagenome (GOLD analysis project Ga0075114, IMG submission 69784) | Saline lake microbial communities from Ace Lake, Antarctica - Antarctic Ace Lake Metagenome 02UKM | ecosystem: Environmental > Aquatic > Non-marine Saline and Alkaline > Saline | place...
TATTGAGTTTAATAGAAATTTTTTGGTCAATTTTTAATAGTTCAATTTGGCTAAAGCCAGATTCATATTGCTTTTAAGTAAACAATGTCTCATGGATAAATTGTTTTCTATCTGAACATCCTATATAAAAATTCACCAAGGCTTGTCAGAAGCCATGTGGCAATAATTATTGGGATTATCTTTGAGAAAAGGAACAGCACCAGCACCCAGAATGCAGCAGGGCAGACAGCACCCCTTACTGGGCAGTAGGTCAATGCAATAATAAAGAACTTTCCCAGAAGCAATGCCAGTATTATCCCGTTTGCTATCAGCTTGAATCTTGATAACCTTATGAAGTCCAGCCATACCATATCACTTAACAGGAGATTGGTATATTTAAATCTTATCAAAAATAGCATGTAATAAGTCTGCTGTTCAATAAGCACCAGCATCATCAGGTCAAAACATCTTCAATTAATCTAATACTGCTCGTTGCGAGGGGTTGCTCCATCCGGGAACGCAGAGCCTTCTATTGATAAATCCAAAGTTTTGAAGATGCTTGTGCTTTTCTATGTTCGGCTTATTATATCAAAAATATTAAATATAATAGCTGTATCAGAAAGAATATGGCTAAATCTAATAAGAATGAAATTGAAAAGTTGAGGCAATGGTATAAGGAGGAATTGATGCAGAAAGACAAGGAGATACAGAAACTAAAGGATAATAATATCATTGTTCTAAAGGCAGCACTTAAACAAAGCAAAAAGTTAGAGGAATTCAAAAAAAGGTTTGAAAAAGCACTGAAAAAATAATGAATTTTCATAGATTATTATCACAAATATTTAACCCAGTATACTTTTTTCCTCTTAAAAAACAGTAAACTATTTAAACAGGAATATCCAAAACATATTTTATGATTAGGGTTGATTTACAACAATCCTTTGGGTGGCTCACTATGGGGGGTGTGTCTTATACCCTTTCATTTTTCATTTCAAACATCACATTCATGGCAAAGAAATGTTTTATCTGTGGGAAAGATGCTGAGTTCTGCATAAAAAATTCCAGTGATTATTATTGTGAGAAATGTGCCTCTGAGCAGTTTGGAGATTTAAGCTATCTGCAAAGGGTTGGGGAAAAAGCAAGAAAGCTAAGGAAATTCTTAAGTGAGAAAGATCCTCCAATATATGAGAGTTAGCCAATAATATCTTTTAAAAATCCTGTCAGCATGTAAGATGAAATGCACCTACTTTTTTCTTCTTTGACTCATTGAATATCCTGACAGCATCCTTGTTCTTGTATGCAATCATCTGGATGCCCTCATGCTTCATTCTTTCTATGACCTCTTCAGCTATCTTCATCATTCCTGTGTCTCCTGTGCCTACAACAAGCACCTCAGGCATGAATTCAACAACCTCTTCCAGGTCAGCCAATTGCAGCATATGGCCTTCTTTCCTCCACCAGTTGTCAATTATCCTGTCTGGGAAGATTATCAGGTCCTTGTCAAAACTCTTACCATCAACAACAATATTGCCAAATCTATATGAATCTATGTGCATATCCTTCATAACATCTGTAAAATATTTAAGATTTCCTAAAGATTTAAAAATAGATAATTGTTCTCTTTTAATATGCCTGCACATGTATTTTTAAGATATGATATGGAATCATCCCATTCTGATAGTCTGGAAGGGCAGTCCAATAAAATTAGCTATGCAGCACAAGTCATCAACAGGGAATATAATAAGGATGTATTCTGCATGTCATGGCCGTCTGATAATGAGCCCCAATTCTATACTCTTATACACGGTATTAATGAAAATTATACTACTCTTGACGAGGCAATTAATAGATTTATATCTATTGCAGGAGTTCCCCAGAATGGTATGGGTAACAAGAAGCTTATTTTAAATATCAGAGATAAGTTTTTTCATAAGTAAGGTTTACAGAAATAAATATTTTCTTCATAAATATTTGGATATTTAATTATCGCACAATCTCAATATCTCATCCCAGTTCTTTTCAATCTGAGCCTGTATGTTTTTTATTATAAATTCATTGCCTTTTTTGAAAACATGCCTGAACCTTTTCTGGGGTCTTAGATATTCCTCAACTGGCACAAATTTTGGAGGCTTATAGCTTAATGTGTATTTTCCGTCAATTACTTCATACAACGGCCAGTATCTTGTCTCAACTGCAAGCTTTGACATCTTTACAGCCAGAGATGGGTCAAATTTCCATCCTACATTACAGGGCTGGATTACATTGATGAATGCAGGCCCGTCTGTCTCAAATGCTTTTTTAGCCTTGTTATAGAGGTCCTGCCAGTTATATCCTGAAGCAGTGGCAACATAGGGTATATTATGGGCTACAACAATCTTAGTGAAGTCTTTCCTGTTTATCTCCTTGCCCTTGTGGATTTTGCCTGCAGGTGTTGTTGTTGTTGCTGCGCCGTATGGTGTTGCTGAGCTTCTCTGGACTCCTGTATTCATGTATGCCTCATTATCATAGCAGACATATACAAAATTATGCCCTCTTTCAAGTGCTCCTGACAGTGACTGAAGCCCGATGTCATATGTTCCTCCGTCTCCGCCAAATGCTATAAACTTGATGTCTTTCTTTAACTTCCCTTTTTTTCTGAGAACCCTGTATGCAGTCTCTACGCCTGAGATAGTGGCAGCTGCATTCTCAAATGCATTATGGATATAAGGGACTTTCCATGATGAATATGGGTAAATTGTTGTTGTGACTTCAAGACATCCTGTTGCATTTGCTACAACAACAGGTTTATCAGTGGCCTTGAGAATAGTCCTGATTACTGAAGGTATCCCGCATCCTGCGCATGTCCTGTGACCTGATGCAAGCCTTTTAGGCTTTTCCCCAAGCTCTTTTAATGTTACCATTTTATATAGTCTTATTTCCTCAGTCCGATATATCTTATTTCATCTGAAATATTCTTCTTAAGCATGTCATTGAATACAATCTCAATATCTGATTCCTTGATGTCTCTTCCACCTAGCCCGAAAATATAGCTCTGGATAATAGGTTTTATCTTTAATGGATAGAGTGAGTTTAGTATTTCTGAATAAAGAGGAGGATTAGCACCGAAAGATGAAGACCTATCCAGCACTGCAACTGATTTTGCATTCACCAGTGCATTTGCCATCTCCCTGTAAGGGAATGGTCTGAAAAGTATAGGCTTTACAAGACCAACCTTTTTGCCCTGTTTTCTCATCCTGTCTATTACTGCTTTTGTTGTGCCTGCTGTTGAGCTTAGCACAACTATAACTGCATCAGCGTCATTTGTCATGTATTCTTCCATATAAATATATTTATTGTCAGTTATCATACCCAATTCTTTTCCTATTGACAGGTATTTCTTTTTAGCATCCTGCATAGCAAGCTCCTGCTGGTATTTAGTCTCAAAATAATAATCCTGCAGCTGGAGAGGACCCATTGTGACAGGGTCATCAACATTAAGAAGCCATTTATCAGGCTTTCTCTCACCCAGGAATTCTTTAATGCTCTTGTCATCCCATATCTTAAGATTCTCAACACTATGGCTTGTGATAAATCCATCCTGCATTACCATGACAGGAAGGCTGACACTCTCTGCAAGCCTCAGTGCAAGCAGTGTATTCTCATATGCTTCCTGCGCTTTTTCTGAATATATCTGTATCCATGACATGTCTCTGCCGCCCATGGATTCAGCATGATCGCAATGTATATTTATAGGGCTTGACAATGCCCTGTTTACCACATTCATGACAATAGGAAGCCTGGATCCTGAAGCAACACCAAGCACCTCCCACATAAGCGCAAAACCTGCTGATGATGTTGCAGTCATTGCCCTTGCTCCTGCTGCTGATGCGCCCACTGTTGCTGACATTGCAGAATGCTCTGATTCCACCCTTATCATCTCGCTGTCAACAATCCCGTCTGCCACAAACTGGGCAAACTTCTGTGCTATTGGAGTCTGGGGAGTAATTGGATAGACCGGAACAACATCAGGGTTTATCTGCCTCATTGCTTCAGCAGATGCCTCAGCTCCTGTCAATGCTACTTCTTTATATTTTTTCATTTATCTTCTTCCTTCTTGTCTTCAAACTCGCTTTCAGGAACCATCTTGATACATTTTGCAGGGCATTCAGCAGCGCATATGCCACATCCTTTGCAGTAATCTAAATCAATCTTTCCCCTTTTTCCATCTTTTGTTATATTTATGCAGTCCTCTGGGCAGAACTGGACACAGAAAAGGCAGTTTATGCATTTTGACTCGTCAATAACAGGCCTTTTTGACTTCCAGTTTCCTGTATGGAAATCCTCAGAAGAACCTGGCTTTGTAATCATGCCTCCTATCGGAATCCTGCTATATCCATTTTTCTCTTTCTTTGCCATCTTATTTTTATTGCTATTACTTATCTAAAATATTTTTCATGCCTTATTGTAAGCTTCATCAATCATCCTGATGTTTGCTTCTGTCATCTCCTTTCCAATCTTTGCTTCAAAATGATTCTTGATATATTTTTTAATATTATTAAGATTGACAATTCCTGTTGCCTTTACAAGTGCTCCAAGTGTTGGAGTATTAGGCACATTCTTATTTAGATGCTTCATTGAAATCGCAGTACTGTCAATTGTCTTTATTCTGCATGTGCATCCATTCAGTTCTTTCCTGATTTCTTCAGGCTCTTTTGGCGTGTTTATTATTATCAGCCCGTCCTCTCTAAGCCCGTCGCATACATCCACTGTCTTAGCAAGTGTTGCATCTATCACAACAACAATGTCAGGATTTTCAACAGGTGCATATGACTTTATCTTTTCATCTGATATTCTAAGAAAAACGCTGACAGGGGCTCCTCCCCTTTCAGGCCCGTATTCAGGGAATGCCTGTACCTGCTTTCCCTCTTCAAGTGCAGCCTCAGCCATAATCTGCGCAGCAGTCTTTGCTCCCTGTCCACCTCTTCCATGAAACCTGATTTCTTTCACTTTTATGAGAATAAAATGATATTAGATGTTATATATAGTTTTCGCTTTTAGGTAAGTGTTTAGCTTTGTGCTGGATTATTTAATATTTCCTGCAGCCCATCCAGGAGAGTATATAGCCTGAAAAACAGCAGGCAAAATTGACCAAAAACTATAAATAGATAAGTTATATTGTAGAGGTAAAGGGTTTTTCAAAACTCTTTATAGAGATAATTTTATAAGAATAAAAAAATGAAAAAAAGTATTGTTTTAATTACCATACTGATTTTGTGTATGTTCCCTTTTATCAGTGGACAGAATTGTGATGATGGATTATGCAATGACAGCCGAAAACTGTCTCCTGCCTGGTATAATATATTTGGGACTGACTTTCCTGAAAGTGGCCAGGCTGGAGAGAAAGCCTGGGATATTATTAAAGTGGATAATTATATCTATGTATTGGGAAATATATGGGCTGATGAAGACAATCTTGATTTAATCCTGCTTAAATACACAGAAGAAGGTAAATTGATATGGAATAAGACATGGGATGGTGGTCTTGAAGATGAAGGGTTTGTAATAATAAGCGATGGTTCATTTCTCTATGTAGGCGGATTGACATTTGTTGAGTTTGGTGGAGCAACGACATCAAGGTCACTTTTCCAGATATATGACCTTGATGGAAACCTGCTGATAAGCAAGACATGGGGAGATAATGTGGATGGACATCACGAGGTCGATGGACTCGCTCTTGCTGATGATTACCTTTATGTTTCTCATTGGAATGCAACAAGAGGGCTTGTTAAAAGTAGGGCTGTAATAAAGAAATTAGATAAAGCAGGCAATATAATATGGTCAAGAAGTTTTGGCGATCCAGAAAAATTTACTACAGCTGATGGTCACATCTATGCTGATAATACAGGTGTCTGGATTGCCGGAAGACTCAATTCAGATTATTTCCTTGTGGGTGGAGATGCCTATATAACAAAATTTGATTCTAATGGAAACCAAATGTGGATTCAGACATTTGGCGGTGATTACTTTGACAATGCACTCAGCCTTGCTTCTGATGGAGAGTACATATATATAACAGGCTGGACCCAGGTCAAACCTAATACTGGCTTTGAGGGGGTAGATGCTATGCTCGCAAAATATGAATTAGACGGTAATATGGTCTGGGAAAAGACTGTTGGTGGAGATAAACTCGAGCTATCCCGTGGAGTGGCTGTAGATGATTCTTATTTATATGTCCCCTATATTACAGCAAGTTGGGGCAATGGAGGTACAGACACATTGCTCGCAAAATATGATAAGATCACAGGGGAACTGATTACTTATGGCTACTGGGGTGAGCAAGGACTGGATGAAGTGGCATCATCAATCATAGTTGACAATGACTTTGTTTATATATCCGGGAGAACTTCAAGTTATGGCAAAAACTTTGATGCTGTTTTCATGAAGGTTCCAATAATTAATTGCGGAGATGGAATATGCAATCTTGATGAAAACTGTTCAGCTTGTCCTGATGATTGTGGAATTTGTTTAACCTCTTGCAAAGGGGAAAACTGTGATAAATACGGAATTGGTGAAAAATGCAGTATTGATGATGATTGTGAGTCAGGAAAATGCAGGCATGGCATATGCATAGAAATATACACTTGCAGAGACCATAAACTCACATTGGCGAATTTTGAGACAGATATTGACTGCAGAGGTTACATATGCCCTGACAGGTGTGATGTTGATATGAACTGCATAGAGCATACTGACTGCATGGAAGGTATGAAATGCAAAGATGATGTCTGCACACAATGCGCAGAGAATGATTTTGACTGCGACGGCATCCCTGATGGTGATGCGGATTGGGATGATGACAGCTTGAATAATATTGAAGAGGAAGAATTTAGTACAGGCCCTAATAATCCTGATACTGATGATACTGATGGATGGAAAGCTGGGAAGGTGTTAATTAGTTTATTGATGAAGTTATTGGAATTTGGAAGAATGCTTTTAGCTGTAATCAATTAGTTTGGATTATTAATAATCAACAGTTAAATTTATAAATTAAGATATACTTCTGGAATATGTTATATCACTTTTGAATGGTAACGGGGGATTATATATGTATTTCACAGATTTAAACACAATATTTCTTTTAAACTTTGCAGCTGTAGCACTATTATCAGTTTTTTTTGCAGGGTTTCTTGCAAAAAAAGTACTGAGGGCAGGTCAGGGCAGCAAAGAGATGAGACAAATTTCCAGTGCGATTCGTGAAGGGGCAATGGCTTATATGAATCGCCAGTACAGGACTATCGCAATATTTGCATTGATTATTTTTGTAATATTATATTTCCTGATTAACTGGCAGACAGCTGTTGGATTTATATCAGGAGCTATACTATCAGGCCTTGCAGGATATATTGGCATGAGCATTTCAGTTAGAGCCAATGTTAGGACTGCACACAAGGCAGCATCAGGGCTGAATCCAGCACTGAAAATTGCCTTCAGGGGGGGCGCAGTGACAGGACTATCAATTGTGGGGCTGTCGCTTTTAGGTGTAACACTATTCTATCTCTGGTTCCAGTCAGCCACACTTATAATCGGTTTTGGATTTGGGGCATCCCTGATAAGCCTGTTCGCAAGAGTAGGTGGGGGCATATTTACAAAGGCTGCTGATGTCGGTGCAGACCTTGTTGGAAAGATAGAAAAGAACATACCTGAGGATGATCCAAGAAATCCTGCAGTGATAGCAGACAATGTTGGAGACAATGTTGGCGACTGCGCAGGAATGGGTGCTGACCTTTTTGAGACCTATGCAGTCACAATGATTTCAGCCATGCTGTTCGGGGAAATAATAAGCCCTGGAAATACACAGTTTGTACTTTTCCCATTGATGCTTGGTGCAATTGCTGTTATCTCATCAATAATAGCAACATATTTTGTAAGGATAGGCAGGTCAGGAAACATAATGAATGCCTTATACAAGGGCCTTGCTGCTGCCACAATACTGTCAGGCATAGGATTTTATGCTGCAACAAAGCTCTTTTCACTTGATATAAAGCTTTTCTATGCATCACTTGTAGGACTTGCTATAACTGTGGCAATTAATGTAATTACTGATTATTATACATCAACAAGTTATAAGCCTGTAAAAACAATTGCAAAAGCATCAGAGACAGGCGCAGGCACAAACCTGATTTCTGGGCTTGGGCTTGGGATGCAGAGCACACTTTTCCCTGTTCTTGTAATAACAGCTGGAATGCTTATATCCTATTTCATTCTTGGAGGAGGCACTTTAGGAATTTACGGTATAGCTATTGCTGCTGTGGCAATGCTCTCAACAACAGGTATCATAGTGGCAATTGATGCATATGGCCCTATTACAGATAATGCTGGGGGAATAGCTGAGATGGCAAATCTTGATGAGAATGTAAGGAAGATTACAGACAAGCTTGATGCTGTCGGCAATACCACAAAAGCTGTTACAAAAGGTTATGCTATCGGCTCTGCAGGGCTTGCTGCTCTTGTATTGTTCGGTGCTTATATTGAAGAGGTAAAGAAGGCAATGGAATCTTCTGGAGTAATGACTGAGATTGTTCTTAATATTTCAGATCCAATAGTACTTACCGGGCTTTTCCTTGGCGGGCTTCTCCCGTACTTGTTCTCAGCTTCATGCATGAATTCTGTAGGAAAAGCAGCTCATAGTATTGTGAAAGAAGTCAGGAGGCAGTTCAGGGATATTCCAGGCATAATGGAAGGAACAGCAAAGCCTGAATACGGCAAGTGTGTTGATATTGTCACAAAATCAGCTATAAGGAAGATGGTTTTCCCTGCTGTGCTTGCTGTTGCTACACCTTTGATTGTAGGGCTTTTCCTTGGTCCTTCAGCTCTTGCAGGGCTTCTGATTGGCTCAATCATATCAGGACTGCTTATGGGAATATTCATGACAACAGGCGGTGCAATGTGGGATAATGCCAAGAAGCTTATTGAAGAAGGCAAGCATGGCGGCAAAGGCTCTGATGCCCACAAGGCAGCAATTGTCGGAGATACAGTCGGCGACCCTTTTAAGGACACAGCTGGACCTGCTCTTAATGCATTGATAAAGGTACTGAATACATTCTCACTGCTTTTTGCTGTGCTGATAGTAAGGTATCATCCTGTTATCATGGATTTTTTGAGAAGCATTTTTTAATTTTTTTAAATCCTTTTTTATTCTTGTAATTTTGCTTAATCCAAAAATAATGTTAGCATCAATTTTGTGAACGCTCTTCGGTCTTGTTGTCAAGCCCGTTGCGGGGGGATGCCCCATCCGGGGACGCAGGACTCTTATTTTAAGAAGCATAGCGTGAACCCGATGCTAACCACAAAGTGAATTTTTGGTTTAAGCCATGCAAGCCAAAAGGTTTATATAAAATCCTTTTTTGTAATTTATAATGAAAGATTTACAGCTTTCTTCTAAGAAATTGAAGCAATCATTTGAGCAGGTTTATAAGAATAAACTGCCTCTTGAAAGAGGTTCGCTTTCAAAGACTCTTATCAATTACAAGGCAACAAAGGATGAATATATCAGGAACAGTCTTTTTTCTGCAGTCAGGGATTTCAATGCAAGACTGGATTATCTGACTGATACTCCTGAGGGTGCAAGGATTAAAACCCTTGTCAGTGAGATTAAAGGGGATGACCTTGACAGGATAAAAAGGATTATTGATACAATAGATGAGCTTGTTCAGGGAATGGAAGCCCCAAGAAAGGTTTTGAACCTGAAGCCCAGGAACATTCCTGATGCCATCAGGGGTGAGATTGAAGCAGATATAAAAGAGATGGAATCATGCTTCCATAACAGCCTTTACAGGAGCGCCATAATACTCTGCGGAAGAATACTTGAGATAGCATTGCACAGGAAATATTTTGAGAAAGTAGGTGTTGATCTTCTTGAGAAATCACCTGGAATAGGGCTTGGCAAGATAATTTCAAAGCTTATTGAGAAGGAGATTGATCTTGACCCTGGGCTTACACAACAGGTACACCTGATAAACCAGGTAAGGATATTTACTGTCCATAAGAAACAGAAGGCATTCTATCCGTCAAAAGCCCAGGCCCATGCAATGATACTTTACACTACGGATATACTTGATAAATTGTTCTGAAATATTATTGTTCTGAAATATTTATAAATAGCAAATACTTTCCAAATATTATGAAAGTATTAATAATAGGTACATGGAGATATAATGAGGCAATAGCTTTTCAAAAAGAAGCAGAAGATATAGGAATGCTTTTGGCTCAAAAGGGTCATATTCTTTTGGCTTCTCCAAGTTCTGGAATACAAGGACTTGTTGCAGAATCATATAAGGAAAATGGTGGCAGGGAATTCATTGGTTATTTTCCAAATTTAGAAACTATGAAAGAGATTGGTGATTCCCTACGTATCATTCCTGACACACATGTTTATACAAATGAGGATTATCCCATGCGAAATCTTTTACAGGTGCGCGCATCAGAAGGCATAATCATGGTGACAGGGGGACCAAATACATATTGTGAAGCAAAGCCAGCTACAACTGATTATAACATACCAGTGGCATATCTGAGAGGCAGTAGTCCTGAGATAGAAGATATAATGGGTATAGATAAAAGTTTTGCTGAAAAGGTATATTCCACTGATAATATAAATAGCATAATAGAATTTATCGAGAATTATTGATTTAAATCAATACCTTAAATAAGATATAAGTTTAAAAAAAGAATTATGCAGGTCTACCTGCTGCTGTCAGCCTGTCTTTCCACTTCAAGCTTTTTCTTGATTGCAACTGAGTCCGGGCTCATATTATAGGCTGCTATTAACTCATTTGATAATGTTGCCTCAATGGATTTTTTCTTGTTGAATGATTTCTGGAATGCTCCCTGTGTAAAAAGTCTCAGTGTGATATCCACCCTTCTTTGTGGAGCGCATTCGACAGCCTTTGGATATCTTGCTCCGCCGTATTCAATAGCCAGAATTTCCTCACGTGGTGCTGCATTCTCAATTGCCTTAACAAGAACCTTTACTGGATTCTCCTTTGTCTTGTTCTCAATAATCTCAAATGCCCTTTCTACAATATCATATGCCTTTACTCCTTTGCCTGTATTCTGGTAAGAACTTATAAAATGCTTCTTGGACTTATGTCCGGGATTCATAACCTTATTGATAAGCCTTTCAACAATGAACGTCCTTGACTTGTGGAACCTTGTTCCTGTATTCTTGCCGCCTGTCTTTGGTGCTATCCTTGGTTCCAGGTTAATATAATTAACAAGTCCTCTGTCTTCTATCTTGATTCCTTCTACGCTCCATCTGTTGAATGCCTTTATCATTTTTACTTCCTTGCTTTCTCAAGCTTTCCTTTCAATAATGCTGTTAGAGACTGGGCATTTACCTTTATTACCTGCCATCTGACACCTGGTATGTCACCTTTGGCCCTACCCATCTTGCCGCCAATCCTTTCAATTATGACTTCATCATGCTCATCTATAAGCTTTGTTGCCCCATCTCCTGGACAGAATGCTGTAACCTGCTTGCCGTTCTTTGTAAGCTGGACCCTGGCACATTTTCTCATTGCTGAGTTTGGCTGCTTTGCTTCAATCTGGACTTTCTCAAGCACAATTGCTTTTGCCTGTGATGATCCCCCAAGAGGGTCTGCTTTCTTAGTCAGGCCCAGGACTCGCTTTTTATACTGTGCTTTTGCCCATCTACCTTTCTTTCTTCTCTTGACAAGTTTTGTTCCTGAATTTATTCCTTTACTCTTTTTTCCCATTTTTCTTTCTTAGAGGGGTTAGTGCAGCTTTTTAAACTTATCGTTTTATAAAGCAAAATCAGCTTATTGAATTTCTTTCTTTATGCTGTCTGCAAATTCCTGCATCTCTTCTTTTGAGAACTCTTTGATATTATTAAAATCAAGCGCATTGCCATGTCCGTCATTATCAAATCTTGGCACAAGCCAGACATGAGCATGAGGCATCTCTTCACCAATTATTACTGATACAATAAAATCAGTCCCAAATGCTTTTTTCTGTGCAAATGCAATCTTTTTTACAACCTCAAAATATTCACCAATCCTTGGCATATCCCATACCCATCTATAGTGTTCTTTTGGAATGACAAGGGTATGGCCTTTGTTTCTTGGCATTATATCAAGAAAAGCAAGATATTCATTATCCTCATAAACCTTATAGCTGGGTAAATCCCCTTTTGCAATTTTACAGAATAAGCATTCATCCATGATGATATTCACCATTCATGATATTCTTCAGTGAAATCCATCTCAATCTCTTCATCGTCTATTTTTTCTGCAATCTCTGAAAAATCTTCATCTATTTCCTGATCCTTCTCGACACCGATTATTGCATCACTATACTCAAACATTAAATCAACCCCTTTTTTAGCAATTATTT
>Ga0075114_10001535_pt1 | contig 12355 bp, 12 predicted proteins | sample AntAceMetag02UKM_FD_69784 | JGI IMG/M metagenome (GOLD analysis project Ga0075114, IMG submission 69784) | Saline lake microbial communities from Ace Lake, Antarctica - Antarctic Ace Lake Metagenome 02UKM | ecosystem: Environmental > Aquatic > Non-marine Saline and Alkaline > Saline | place...
CCCTTACTATTTGCGTGCTATTAAATAGTATACAAAAAATTTTATTACGCAACAACTATATTTTTGACTCAAATCGCTTTAAACCAACTATACATATAAAAATTTCCTAGGAGCAGCTTTCAAAAAACGTGCTCACGCAGGCGTTGAAGGCATCTCGGGCCTCAAGCATAACCACATGACCGGCATCGCCTATGGTCACACATTCGGCATGTGGGAGCATGTTTGCCAGTTCGAAAGGTATATCCGGCGGGGTGACACAATCATTGGCGCCGCGTACAACCAGCGATTGCGCTAAAATGGAGCTAATCCAGTCACGGCTGTCAAAACGCCCGGCTGCCATAAGGTCGGCGTGCAAGGCGAGGCTACTATTGTCTTTCAAAAACGCAAAGGCCTCTCGAAACTGCCCGGGAAGCTGCCGTCGAACTACAGGATCTTCAGGATCAAGGCCTTTTTCAAAAAGCTCCAGATAGGTTCCCGAAAGTTTAAAGCGGGTTCCGGTTCCGATCAATACCAGTCCGGCAATCTGTTCTGGATGCATGCGAGTGTATTCCTGTGCAATTGCGCCACCTAAAGAATGTCCCATAAGGAAAAAGCGCTTCAGACAAAGCGTCTGCGCAAAGTCGTTCAGCCATGCAGCATAGTCTACCACGCTCTGAAGTGTTGCCCCCCCGGAACGGCCGTGGCCCGGCAGATCCGGGGCGATAATATTATAATTCCTGCGCAAGCGACTCAGCTGCGCGCTCCACACGATGCTGTCGGCACCCGATCCGTGCAGACACACAACAGTCATTGCACCCGGCGGCGTGCGTGATGATTGCCGATAATGAACTGTTTCGTTGTTAAGCGTCAGTTCAGGCATTTTTGAAGGGCTTTCAGCTCATATTTTTAAAACACAAGAGTGTAGGGACAGAAAATTTTTCGCCCCTACGTGGGCAGGCACAGGGGCCTGCCCCTACAAAACATATGCGCCTTCATCCACTTTCCAGCGCTTCGCTCGGCTGCGCTGCAACGGGTTTTAAAACCCCAGGAACAAATACATGGCTATCTTTTACATACAGGCTGTTTAAAAATGATTGGCTGCTAGGCGCACGCAGTCATGCGGAATGAAGAGTACTTGTATGTACGCTGCAATGACGCATGACAAGTGCAACACCGCAGACGAGCGTTTTAAAACAGCCTGTTAGAATAGCATGCGGTATTTGAGCACCCCGAAAAAGTGCATAATCCATGGCACCTCGGCTGACTGTGATTTGCGATAGCTATAGCCAAAAAGAATACCGAGCAAAGTAAAAAGCCCAAAAGCAACAAACTTAAAATAGGGCCATTCATGAAACCAGATATTGTATACGGTTAAATAGGAATAACCGTACATAAGAGCTGAAAGTACAATCGGAGTCCAAAACCCTTTGCAGTATCTAGCAAAGGTTGTTATCAAATAGGACCTGAAGTATAATTCGGTTGCAAAGGTATGAAATGCTGCCAGCACAATAGCAATGAAACTGAGAGGATCAAAGCCACCCGGATTGCCAAAACCGATAAAAATACCAACTCCTACGGCAATCAACAGCCAACGACGGGTAATGCGCCAGCCGTAGGCGGCAATACCTTTCTGGCCGCATAAAAGCGGCAGCACACAGGCAAAAATGATCATAATGATCCGGCGCACGTACATCCACACGGATGTTGGCAAATGAGCACTTTCATCAGCGCCAAGACCGTCCATAAGACTGAACTTGACGGCAATGATCATAAGTAGACAATAGGAGCCGATAGCCAGAACAAGATCACGTTTCATTGTCATAGCGAGATTCTCCAAAAAATGCTGATTGGTTTCTCAAGCGGTTTATTTTATCGGCACTTTAACATGAAGACCCATGGCTTGCAATTTCAAACTTGCTTCATACACAAAAAGGCTTCACAGTGATAAAAAAATGGCTGCACAGTGCTTTCTGTCATCTCGACCACAGGGAGAGATCTTATCTTTTCAAAAATGATTTCTCACCTGCCGATGGCGGATTCGAAATGACACAACCGAACAAACCATAGCTGCATGAGTGCATCAATCTTGAAAGAATTCTATGCCCACAGATGAAATAAAACCAATTGAAATTCCAATCGACGGAACACTTGACCTGCACACCTTTCAACCTCGCGAGGTCAAGGCACTTATCACAGACTATATCGCTGAATGCCGGAAGAATACTATCCTTGAAGTACGTATTATCCACGGCAAAGGCACCGGGAGCCTGCGCCGCACCGTGCATACCGCGCTTGAAAAACTGCCTGCGGTAGCATCGTTCCAACTGGCTCACGAAAGCGCCGGGAGCTGGGGCGCGACGCTGGTAAGCCTGAAACCCCTCTAGCCTTGACACAAAAACCAAAGAACGTTTGACATTCGAACTAAAAAATAGATGGCTATAAAAAAGGGTTGCAGATACAAGGGCAATACATGAGAGAAGAAGACAGAAAGAAAATTGAAGAACTCCTGCCGGGAATGCACTGCCCGAAAAACTTCAAATGCGCCGAAAACGGTTCGAGCGTCTCTGTGAAACAGTGGATATTGAACTCGAAAACTATATATATAATGCCGTGAGCAGAACCCTTCGGCTTGTCAGTTTGCGCTGTCTTTCGGCAACAATTACTTTTACCGCTGTTCGCTGCGCGTGTATCTTCTCGAAAAGTTAAAAAATAAATAACTATAAACCTGTTTTAAACCTCCCAACCTATCAAATTTAAATCCGCGCACTTTAATAACGAATGACACCGAAGATTATATCCTGCAGGAACTATTGACCTGTATTAACACATGATGGTAGGATTAGGTCATACACGTGCACACACAATAATCCATCAGGCGTTACAATGGCTAACACATGATTAATTTTAATGTCCCGTGTCTTTTCGGGAAAGAGTTAGACTATATACAACGGGTATTTGAATTGCAGAAATACTCGGGGGACGGTTTTTTCTCTTCCCAATGTGCCCAATGGTTCCTTAACACTATCGGCGGGAAATCCGCACTCATCACTTCATCGTGTACGCACTCCCTAGAACTGTCTTCTATTTTGCTGGATATCAAACCCGGAGATGAAGTCATCATGCCATCATATACATTTTCGTCTACAGCAAATGCCTTTGCCTTGCGGGGTGCACGCTTAAAGTTTGTCGATATTAACCCTGTCACAATGAACATAGATGAGAAATGCATTGAGCAGGCCATTACGCCCAAGACAAAAGCGGTTGTCGTTATGCACTACGGGGGCGTTGCGTGTGCCATGGATGAAATTCTTGCTCTATGTTCCCAGCATAATTTGTCCCTGGTTGAAGATGCGGCCCAGGCAATACTTGCCAAATACCGAAATACCTACCTTGGGACACTGGGTGATTTTGGCTGCTTTAGTTTTCATGAAACAAAAAATATTCAATGCGGAGAGGGCGGTGCGTTTCTTGTCAATAAAAGCAATTTTCAGGAACGCGCTGAAATTATCCGTGAAAAGGGAACGAACCGCTCAAAATTTTTCAGGGGTGAAATTAATAAATATGGCTGGGTGGATATAGGCTCTTCATTTCTGCTGAGCGAACTGTCAGCGGCTTTTTTGTTTGCCCAACTGGAAGTGGCTCAAAAAATTATTGACAATAGAATTCAGGCCTGGAATTTTTATTGGAGGGCCCTGTCTGACCTGGAAAAATCAGGCCGTATCGAACTTCCTGTCATACCTGAGTACGCAACCCACAATGCTCATATTTTCTATATAAAGCTAGAAAACAAAGAGATGCGGAGCAGATTTTTTAAATACATGAAGGATAATAATATCCTGTCTGTTTTTCACTACATTCCGCTGCATTCATCAAAAGCAGGAAAAAGTTTTGGTTCTTTTTGCGGTAATGATGTGTATACCACAAAAGAAAGCGAGCGGATTGCCCGCCTTCCGCTCTATTATAATATCAGTGTGCAGGATCAGCAGTATATTGCGGAAAAAATTAACAAATTTTTCAATTCGTAGTAGACTGTATCATGAACCGAATCCGCTTACATTGATATCTTCGGCTTTGACGGATTAATTGTATTACATAGTAGTTAGCATGCTGCAAAAGCAGGCATGCAACTGAAATTTCTTGTGGCCTCATTGGCTGAACCTGGACGTACAAGAAAGAAACGTATGGAATCTTTATCTGTCAGATACTCGGTTGTGGTGGCGCTTTTTAATGACGCTACAAATATTGCGACGATCCATCATGATATTTCGGCGGTTATGGAAAAAACCGGCTCACCATATGAGATTATTTTTGTTGATGACGGCAGCAGTGACAATACCGGAGAAGTTTTAACGCGCATACACGACCAGGATCCAAAGCATGTAAAAGCTGTTCAATTGATGCGCAATTTTGGCCAGCATCCGGCTGTGACAGCAGGATTTAAACATGCCGATGGTGAAATCATCATCACCATTGACTCGGATCTGCAGAATCCCCCGGACGAAATTCCAAAACTGCTGGAAAGACTTGATGAGGGTTATGATGTTGTTACCGGTTGGAGACAAATGCGCGGAGATTCATGGACCAGGACATTGCCATCGCGGTTAATTAACTGGATTATCTCGTCTCTTACGGGCGTGAAACTGCATGATTACGGCTGTATGCTGCGTGTATATCGTCGACATGTCATTGAGCTTCTTAACCAGTGCAGTGAAAACAGACGATTCATAACCGCATTGACAAGCTGGCTTGGTGTTAAAATTGCCGAAGTACCTGTGCGCCATATTTCTACGCCGCTCAGAGACTCGCATTACAATTACCGGCGTTTAATACGCATGACCATAGACCTGATAACCGGCTATAGCCTGAAGCCGATACAGGTATTAACAATTATGGGACTGGGATTGGCGTTCCTAGGCATTGCTTCGGGTCTTTTTTTGCTGGGATGGCGTATTTGTTTTCAAGTGAATCCTTCCGGGTTATCTTCGTTTATAGCGCTGCTGCTTGTGCTGTTCGGGGTGCAGCTTGCGGGACTGGGGATTATCGGAGAATATATCGGGCGTATCTATATGGAGCTTCAGGGCCGGCCCTATTACATTGTACGCTCCACATTGGACAGGACATTGCCGGATGAAGAATAGTCTGGAATTCCTTGAATGGGATACGCTATTCTTCGGCTTCTCTATCGGGCGCATTAAAGCGCACGGCCTTGACAACGAGATACTAAACACACTTTTACAAGAAGCTAGCGAACAGCAGCTCCGATGTATTTACCTGAGTGCCGCCCCCGATGATTACGAAGCGATACGAGCAGCAGACGATGCCGGGTTCAGGCTGGTAGATATCAGGCTTGTACTGGAATGCCCCCTTGATGGAAGAGCTCTTCCTGCGCCTCGTTGTCCGGCACCTGCGCATGTAGTCTTGCGTGAACCCTGCAGTGATGACAGAGAGATTCTAGATGAAATTGCCGTTGAAATCGGGCATTCCAGCCGGTTTCGTTTCGATCGATCATTTCCGCCCGATGCCTGTCCGCGGCTATATCGCGAGTGGCTGCATAAATTGCTGGTTGATCCACATGCAAAAACCTATACCGCATGTTCTGACGGAAAGCCTACAGGCTTAATAGCCTGCAGCCGAAAAGGAAAAGAAATCGGCACCATTAAGCTTGCGGGAGTAGCGTCTCAAATGCGGGGTAACGGCATTGGTACGGCCCTGGTTCAAGAAGCGCTTAAATGGTTTAAATCACGGGGCCTGAAAAAAGCCGCGGTCGTTACTCAGGGGCGCAATGTTCCCGCCCAGCGGCTGTATCAGCAGATGGGATTTTTTACCCGTGACATAACACTTTCCTATCATAAGTGGTTGCCGGAAACATGAAACTACTAAGACCGCCGTCTATCCCCTATATTGAACTATCTTTTTTTACGTCAATCATAGCAATCGTTATAGCGATTTTTTTCTGCGAGGCCCGAAGCAGCTTGGCCCGTGAACTGAGTGGTCATGCGCTTACAGCAGCGGGTTTCAGCCTTTTCATACTCAACGCTCCCTTGATACTTATCGGCTGCTTCAACCGTTCCCCTTCGCGTTGGTATTCATCGCAATCTTTTTTTACGCTTTTAGCCTTTGCTGCGGTTCTAGCGTGCGTTCGGTTTGTTCCTGGCGACGCATTGCCCTTTGTGAGGGTAATACTGCCGTTTGTGGGAAGCGGATGTTTTCTGGTAGTCGCGGCATGGTACATCAACAATATGTTTGCCGAGCGATCATTCATTCGGGCAGCGATTTTTACGCTCTGCTTCATGTGTTTTTCCTTGTGGGTAATGGCCTCGGTCTGGACCTCCTATAAACATGTTGGGACCTTCGGTTCTTTTTATCTAAGCTATTTCAGTCCGCTATTTTTGGAAAGTCTCTGCCTTGGGGAAGTGCACCTTGATACGCTTTTTCACTCCAGCATAACCAGCATGATACAAACATACGGCATTCCATCGACCGGCCTCAATGGCCTGCCCTTTTTGCGATATCATACCGGCAGCCACTGGCTCTTTTCACAATTGTCGATCCTGCTGGGGATTGATGTAGTTAATTTCTACCAACTTTGCTACCCGGTAATTTTTTTACCGTTGTATTTTTACGCCATGTTCCTTTTTATGCTTAGAATCAAAGACACCCTGTCGTTTCGATTTAATGAGCCGAATCGCCTTTTCACCCTCGGATCTTTTTTTATTTTCCTGGCAGCCTTCATTTCATTTCTTCCCAGCGAATTTTCAAGGCATATCGGGCTGGGTGCTTGGTTTATCAGCCCATCATATATTCTTTCGCTTTCGCTGGTGTTTTTGATGATATGTCTCTACCTGTCCTGGGTGGGAGACTTTATGAATAGAACGGCACTCAGAAAATCTGACAGCATGTTTTTATTTGCAGTGCTTCCTGTCTTGATCGTATGCGTGGGTTTTTTAAAGGTATCATCTATGATTTTAATCTGCATTGCCATAACCTATATGGTGATGCGATGTACTGCTTTTAAAAGAATTTCTTTAAATTTTGCGTTGCTGCTGTCGTTATGTTTGGCCCTCATTACCTTTTACTATACTACCCCCCAATACGGTAAAGCGCTTTCATTTGAATTCCTGCATTATCTACGTAATTATGTCGCTTCCGGCTATAGGGTTTACTATTTACTGTTTCATTACATATGGGTTGTTGCTCTTGTCGGCGCAATTGTTGTTACACAAAAATGGTTTGCATCGCCGACTGCTAACCCTGCGATTCGCTCACGGCAGTTATTAGTGTGTGAGGTTGTGCTCGTGATAAGTGTTGCCGGTTTTCTGCCAGGTGCTTTTATGGAAATACCCGGTGGCAGTGCAGCATATTTTTCCGGGCTTCAGCAGTGGATCGCCCTGCCGATCCTACTTGCTTTTTTGGGTACGATAACCATTAAAAATCGAGCTGTAATGGCGCTTTGTATTTTTATCAGTATTCCTTTTTTGTTTATAGTTGCTTCTAATTTCAATACGGCTCTTACAAACTATCGCGAAGGTTTGGCCCGGCAGTCCGCCACAATCGCTAAGGCTGATCCACGGCAATTTGATATTCTGGATGTTTTGCAGGAACTTGATGCGATGCCGATTAATGAAAAACAGAAAACGCTTTTGTTTATCCCGCAGAACAATGAAGAGTATTGGGGGCTGAGTGCACAGCTTGGATGTGCGACAGTGCCTTTTATCGCGCCGGCACTATCCGGTATCGCTATGCTTGACGGCCTGCCGCCTATGGCCTGTGATGAAAACGGCAACGTGCTGCTGGAGAACAATGGATACGCCTGTTATGCGCTGCGTAACCGGGATCAGTCTGATGATGAGCGCGCAGACACGGCCGTGTGCGAAAAAGCTTTGCAAAAAGGCTTTCAACGCATCATCAGTATTGACTGCGATGGCACCGATTTTGAAATGCACACGCTTGACTGCCGGTGAATATTTGAGCGCTGCTGCAAGGGTTAGGGTGCGCCGGGAGTTACAGGCACTGCAGCAACGTTTTAATTTTAATCCTGTCATCGTGGCGCGGATGTATGTATGGGTTCTCGGTTTTCGGTGAAGCTTAATGACGGACATACAGTCAATCAGCAAGGGCCTTGCGTTGGGTGAGGACGGCATTTGGCGCGGTACGGACACCGAGGCTATTTCCTACCCTTCAGATGGAAACGATACGTGCTTTTCTGTTGAAGAAAAGTCATTTTGGTTCCGACACCGCAACAAATGTATTGTGTCCATCGTGAATGCCCACCCTCCCAAAGACAACGAAACAATCTTCGATATTGGCGGCGGAAATGGTTTTGTCTCTTTGGGTTTGGCCGATGCCGATTTTGATGTGGCACTGGTGGAACCAGGAAACGCGGGTGCTCTTCAGGCAAAAAAAAGGGGGTTAAAGAATGTAATCTGCGCAACGCTGAATACAGCAAAATTCAAGCAGCAATCTTTATCAGCAGTAGGATTATTTGATGTTATTGAGCATATTGAAGATGAACATGCTTTCCTGCAATCCATAAAGGATTTAATAAAGAAGGACGGTTATCTCTATGCAACCGTGCCGGCTTATTCTTTTCTGTGGTCCAACGAGGATATATATGCCGGTCATTTTAGAAGGTACACGCTAATGGGTATTTGCGATATTCTCAGGTCAGCCGGATTTCATATTGAATTTTCCTCCTACTTTTTCAGGTTTCTCACGGTCCCCATTTTTATCCTGAGAACCCTACCATACCTTTTGGGGTTTGCAGTGAAAACGAAAAAGAACACCGCCATCTCCCGGGATCATACAGTGAACGGGCCGGTTACCGAAGCAATCCTTAATGCCGTACTTCAACCGGAAATTAAAAAACTGCAGAACAAAAAATCAATGCTTTTTGGAGGCAGTTGTCTCGTGGTTGCAAAAAACCTCTAACAGGAAACCGCGTATAGTCCGGTTGCCGGAACGTATCGGCACTGTCAATTTTGCTTGCGCATGTGCTTGCATCTCTGCTATTTTTTTACCGCATAAAAACAGGGTATAAAACATGTTGTAACAGGAAGAAAACAGTCTATGCGTAAAAAATAACCGTGATCGGGGTGGGCAATGTCTGTGAGACCTATGCCTTTAGAATTGCTGAAGGCAATTATGTCGATGTCGTGCATGCCGCACTTAAGAAACTACCCGAAATAGTATCGTTTCGACTCGCTGATGAAAGCGCCGGGAGCTGGGGCGCGACGCTGGTAAGCCTGAAACCCCCTCCACACGTAGTCCCCAAACTTTAAGCCCTGCTCTGCAACCTGCCTGCGGCTCCCCTCGCAAATCCTTACATGCGCATTAAAACAAACGCTCTAAAACTGTTTGACATTCACATTAAAAAGTAGCTATGTAGACTTAAACTCAAGGCCCAGACTCTTTACCAAACGAACATCTACAGAAAGATCATTCCGCCAACTTCACTACAGGAGAAAGGCTCATGATTGAACACAGCCTCGATGCCGCCAACGCCATTCTTTACGTGCAGCCGCAATCCGCGCTTGAAAAGGACGATTTTATACAGCTCGCGAAAACTGCAGACCCCTTTATTGAAAGAACCGGGGGTTTGGCAGGACTCATTATCGAAACTCCATCGTTTCCCGGATGGGAAAACCTCGGTGCCATGGCAAACCATTTCCGCTTTGTGCACGATCATCACAAACACATCAAAAAGGTGGGGCTTGTCACTGATTCAGTTGTGGGAAATATCGCGGAGCACTTTGCCTCCCACTTTGTATCAGCTGAAATCAAACATTTTCCCGCGGGAGAGCTTGCGGCGGCAACACAATGGGTTCTGAGCCGCGATTAGGCTGCCCGAGAAATCAACGGGCCATGGTAAACTTTAACAAAGGAGGTTAGTAATGGGAATTCTAGCTTGGATCATAATGGGTTTAATCGTAGGTATACTCGCGAAATTTATCATGCCGGGGAAAGACCCGGGCGGAATAATCGTGACCATCCTGATAGGGATTGCAGGTGCTTTTGTCGGCGGATTTATCGGCTCAAAACTAGGCCTTGGAGCAGTTACAGGTTTTAATATCGTGAGCCTTCTGCTGGCTACCGGCGGTGCTGTGCTGCTGCTGTTTATCTATCGCCTGATAAAAAAATAATACTCCTTTTAAATTCAGCCAACGGGAGAAATCTCGGAGGGCCTCGCTTTGTCGTGGCCGCATGTGACTATCGGCGGACGCGCAGAAGCGCATCCCTCCAAAAAACCTATTCGCCCGAAATGCCACAACAACAGTTCGACACTTCTACGCACCCTGCCGTCCGCCCTCCACACACAGATCTTCAATCTGCGGACATTCACGCTCACCCAATTTTCCCGCGGCGGAAAGAGTCTCCGCGACATCCGATAGCCCTATCTCCTGCAACCGCTTACGCGTCGGCACGCCATCCTCCGAGCAACCGCGATACCAGTAATATTCATCCAGCATGCCCGGTTCATGAATGGGGTCTTTCAAACCGCGGCGCGTACCGGTTCTGATATCATCCTTGCGGGTAATACCAAGAAGCGCGTTAAAACTTTTCTCTACCTGATAAATCCGCTCGGAGGCTTCAAAAGCTTTTGCGGGGCTTCTGTCGGTAACCGCCGCATACATCTCGCCCAGTTCCTTGAAAAGCATAATCGGATCTCCAAACACGTCAACCGACACAACCGGAACAAAACAGATCCCGAGGCTGTCCATAAATGATTTATAATTTTCACTCCACCATACCACGCGCCCCTTTCCGACCGGACTGTCACCGTCAAGCATGCCTTCAGGCAAATCATCACCGAATATCATCTTGAGCATATCCTCCAGCCCGATCATGGCTGGAAAGGGATGTCCCTTGAGATGATCCGCACCACGAGTGGCAACCGATGAGGCCAGACTCATTGCAATGGCCTTCTCGCAGTTATAGGTGAATGACTGGCCCTTGGTATGGAATCCATACTCGCGCGCTTCGGCGGGCAGCTTATCAAGAATCATGGGCATACTGTCGGCGAGCAGAGCTCCGAAGCCTTCACGGTAAGCGGTCTTTTTAATAAGCTCCTCCACAAGCTCAACATCGCCCCAATTAAGCTCCATACCGTGGGTAACCTCTTTGGTAATAATACCGCGCTGATAGCATTCCATCATCATGGAAACGATCCAGCCAAAAGTAATGCAATCAAAACCCATGCGGTTAGCAATGTTTGAGATATGAAACAGCTGAGGATAATCAAATATCCCGAGCAGGGGGCCAAGATTTGTATAATGTCCGAATTCTACCTTATCAGCCTTCTCTCCCCTATATGGCCCCTCTTTAACCTCCAGCACCTGGGTGCAGGCAACAGGGCACCCGTAACAGGCCTTCACGCCGGTCTTATAATTTTCAACGAGTTTCGTAACATCATAGGCTTCCAGCTGTTCATCATTAATATGAACCTGCTGATTATTTATCCGGGTATACATGCCGTTTTGAGGGATAAGTGAAAACGAGCCATACTCACGAAGGCCATAGGTTGAATCTCCCATCCATTTTTCACGGTAGAATTTTGCCAGCTTCTTTGCTTTCTCCTCATTGACATACGGAATCCGCCCGTCAGCCTTAACAATAACTGCCTTTAGATTTTTCGAACCCATCACACAACCCATACCGGTCTTACCATGCACACCGATTCTTTTTGTGCTGGTAAAAATATTGGCATAGCGCACCAGATTCTCTCCGGCCGGCCCGATACGAGCGGTTTCGCAAGCGCCATATTTTTTCTGGATTGCAGCGTCGGTTTCATAGGTGTCCAGACCCCACAGATCAGTTGCAGCTTTAATCTCCGGCGTTTTACCCTTCTCTATATAGAGCGCCACCGGATTGTCCGCCTTACCGGTAATAACAACATGGTCATAGCCGGCCTGCCTGAGGCGCGCGGGGAAAAATCCGCCACCGTTTGAATCGCCGAATATTCCGGTTACCGGACTTTTCGCGGTAATCGTCATGCGGGAGCTGCAGGGAAAGGCCGTACCGGCCAAAAGACCGGGGCCGAATATAACAACGTTGTCCGGCCCTAACGGGTCTGCATCAGGCTTGTCTTTCAAGGCATCATATAAAAGCTTGGCGTTAATGCCTGCTCCGCCGATATAACCCTCCCTCAATTCTTCAGAGACTTCTTCCTCGGTTATGTTTCCACTCGTTAGGTCAACCCGCAGTATTTTCCCTGACATATTCTTCTCCTTGTAAACGTGTACTATGAAAAATTACTCCTACTCTGCAGTAACATTGCCGTATATCTGCAGCAAAATATCCTGACATACCTCCAGCCGTTCCAGATCCAAACCCTTCAAGGCCCTGCTTTGAACATCAAGGGCCAGGGGCTTTACATTAT
>Ga0075114_10001544_pt1 | contig 12306 bp, 9 predicted proteins | sample AntAceMetag02UKM_FD_69784 | JGI IMG/M metagenome (GOLD analysis project Ga0075114, IMG submission 69784) | Saline lake microbial communities from Ace Lake, Antarctica - Antarctic Ace Lake Metagenome 02UKM | ecosystem: Environmental > Aquatic > Non-marine Saline and Alkaline > Saline | place...
AATTTGTGTATGTTGTGGCAACAACACAAACTAGGTTACATGAGCAGACCTAAAAATTCGTCAGGCTGGAGCCTACGAACCTACCCACGTCCTTAGGACGTGGTTATTATTTTTAATATATAAGTGCTTATACTAATAGGTCTTAACTAACAAATTTGACATAGTAAATAATAAAGCAAATAAGGACATAGAGTACAATAGCTATTACTTCTTATTGCTATGCACCGCTTTAAATCGATCAACACTTGGTATAAATCACTTTTTACATTAACAATTACTGTCACATGACTCAGTCTATCGCCACAGAAATTACCTCACTACGCCAGCAAATTCAAACGCATAACAATAACTACTATACCCTGGATGCTCCAACCATCACTGATGCGCAATATGACAGGCTGATTAAACGCCTGCGCGAGCTGGAAGCAAAGTATCCCGAGTATGCAACTATCGATTCTCCAAGCCAGTCAGTCGGAGGTCCAGTACTTGAATCCTTCAGCAAAGTGCAGCATAAAATACCCATGTTATCTCTGGGGAATGTATATTCAGAAGAGGATCTGAGTGAGTTTATCGAGCGTATTCACAATCGTCTAAACAACACCCAAGAACTTACATTTTGCGTAGAACCTAAATTAGATGGACTCGCCATCAGTCTGTTATATAAACAAGGCAAACTGGTACAGGCAGCCACTCGCGGTGACGGCAGCGTTGGTGAAGATGTCACCCATAATGTAAAAACCATACAAAATATTCCACATACTTTGATAGGCAGCAATATCCCCGCATGTCTCGAAGTGCGGGGCGAAGTTGTTATACCTATTGCTGCATTCCTCGAATTCAACAAGCATGCACAGAGTAATGATAGCAAAAGCTTTGTCAATCCACGTAATGCGGCGGCCGGGAGTCTGCGCCAACTGGATTCAAATATTACCGCTCAAAGACCCCTGGCCTTTTACAGCTATGGTGTCGGCATTATAGAAGGCGGTAGTTTGGCTAATAGTCATTACCAAAGACTGCAACAACTCAAACAATGGGGCCTGCCAGTTACTCATGAAATATCTCTTGAATCAGGAGCAAAAGGCTGTATTGCGGCGTATACAACATTACTAGAAAAACGCGCGACTCTCTCTTACGAAATAGATGGTATTGTTTATAAAGTGGATGATATTGCATTGCAAGAACAACTTGGCTTTGTTGCTCGCGCACCTCGCTGGGCAACAGCACATAAATTTCCCGCTCAAGAAGAACAGACACAATTACTTGATGTAGAATTTCAAGTGGGTAGAACCGGAGCAATTACCCCGGTTGCCATTTTAGAGCCTGTCTTTGTTGGTGGTGTAACTGTCAGTCGTGCCAGTTTGCATAATGCTGATGAAATAGAACGCCTGAAACTAAAAATCGGTAATACAGTAATTATCAGACGTGCTGCGGATGTCATTCCGCAAATTGTAAAAACACTCCCCGGCTCTGAGGTGCAAAAAGAAATTATATTTCCAGTCACCTGTCCTGTTTGTGACTCGGAAATTGAGCGTATAGAAGGCGAAGCAATAGCCCGCTGTCCAGGTGGCTTATATTGTGCTGCACAGCGTAAGCAGGCTATAAAATATTTTGCATCGCGTAAAGCAATGAATATAGATGGCTTAGGTGAGAAAGTAGTAGAACAATTAGTAGATGAGCAGCTGATAAATAATCCGGCGGATTTATTTGCGCTCGAAGCCGAACAACTTATGCCACTTGAACGCATGGCAGCCAAAAAAGTACAAAACCTGCTAAATGCAATAGAGCAATGCAAAAAAACCACCCTGGCTAAATTTATACTGGCACTCGGCATTCGAGAAGTAGGCGATGCCACCGCAAAAAACCTGGCTGAACATTTTCTAACGCTGGATGCTATCCAGAATGCTAGCATAGAAAGTCTAGAGCGAGTTGATGATGTCGGTGAGATCGTGGCAAAACATATCGTTACCTTTTTCCGCCAACGTCATAACCAGGAAGTTATTCAGGCACTTTTAGCCGCAGGGATTCATTGGCCTGAAATACCAGCTAAAGCGCAAAAAACCTTACCTCTTGCAGGTAAAATCTTTGTGTTAACGGGGACCTTGAATCAAATGGACCGGAATGGGGCAAAACAAGCCCTACAAGCTCTAGGTGCAAAAGTGTCGGGCAGTGTTTCTAAAAAAACGGATTACGTTGTCGCAGGCGAGGCAGCTGGATCTAAAATAACTAAGGCGCAGGAATTGGAAATTACAATTTTGCAAGAAACGGATTTCCTAAACTTGCTAGAATCTTCGGAAAATATCTCTTAATGAATATAGAGTCAACGCTTTTTTAATATTAGCCAACCAGGCTCAACATGTGCTGAGACATTACCTGTAAACTGAATCGCTAAGCAATACAAGACATTCTTGAAAGTCAAAAAAGATTCATGCTATTCCTGATTCTACCTAGATGACTGGCAATTATAACGTATCGCCCCTAACGAAGAAATATCGTAACCTGCAAGTTCTTGTGCTTTTTCCTGAAAGCGTTTGTCTTTGGTGAAGTTTAGCAGTGACTGGAAAGGCGTATCAAAATAATGACGATGATGGATCAGTAAATCAAATTGCTCATAAACCAAGGGAATAAAATCGAGTTGAAACTGTCTGGCCACTGCTTCAATAGCGATACCAGCGTCCGCTTTACCATGAGCGATAGCGTCACCGATATCAGTATGACTATAAGCGGGTTGGGTTAAGAATGTTAAGGTTTCTTTACTGATATCATCACGCTGTAGCAAGGTTTCCAATAAAATATAACTACCAGCCCCCGCTTGACGATCAATCAGCTTGACTTTTTTGTCACGTAAATCACTGATTTTTTGTATCCCTAAGGGATTGCCAGCAGCCACCAAAATGCCTTGTTGGCGACGAGCCCATGCAATTAACACGACAGGCTGATTATCCAGTTTTTGCTGAATAATCGGTATATTGTATTGCTCACTTTCAGGGTCCAAAAGATGTAAACCACAAAGCATGGCTTGCTCATTGATAAAATCAGTCAAGCCTTCTGAACTGCCAGTGGTTTGAATTGCAAACGGAAAATGGCACTCGCGCAAAGCCCATTCTAAAAGTAAATCATGACTACCGACTAATAATAAAGGAGGCGAAGACGCTTGATGCGCAAGAGTTTGATGTTGTATTTCGCTGTTTTTCTCCAGCCAGCGATCAATTTGAAAGCGAGGAAACAGCCATTTTCCGGTTACACGCGTACAGGGAATGAGCTTCTGCGCCAGTAAATCATAGACTTTTCGTTCTTTTATGCGTAAATAATCAGCGACTTCTTGAACCGTCATTAATTCTTGCAAAACAGTATCTCCTTATGAATTGTACTGAATATTATCAGACAATTTATAAGGGAATGAAAGCAATGCGCTTTTTTTGTCGTGTTTCAGCCAAATTAATGATTTATATAGCGGCAACAACTGTCATGAATTTATGTCGAGATAGGTTTATTTCTGTTGCGCTAATTTGTGCACCGCTTCATCGACAATATCTATTAATTCCATGCCACCTTGTTGTGCATAGTTAATAATTTCGACACGCATACGCGGATCCCAGAATTTTTTCAAATGCTGTTCAACACTTGCAACTGCTAGTGCATGGTCAGGTTCAGATTTAAAAAAAAAGCCGATATTATTGGCCATTTTGACAAGATTTTGTATATCCATTTTTAGGAAACCATGCTTTGATAATGTTGAATACGATGGGGATGCGTATAGATAATATGCTTGTTGTTACGCGCAAAGCCAATTAAGGTTAAACCGCACTCATCGGCTAATTTAATCGCCAGCGCAGTAGGTGCTGAAATTGCCGCCATAATAGTAATGCCGACAGTTGCCGCTTTTTGTACCATTTCATAGCTAGCGCGACTGGTCACCAGCAAACAGCCCGAGTCAAATTGACAGTTTGTTCGAGACAGGGTTCCTATCAGCTTGTCCAGAGCATTATGACGGCCAATATCTTCACGAATCATCTTAATACCGGCATTAGGTATTAACCAGGCCGCTGCGTGAACCGCACCTGTAAGTTGATGCAAAGATTGCTGTTGTTGCATTTCTGCAAGTGCTGCCATCATCGTGTCAGCATCCAGACTAAAGCCCTTACCCACAGGATGCGGTTTGCGTATCGCTTGATCTAACGTAGTTGCCCCACATAACCCGCAACCTGTGCGCCCGGTCATATTGCGGCTTTTATTTTCAATCAGGGCAAAACGATGTGGTGGAATACGCATTCTCACTTCTATGCCTTTTGCTCTTTGTACCACGCGTATATACATAAGTTCAGCTGAGTCTAAAACGATTTCCTCCGTCAGACTAAATCCCAAAGCAAAATCTTTTAGATTTAACGGTGTTGCCAACATAACGACATGCGGTCTGGTGTTATAAACCAGAGCAATAGGCACTTCTTCTGCGACATAATCTTCCAGACGGATATGACTTTCACCCCGCCAGCTATCCACGGTACCTTGTCGATAACTGGCCCAACCTAACTCGGTCACCATAGGATCCATTAATATCTACTCGTGTTCGTTAAGTGAAATACGATTTTCCAATAAAGACTCTTGTGTTTCACTAAAAGCACGATAGCTTTTTTGCCACTCAGAAGGCTGGCTGACTTTGGCCACATGCACAGCGGTCACCTTGTATTCAGGACAGTTGGTTGCCCAGTCTGAATTATCAGTCGTAATGACATTAGCCCCGGAATGTGGAAAATGAAAGGTGGTATAAACAACGCCCGGTTGCATACGTTCACTAATTAAAGCGCGTAGTACAGTTTCACCAGAACGGCTTTTGATGCCTACCCAGTCATGGTCAGCAATGCCACGAAGCTCTGCATCATGCGGATGAATCTCCAGACGATCTTCTTCATGCCAAATAACATTTTCAGTGCGTCGCGTTTGCGCTCCAACATTGTATTGCGACAAAATGCGACCGGTGGTCAGTATCAGTGGATATTTTCTGCTAGTGCGCTCTTCAGTTGGAATATATTCTGTCAGCATGAACTTGCCTTTGCCGCGCACAAATTCATCGGCGTGCATGGTCGGCGTGCCATTGGGTGCACTGTCATTACACGGCCATTGAATACTCCCTTCAGCGTCTATTTTAGCGTAAGAAACATGGGCAAACTGTGGTGTTAATTGTGCAATCTCATCCATAATTTCTGACGGATGCCGGTAATTCATAGGATAGCCTAAAGCATTGGCTAAATCCTGCGTTACTTCCCAGTCTTCTTTACCTGCAAGCGGTGTCATCACTTTTCTGACGGGTGAAATACGTCGCTCGGCATTCGTGAAGGTACCATTTTTTTCTAAAAAGGAAGAACCCGGCAAAAATACATGGGCAAATTTAGCCGTTTCGTTTAAAAATAAATCCTGGATGATAATGCATTCCATTTGGCGTAAGGCATGATGCACATGATTAATATCCGGGTCAGATTGAGCAATATCTTCACCTTGAATATATAAACCTTTAAAACTGCCATCAATAGCCGCAGAAAACATATTAGGGATACGTAATCCAGGCTCAGACTGCAGCTTTACGCCCCAGGCCGCCTCAAATAAAGCGCGTGTTTCCTGATCAGACACATGACGGTAACCAACAAACTCATGCGGAAACGAACCCATATCACAAGAGCCCTGTACGTTGTTTTGTCCGCGTAATGGATTAACGCCCACCCCTTCACGGCCAATATTACCGGTTGCCATCGCTAAGTTTGCAATACCAATGACTGTGGTCGAGCCTTGACTGTGCTCGGTAACGCCTAAACCATAATAGATAGCTGCATTACCGCCTGTTGCATATAAGCGTGCAGCTGCGCGAAGTGTTTCAGCATTAACCCCAGTAAGTTCTGCGACCGCTTCGGGGGAATTTTCAGTTTTGGCAACAAAAGTCTGCCATTTAGCAAACGATTCTGTATCGCAACGCTCGCTAATAAACGCCTCATTGGCTAAACCTTCAGTCACGATAACATGCGCCATCGCTGTAACGATAGCGACATTAGTGCCCGGGCGTAATTTCAAATGATAATCAGCTTTAACATGCGGGGTTTTAACCAGATCAATATTACGCGGATCAATAACAATCAGCTTAGCGCCTTCACGTAAACGACGTTTCATCATAGAGCCAAAAACGGGATGACCATCCGTTGGATTAGCGCCCATGACTAAAATAACATCGGCTTTTAGTACCGAATCAAAATTTTGTGTACCTGATGATTCACCAAAGGTGCTTTTTAAGCCATAGCCAGTCGGAGAATGGCAAACTCGAGCACAAGTGTCGACATTATTATTACCAAAACCTGCGCGGATGAGTTTTTGCATCAAATAGGTTTCTTCATTGGTACAGCGTGATGAAGTAATCCCGCCAATAGAATCCTGACCGTATTTTTCTTGCAAACCTTTGAGTTTGTCAGCGGCAAACTGAACTGCTTCTTCCCAGCTCACTTCCTGCCACGGATCGGTAATGTGTTCCCGAATCATCGGTTGTGTAATGCGGTCTTTATGGGTCGCATAACCAAAAGCAAAGCGACCTTTAACACAGGAATGACCATGATTAGCATGACCGTTTTTATCCGGCACCATACGAATAACTTCTTCACCTTTCATATCAGCACGGAAAGAGCATCCGACACCACAATAAGCACAGGTAGTAATAACACTGTGTTCCGGTTGACCTTTTTCAATGATCGAATTTTCCATCAAGGTAGCAGTCGGACAGGCTTGCACACAGGCACCGCAAGATACGCATTCCGATTCAAGAAAACTCTGGTTTTGTCCGGCTGAAATTTTGGAATCAAAACCCCGACCATCAATTGTTAGCGCAAATGTACCTTGCGTTTCTTCACATGCGCGTACACAGCGTGAACAGACAATACATTTTGCCGGATCGAAACTAAAATAAGGATTGCTCGTATCTTTAGTGGCATCAAGATGATTTTCACCTTCATAACCGTAACGCACTTCACGTAAACCCACTTCACCCACAGTATCTTGTAATTCGCAGTTACCATTTGCCGAACAGGTTAAACAATCCAATGGATGATCGGAGATATATAATTCTGCAATACCACGGCGAATATCCGCCAGTTTGTCGTTTTGCGTACAGACTTTCATACCCTCATAAACGGGTGTGGTGCAAGAGGCTGGATAACCACGCGCGCCTTCAATTTGCACCAGACACATGCGGCATGAACCGAAAGGGTCGAGACTATCTGTCGCACAAAGTTTAGGGATATTAACGCCCGCTTCTGTGGCAGCACGCATCACCGAAGTCCCTTCTGCGACTGTTACCTTGTGGCCATCAACTTCCAGAGTCACTTGCTTATCAGCAAGGCTAGCTGGTGTGCCGTAATCTATTTCTTTATTTAAGGTCATAATAACACTCCAGTTTTATCGCATCAGGCTGCATCTGCATCAACGTTAATGCCAAAATCTTCAGGAAAATAATTTAACGCACTTAAGACCGGATAAGGCGTCATACCACCCATTGCGCAAAGTGAGCCTGCTATCATGGTGTCGCACAAATCACGCAGCAAAGTGGTGTTTTTATCTTTTTGTATACCTTTCACAATGCGATCTATTACTTCAACCCCTCGGACTGAGCCAATACGGCAGGGCGTACATTTCCCGCAGGATTCTTCGACGCAAAACTCCATCGCGTAGCGTGCCATTTCGGCCATATCTACGCTATCGTCATGAACGACAATGCCGCCATGCCCTAATACGGCATCAATCGCACTAAACGACTCATAATCCAGCGGTGTGTCAAATTGCGACTCAGGCATATAAGCGCCTAATGGCCCGCCTACTTGCACGGCTCTGATAGGACGACCGCTCGCCGAACCACCACCATAGTCATACAATATTTCACGTAAAGTCATACCAAAAGCGACTTCAAATAAGCCGCCATATTTGATATTTCCGGCTAACTGTATAGGTAAAGTACCGCGTGAACGGCCAATGCCGTAATCACGATAATAATCACCACCTTTATCTAAAATAATTGGAACCGAAGCTAAAGAGATAACATTGTTAACCACCGTTGGTTTACCAAATAAGCCAATAATCGCTGGTAATGGTGGCTTAAAGCGCACTAACCCGCGCTTGCCTTCCAGACTTTCCAGCAATGACGTCTCTTCGCCGCAAATATACGCCCCCGCACCGCGACGCACTTCCAGATGAAACACTTTGCCACTGCCTAAAATATCATCACCCAAATAACCCCTTTCATAAGCGGATTGAATGGCTTCATTTAAAGCTACATAGGCATGCGGATATTCAATACGCAAATAGATATAACCGCGCGTTGCACCTACTGCCAGACCGGCAATAGTCATACCTTCGATTAATACAAACGGATCACCTTCCATAATCATTCTGTCGGAAAATGTACCCGAATCACCTTCGTCCGCATTACAAACAATATATTTTTGTTCCCCAGGAGCATTAAGTACGGTATTCCATTTAATACCGGTAGGAAATGCCGCACCACCTCGGCCACGTAAACCGGAATCGGTTACTTGTTTAACAATATCTTCAGGCGTTAAACTCAAGGCATTGTTCAAACCTATATAGCCATCATGTGCCACATAATCATCAAGCGAAACGGGGTTAGTTTTACCGACACGCGCGAAAGTTAAACGATGTTGATCTTTAAAATAAGGCAGAGCTTCTATATCGCCAAGATACAACGGATGGTCTTTACCCTGCAGCATACCGTTATCTATTAAAGAGCGAATATCACTGGTCTGCACGGGCCCATAGGCAACACGTCCCGAAGCAGTTTCTACTTCAATCAAGGGCTCAAGCCAAAAAAGTCCGCGTGAGCCATTGCGCACAAGTTCAATATCCAAACCTTTATCAGCAACTACTTTTTGCAGGTTATCCGCCACCAGGTTAGCACCTAATGACAAGGCCGTGGAATCGCGGGAAATAAATACTCGAATCATTCTGCTGCCTCTCTATAACTGGCAATTACTTCATCAAATCGTTGAGGAGTCACCCGGCCATAGACTTCATTATTAACCGACAAGGCGGGAGAACAAGCGCAGTTACCTAAGCAATAAAACGGCTCTAAAGAAAACTGACCATCGCTAGTGGTTTCATGCCAGTCAATTTCAAGTTGTTTTTGTGCATATTTTTCCAGCGCTTTGCCATTCATGGCCTGACAGGATTCAGCACGGCACAGTCGAATAGTATTTTTGCCGGGGGGTGTTTGGCGAAAATAGTGGTAAAAGCTGATCACCCCGTGAATTTCAGCATTCGACTGATTTAAAGCTAGGGCAATAACAGGTACTGATTCACCTGGGATATAGCCTAGAGAATCCTGAATAGCATGCAGAATAGGCAACAAATTTCCTGGCATTGATTCGTGAGACTTTAAAATATCATCAATCTCTTGTTTATAACTATCATATCCATGCATAATTACACCACGATTATTATCTACTTAATTAAATACATATTTAAACATAAATAAACATATATATGCAATAAAGCAAAGGAAGCAAATCATCCTGACTGACTTTATTTCCTGTTGCTGATTCGAAGTTTTATCCTCCTTCCTGTCACCATGAATTCAACGGCATCAAACCTTACAAATAGTATATCTTTATCTGCATATCTCGATTCATTACTCCTGCATGACTACAGCACTAAGAGTTTAAAGAGTTGCAGTTACTCCAACCAAAAATCAGACAACCTGATCTCACGGAAAATAACTGGATACCCTATAAGCCTAATATAGGTTGGCGCTGAGGCACGAAGCCCAACAAATTTGGCGAAATATCTACGCATTTAAGTCTCACCTTATTATCTTGAAAAGTCAGTAAGATTTTGATTTTATTAGACTGGATTAAGATATTCTGAAAATCCGGCGTGCGTCTCTTCACAGGATAAGATAGTCAACTATCTCCCGATCCACCCACCTTCTATACAACAACACATTACGGTGAGAACATTGGGCTTGCGTGATTTTATTCCTCTTGTTGCCACCTTGCGAAGGTTCGCTGCTGCGAGGCTTGCGAAATCACGAGGACTGTATTATCTCGTTTCCGGGTTATGTCTGAGCTTTTGGCAAGCAACATATCAGCCAATGATCATTCAGCATGCCTCTCAATTGCCCAATAAATAGTGTTAGCACCACTAACCTTTTACTATTAACAACTAATTATTTGACCGCTAGATCGATTATATGGCCTAATTCATTATCTCTGGAAAATGTCACTCAGGATATTGATCTATGTCTAAACCATTACGTTCCATTATTGGCCTATTGTTACTTATAACCACCGTTAGCCTTGCCACTTGCCAATCATTATATAAAGTCACTCCATTTGGCAATAATTCAAACTATGAGCAAAGAAAGAGCTAATCGGATCCATCTAATCAAAAGACCGTTATGAATAAAACAGAGCAACTAAGAAAGCCCAAGCCGTATCAGAAAAATAATATCCAAGGCTTGCTGCATAGCAGTCGCGGATTATTACTCTATATATTGCCTCTCGCACTGATACCAGCCGCTATATTGTCCTTTATATATGGGGACTTTATACGCATTATTACCAATATTGGTGGCTGTGCTAGCTATCTATTAGCAGCCAGTCTTTTGCGTAAAGGAATATCTGCGCAACTTGAATATCAGGACAAAAAAATTACCAGAGCCCCTAAATGGCCACTAAAAACCTTTGCCGCTATCATTGTTGCAGCAACAACGGTAGGCATAGCTTTTATAGGAGCAGGTAATTCCTTTTTGGTAGCTATTGCTTTTGGCCTTGGCGCTTTTGCAGGCATGATTTTATTATATGGTCTTGATCCGCGTCAGGAAAAAATGATTGCTGGCTCTCACGGCTATACGGCTGATGAAATATCTGTAACCATTGATGAAGCAGAGGCGCAAATTTACGGTATTGAACAAGCTAATAAGCAAATTAAAAATCTTAGCTTTAATAAACGCATCCGCATCATTTGCGAACACGCCCAGGAAATTGTCAGCATGCTTGAAGAAAATCCTGGCGACATCAGAAGAGCGAGAAAATTTCTGAATATCTATCTTGATGGCGCATTAAAAGTGACTGAAGGCTATGCAGACATGCAAAGAAAACATCAGTCCGACCAGTTAAGTAAAAATTTTGAAAATGTACTACACACTATTGAGTCTGTTTTTATTGAACAGAAACAGAAGTTATTAGCAGATGATGTACTCGACCTTGATGTACAAATTGAAGTTTTAACAGCCCAGCTAAAACACGAAGGGGTTGTTTAGCTCCCTCTTCTCACCACAATCAATAACAGGAAAGTAATTATGAGTGAACAAACTACAACAACGGTAACAGATGATCTTACTATTCCAGGCAGCGCTGTTTTTAATGAGATTGTTCCTGGCGTAGGCAAAGATATTTTGACTTACGAAGAATCTGATAAAGACAACAAGGCGCGAATTGAAAGTAAACTTGCCGAAATAGATATTAATGACAGTAAGTCCATTATTTATTTTGGTAACAAAGCCCAGGAAGAGTTAACTACTATCTCCGACAAAATGTTAGAAGGCGTCAAAAATAAGGATATGGGCTCAGCAGGAGGAGACTTAAATGACATGGTTTCAACTTTACGTGGCTTTGATGTTGATGCTTTGGATCCTAATAAGAAAGCTGGTTTTTTTGCCAAGCTGCTAGGTAAAACTAAACCTGTCGCCAAGTTTTTGCAAAAATATGAAGACGTGCGTAAGCAGATTGATACGATTACCGACAAACTAGACACTCATAAAACCACACTGTTGACCGACATTACCATGCTCGACAGACTGTACGCGGCTAATCTGGAATATTTTCATAATCTTGATCTGTATATCTGCGCAGGTGATGAAAAATTAAAGCAACTGGATGAGCAGGTTATCCCCGCGAAAGCTTTGGCTGCAGAAAGCTCGGAAGCCATTATTGAAGCTCAGGAATTAAGAGATTTACGCGCCTCAAGAGACGATCTGGAGCGACGTGTGCATGATTTGCGTTTAACCCGTCAAGTCGCCATGCAAAGCTTGCCGGGCATTCGTCTGGTTCAAGATAATGACAAAGGGCTGGTTAACAAAATTAATTCTACTATTGTCAATACCATACCACTTTGGCGCCAGCAATTAGCAACAGCAGTGGCCATTTATCGTTCATCCGATGCAGCAGGAACCTTGCAAGCGGCAACGGACCTGACCAATGATTTACTGGAAGCAAATGCACAAAACCTTAAACAAGCCAATGCAGAGACTCGTAAGGAATTAGAACG
>Ga0075114_10001547_pt1 | contig 12296 bp, 10 predicted proteins | sample AntAceMetag02UKM_FD_69784 | JGI IMG/M metagenome (GOLD analysis project Ga0075114, IMG submission 69784) | Saline lake microbial communities from Ace Lake, Antarctica - Antarctic Ace Lake Metagenome 02UKM | ecosystem: Environmental > Aquatic > Non-marine Saline and Alkaline > Saline | place...
AAACAGCCAAGGAAACTCGTTTATTTTGTTTTTCTGGATCGTCTGTTTTTGATAGGACAGGTTTTAGGAAATTCCAATTACCATTTTCATTTTTTTCCAATTTTATAGATGCTCCTCCAACCCCCAGTATGGGGATAACTACGTGTATCTTGTGTAGGGATGGTATTATAATCGGCCTAAACCATGCCTTATCTGCTTTTAGTATGGTATCCTCACTCTGAGAACCCCTGGAAATTGTTATATTGCTTAACTCAAAGCCTTTGAAGATATGAAATTTTAAATCCCCTATTTTGACGGAGAGCTGGGTTTGTTTTTCAATTGATTCAATTAGGATTTTCTTTAATTTTATAGGTATTATAGTATTGTTAAGATACCAAACCAGGAGGGAGGCAACTAGAATAAAAGCGATTACATAAATTAACACAGTATATTTTCGCATAGTAACTGCTGATTATACATTGCCGCGGGTTATCTTGCAAGTAAGAAATTGGGAAAATTGGGACAGCTACCTAAATCCCAAGTTGTCATTCCCGTGCAAGCGGGAATCTACGTAAATGGATTCCCGCTTGCACGGGAATGACAAATGGTAGCTGTCCCAATTTTCCCCCATACCCCTTGACACCTATTACTTATTATTATATAATATGCCAATAATATATAAACATATAATAGGAGAATTATACTGGTATGGATGATAAAATAAATATAAGACTAAATAAAAGAAAAGAATTAGAAGCTAAAGGCATAGAGCCTTATGGGCGAAAGTTTGATAAAACAAATACGCTTAAGGCAATAGTTGATGGCTTTAAAGAAAATCAAGAAATTACAACCGCTGGCAGGCTTATGACCATCAGATTGCACGGCGGGAGCGCCTTTGCTGACATAAAAGACTATACAGGTAAAATACAGCTTTATTTTAAAAAAAATGAGCTTGGCAAGGATGTTTTTGATATTTTTACCGAGCAGCTTGATATGGGCGATATAATTGGTGTTTCTGGAAAATTATTTAAGACACATAGGGGTGAGATAACCATAAATGTTTCACAGCTTACTGTTTTATCCAAAGCATTGCGCCCATTACCTGAGAAATGGCATGGCTTAAAAGATGTTGAAGCAAGATATAGGCAAAGGTATCTGGATCTGCTTGCGAATGATAAAGTAAAAGACATATTTGTATTTCGCAGCAAATTGATAAGTAAAATACGTACGTTTTTTGACAACATGGGGTATCTGGAGGTAGAAACACCGATGTTGCAACCTATAGCTGGTGGTGCGGCCGGTAGGCCATTTAAGACCCACCACAATGTGTATGACATAGACCTTTTTATGAGAATAGCACCGGAGCTTTATCTTAAACGCCTTTTAGTTGGTGGTTTAGACAAAGTTTATGAGATAAATAAATCATTTAGAAATGAAGGTATTTCTACGCGACATAATCCTGAATTTACAATGCTGGAGGTCTATACCGCATACGCTGATTACAAGGATATGATGCAGCTTACAGAATCTCTTGTTACGCATCTTGCAAAGGAATTGCTTGGGAAACTAGAGATTACATACAAAGGTAAAACCATAGACCTTACGCCGCCATGGAGAAAGATCTCTTTTGCCGAGGTTATGAAAGAAAATTTTGGCATAACAACGGATGATGATATCTCAGTGTGGGCTAAGAAGCTTAAAGAAAAAGGCATAAATATAGAATCAAAGGATATAAGCAGGACTAAACTCATAAACATAATAGCAGATGTGATAGAGCCAAAAGAGGATAGCAAAAGCAATAAGCCTACTTTTGTGGTGGATTATTTTATAGAGCTTTGTCCTCTGGCAAAAACAAAAAAAGAAAACCCCGCGTTATCTGAAAGATTTGAGCTTTATATCGCGGGTATCGAAATAGCAAATGCTTATTCAGAGTTAAATGATCCTATACAACAAATGGAAAGATTCAAAGAGCAGCTTGCTAATGAAGGAGATGCCTTAGTGGATGAGGATTATGTAAGAGCATTAGAGCATGGGATGCCACCAGCAGGAGGCCTTGGGATGGGCATAGACAGAATAGTTATGATTTTAAGCGGGCAGGAATCAATCCGTGAGGTTATTTTGTTCCCGCAACTTAAACCAGAAAAATGAGATACGAATTTTTTATAGCATTACGATATATATTTGGTAAACGCAGACAGCGGTTTATATCTGTAATCACTATAATTTCCATATTAGGGATTGCGGTTGGCGTGGCGGCCTTAATTGCTACATTAGCGGTTATGAGCGGTTTTGACAGTGAGTTAAAACTTAGAATAGTTGGCTCAAACCCGCATATTTTTATTGAGAAACAATTAGGCATAACTAATGCTGATAAAATATCCAAAGATATAAACAGCATAGAGGGTGTTAAGGGCTCTTTTCCATATATACATAGTCAGGGCATAATAGAATTTCGTGATAGGGCACAAGGCATTGCTATAAAAAGCGTTGATAGTAATAATGCAATTGATGCCTCAAAAGTTATGCCATTTTTGATTTCAGTTGCTGCTGATGAAAAGCTTGATAACGGCCTGATAATAGGTACTGAATTAGCATCTTCCCTGGGACTTTACATAGGTGATGAGGTAACATTGCTTACCCCGGCGTTGGGTAAACCCTACAGAATTAAAATAACAGGAATATTTAAATCAGGTATGTATGATTATGATGCTAATATTATTTTTAGTGGATTAGAAAATCTTGCAGCTATTTTTAATAATAATTCAGCAGTAAGTGGCATTGGTGTTGATTGCCTCTCGCTAGCAAGTTGTGTGGCGATTAAAGAAAAAATACAAAAACATTTAGGCACGCGTTTTATTGTAAGTACATGGGCAGAGAGAAACAAAAATTTATTCTCCGCCATACAACTGGAAAAATTGGCAATGTTTGTGGTACTAACGCTAATAATTATAGTTGCATGCTTTAGTATAATAGGTGTCTTAGTTATGACAGTTATGGAAAAAGCAAAGGACATAGGTATATTAAAGGCAATAGGTGCCTCAAAAAAAGGAATTATCACTATATTTTCAATACAAGGTTTTGTAATAGGTGCTATGGGAGTTATCTTTGGATTAGTTGGTGGATTATTTGCATCGTTTTTATTAAAAACATTTGTACGATTGCCACGCGAGATATATTATATTGATAGAATACCTATAAAATTTCAAGTTGCAGATTCTATTATTATAGTAATGGCAGCATTGGTTGTAAGCCTCCTAGCGACAATATATCCTGCTTATCAGGCTTCGAAACTGCAACCAACACAAACATTAAGATATGAATAAGATATTAGTTGCAGAAAATATACATAGATCATATCAGGATGGGAAACGTAAGCTCCATGTCCTAAAGGGTATAGATCTTTCTCTTAACAAGCGTGAAGTTATGATAATATTAGGGCCTTCAGGTTCGGGTAAGTCTACGCTTTTACATATTCTTGGAACATTGGATAAGCCATCCAAGGGAGAGGTTTTATTAGACGGAACTTCTGTTTATAAAGCAAATGATGCCACTTCTAGTAAGATGCGTAATGAGCGTATTGGTTTTGTATTTCAATTTTATCACTTGCTTCCGGAATTCAATACCTTAGAGAATGTTATGATGCCAGCGTTAATTAAGAATCAGCCATCAAAAGAAAGAGCAAAAGAGCTTTTGGCAATGGTTGGCTTAGCAAGCAGGATGGATCATAAACCTTCACAGCTTTCAGGTGGTGAGGCTCAAAGAGTAGCAATCGCAAGAGCGCTGATGAATAGGCCTGATGTAGTACTATGTGATGAGCCAACAGGCAATTTAGACAAAGGAAATTCAGAAGCTATATTTGAATTGATTAAAGAAATAAATACCAAGGAGGGTACATCCTTTATAATAGTTACTCATGAGCAAGGATATGCAAAATTTTGCGATAATGTTAAATATTTAGAAGAGGGAGTGTTAAAAAATTAGATTGAATATTCGCGGCCAGGAGGCCGCTCCTACACGACAGGAGAGACAATGCCACTAAAAATATATATAAACAATAAATTTTATAATAAGAAAGATGCTAAGATCTCTGTTTTTGATCATGGCCTTTTATACGGAGATGGTGTGTTCGAAGGCATCAGATCATACAGCGGCCTGGTGTTTAAATTAAAAGAACATATCAACAGGTTGTATAATTCTGCTGATGGCATAAAATTAAAGATTTTTTTAAGTAAGCCTCAGTTGACGAAAGCGGTTATAAAGACGCTGCAGAAAAACAAACTAAAAAACGCATATATAAGGCTTGTAGTAACAAGGGGCCCCGGAGATTTAGGGCTTGATCCACGAAAATGTAAAAATAGCGTTATTTTTATTATAACAGATAAAATTAAACTTTATCCGCAGAAGTTTTATGATAAGGGTTTGCATATTATTACTGCTAAAACTGAAAAAAATCTTTCAAAGGCCTTAAACCCAAGGATAAAGTCTCTTAATTATTTGAATAATATTCTCGCTAAGATAGATGCAATAAAGGCAGGAACAGAAGAGGCAATTATGCTTACTTATGATGGGTATGTTGCTGAATGTACAGGGGATAATATTTTTATGATTAAAAACCACAGGCTTATTACTCCGCCTTGCGGGATAGGTGCATTAGAAGGTATTACCAGAGACGCCGTTATTAAGCTTGCCAAAAAGAAAAAAATGAAATTCTCAGAGAAAAAATTTAAGATAGGGGATTTATATAAAGCAGATGAGTGTTTTCTTACCGGAACAGCAGCTGAAATTATACCTGTAATAAAAATTGATAAAAGAAAAATAGGAAAAGGTATCCCCGGCGTGCTTACGCAGATGCTTATAAAGGAATTTCACAATTTAACAAAGAAAGACGGAGTAAAGTATGCTGTGTGATATATGTCATAAAAATGAGGCTGTGATACACATAACTGAGATTGTAAATGACGAAGCAAAAGAGTTGCATGTTTGTCATCAATGCGCTGAAGCAGAAAGTATTAAGATGCAACAGAACTTTGGCATCGCTGAGCTACTTTCAGGGATGGTGGAATTTCCCGCGTTGGTAAAGAAAGAAAAGACATTAAGATGCCATACCTGTGGAATGACCTATAATGATTTTAGAAAAATAGGCAAATTAGGCTGCAGTGATTGCTATGCGGCTTTTCGTAATGTATTATTACCTTTACTTAAAAGCATACATGGTTCCACCCATCATACTGGCAAAGAACCATTAAAAGTAACACCCATACCTCAGGCAGAAGAAAAAGATTCAGTTGTCAGTAGGCAACCTCAGAAAGTAAAATTGCCTAATAAGGCCAATAGAATAGCGGAATTAAGAATAAGGCTGAAAAAGGCTATAGGGGCTGAAGAATACGAACAAGCTGCAATCTTAAGAGATAGAATACACGCACTGGAAAAAGCATGAAACTAGATAATCTGCTAAAACAAACAGGTGAGTGGTTAAAGGGAACAGGCCCTAATTCAGGGATTGTTATATCCAGTAGGATAAGGTTAGCCAGGAATATAAAAGGTTTTAGTTTTTTTGATTGGTCCGATGACGCTAGCAAGCAAAAAATAAAGAAAATATGTGAAGATAGAATTACCTCGCTTAATTTAATGAAAAAGTCTCTTTATGTAGAGATAGATAAAATAACCCCTATTGACAGGCAATTTCTCCTGGAAAGGCATCTTGTTAGCAAGGAACACCTGCACAACACTGCCCTTAAATCAGTTTTTATAAGTGATAAAGAAATAATAAGCATAATGATAAATGAAGAAGATCACCTAAGAATACAAGTGATGCAATCAGGGTTGAATTTAGAAGGCTGCTGGGATATATTAGAAAGATTAAATAAGGATTTGGAGAAAAGCTTGGATTTTTCCTATTCAGAAGAAATGGGATATTTAACAGCCTGTCCTACTAACGTAGGAACAGGTATGCGGGCTTCTGCGATGTTGCATCTTCCTGCCATAGTTATGACCAGGCAGATAAGAGGTGTTGTGGAAGCCATTTCAAAACTTGGGCTTACAGTACGTGGACTTTTTGGTGAAGGGACACAAGCTAGAGGTAATTTTTTCCAGGTATCAAATCAGTTTACTCTTGGTCATACAGAAGAAGCTATTATTAATAGCTTGCAGAAAGTTATAAAGCAGCTTATTTCGCAGGAAGAAAATTCACGCAAGTTTCTTATGGCTAAAAAGAAGGAAATTTTAGAAGATAAGGTTGCAAGAGCATACGCAACCTTAAAAAGTGCCCATATTATAAGTAGTGAAGAGACATTAGAATTACTTTCGTTGTTGAGGCTTGGTATAGATATAAAAATAATTAAGGATATAGATAATTCGGTGCTTAATGAGCTTTTTGTTATAATTCAGCCAGCTCATTTACAAAAGATAAAAAACAAGCAACTCTCATCCGCAGATAGAGATACGGAAAGAGCAAAACTTATACGTGATAGATTGAGGAGGTAGAAAGTATATGTTCAATAGATTTACTGAAAGGGCAAGAAAGGTTGTTATTCTTGCGAAGGAAGAAGCGAAGAGGTTAAACCATGACTATATAGGCACAGAACACCTGTTAATGGGCCTTATAAAAGAAGGCGAGGGTGTCGCGGCGGCTGTATTACAAAATTTAGGATTAAGTTTAGATGTTATAAGGCTTGAGGTGGAAAAATTAGTTAAGCCCGGCCCAACAACAGTTGTATCAGGTGATATACCTTTTACACCCAAAGCTAAAAAGGTAATAGAGTTAGCCATGGATGAAGCCAGGCATCTCGGGCATAATTACATAGGGACAGAGCACCTACTTTTAGGCCTGCTTAGGGAAGGCGAAGGCGTAGCAAGCCAGGTATTATTAAATCTAGGCCTTGATTTAGCAAGAGTTAGATCTGAAATTATGTCATTGTTGGGGTCTGCTATACCTGGAATGACTGCAGAGCAGCCGGCTCCTGAGAAGCAAAAGTATAAAGAAAAAAGTAAAACCCCAGCGCTTGATGCTTTTGGCAGAGATTTAACCCAAATGGCAAAGGAAAACAAATTAGACCCTGTTATTGGAAGGGCAGAGGAAATAGAAAGGGTTATACAGATCTTGAGCCGTCGCACTAAAAACAACCCTGTTCTTTTAGGAGAAGCCGGTGTAGGCAAGACCGCTATTGTAGAGGGCTTAGCTCAGAAAATAATCTCAGATGATATACCAGAGATTTTACATGGTAAGAGAGTCATTACTCTTGATTTAGCCCTTATGGTTGCCGGCACTAAATACCGAGGCCAATTTGAGGAAAGAATAAAAGCAGTAATGGATGAAATTAAGCGTTCGGAAAATATAATAGTATTTATCGACGAGTTACATACATTGGTGGGAGCAGGCGGTGCAGAAGGCGCAATTGATGCTTCTAATATATTAAAACCAGCGCTTTCTCGTGGAGAAATACAGTGTGTTGGCGCAACCACGCTTGATGAATATAGAAAATTTGTGGAAAAGGATGCTGCCTTAGAGAGAAGATTCCAGACCATTATGGTTAATCCTCCCAGTGTAGAAGAAACAGTCGCGATATTAAAGGGTTTAAGGAGCAGGTATGAGGCGCACCATAGAGTGAAGATAAGCGATGACGCGGTAAAGGCGGCAGCCGTGCTTTCTGATAGATATATTAGCGACAGGTTTCTGCCGGATAAGGCAGTTGATGTTATAGATGAAGCTGGTGCGCGTGCCAGGTTGGATGCAATGACCGCGCCACCTAATGTTAAGAACATTGAAAAGGAATTGGTGCGCGTAAGAAAAGAAAAAGAAATAGCAGTTAGGCATCAGGATTTTGAAAAGGCTGCTAGTTTCAGAGACAAAGAAAGAGAAACAAAGGTTGATATAGAAAAGGCAAAAAATAAATGGAAAGAAAAGACCAAAGAACATATACCTGAAATCGGAGAAGAAGAAATAGCAGCAATAGTTTCTAAATGGACAGGTATACCGCTAATTCGCCTGGAACAGAAGGAATCCGAGCGCTTACTTAAGATGGAAGAGGAAATGCATAAGCGCATAGTAGGCCAGAATCAAGCAATAAAAGTTATTTCCCAGGCAGTCAGGCGCTCCAGAGCAGGAATTAAGGATGAGCGTAAACCAGTAGGTTCATTTTTGTTTTTAGGCCCTACCGGCGTAGGAAAGACTCTTCTTGCGAGAGTGTTGGCAGAGTTTCTTTTTGGTGACGAAGAGGCTCTTATTCAGCTGGATATGTCTGAGTATATGGAGAAGTTCAATGTTTCAAGGCTTATGGGTGCGCCGCCAGGGTATGTGGGGTACGAAGAAGGTGGACAGCTTACAGAGAAGGTAAGGCGCAAACCATATTGCGTGATATTACTTGATGAAATAGAGAAAGCACATCCGGATGTATTTAATATGTTATTACAGATATTTGAGGAAGGCCGTTTAACCGACTCATACGGAAGAAAGATAAGTTTTAGACATGCGGTTATTATCATGACCTCTAATATTGGTTCTGACTTATGGAGAAAACAAGGTGCTTTAGGTTTTAAGGCACAGAAGGAAGAAGTTACCTATAATCAGGCAAAAGAACATGTGCTTGAAGCTGTTAAAAAAATATTTAAACCAGAGTTTTTAAACAGGCTGGATGAAACAGTTGTATTTCATCCGCTTAACAGAGAAGAGTTGCAGGAGATAATAGGTATAGAAGTAGACTATGTTAAGCAAAGACTGCATGAGAAAAACATAGACATAGATTTAACAAAAAAAGCAAAAGATTTTCTTATAGAGAAAGGGTTCGATAAGATTTATGGGGCCAGGCCACTTAAAAGGACCATACAAAGGTATCTTGAAGACCCGCTAGCTGAAGAGATTATTTCAGGCTCTCTTAAGAAGATAAAAAAGGTAAAGGTGGATTTAGAAAGAGACCATCTTAGTTTTAGTGAGGCATGAAAAATAATATTACAAAAGGCATAATCGGAAGGTTAAACAGCTCCTTGTTTTATACAGGAGGATTGACTGTTTTGTTTATTAGGACCATGTTCTGGAGCTTTACTCCTCCATTTAAGTTTAAACAGATATTACATCAAATGCAGAAGGTAGGGGTGGATTCATTACCCATAGTATTTTTAACCAGTTTCTTTACAGGCATGGTTTTAGCATTGCAAAGTGCGTATCAGATGCAGAGAATATCCGCGGAAATATATATTGCAAGTTTGGTTGCCCTCTCAATAACAAGAGAGCTTGGGCCTGTATTAACAGGCCTGGTTGTCGCGGGAAGAGTTGGTGCTGCTATAACAGCTGAGTTAGGTACCATGAAGGTTACCGAGCAGATAGATGCCTTAGAGACCCTTGCTACTAATCCAGTTAAATACCTTGTAGCACCAAGGCTCATAGCCTTGCTGATTATGCTCCCCTTGCTTACTCTATATGCTGATTGCATAGGTATTTTTGGAGGATATATTATCGGAGTTTTCAAACTGCATATAAGCCCGAGTATATATATGAACATGACTATTAACCCCCTGCATCTAAAAGATGTTTTTGCGGGATTATTTAAAAGCGGAATATTTGCTATCATAATTACTATTGTAGCGTGTTATGAAGGTTTTAATACAGAAGGCGGAGCAGAAGGTGTTGGCCGCTCTACTACAAGAAGTGTTGTGACTGCATTCATTCTGATAATTGCGGCAGATTGCTTATTTACCGCACTATTTTACTTTATAGGAAGGTATTAACTAAGTTGTCAGTAATCAGTCTTCAGTATTCAGTATTTAGTATACAGTTTTTAGCTGTTTACTGATTACTGTTTACTGATTACTAAAAATTGAGGACCGCCACATGATACAAGCTATAAATTTAAATAAGTCATTTGGAGAAAAAAAGGTCTTATCAGATTTAAATTTAACCATAGAAAGTGGTATTACCTCAGTTATCATAGGGCGTTCAGGTTGCGGTAAGAGTGTATTTCTTAAGCACATAATAGGCTTGCTAAAACCTGATTCGGGCCAGGTACTTATAGACGAGAAGGACGTAACCAAGCTCTCTGCTAAAGAATTAAATGAATTAAGAATGAATTTTGGGATGCTTTTTCAGGGATCGGCTTTATTTGATTCACTTACCATATATGAAAATGTAGGTTTTAATTTACTTGAGCACACAGACCTTGATTCCCAGACCATAGGTAAAAGAGTAAAGGAAGCCCTGGCATTGGTAGGATTAGCAGGCATAGAAAATTTAAGGCCAGCTGAATTATCAGGTGGCATGAGAAAAAGAGTAGGCTTAGCCAGAGCTATATGTATGAAACCAAAAATTGTTTTATATGATGAGCCTACAACAGGGGTTGACCCTATTATGGCAGATGCAATTAATGAGCTTATAATAGATTTGCAGAATAAATTAGAGGTAACATCTATAGTAGTTACGCACGATATGATAAGTGCCTATAAGATTGGCAGTAAAATATCTATGTTGTATGATGGAAAAATAATTCAGACAGGCACGCCTGATGAAATAAAAAATACAGAAAATGCAATAGTTAAACAGTTTATAACTGGCGCAGCAAAAGGGCCTATTACAGGGGGATAAAAATGAAATCATTAAATTTTGAAATAAAAATAGGGTTATTTATTTTCATCGGCCTTATATTACTTATTATAGTAACTTTTTCAATAGGGGATTTTTTATTTGAGCAAGGCTATAATATAAAGGTGCAGATGAATTTCGCTGATGGCGCCCAAGAGGCAGCACCTGTTAGGCTAGCAGGGGTAGGCGTTGGTGAGGTGAAGAAAGCCGGAATAATAAGGAATGAAGAAGATGGCACAACTAAGGTTGAGTTGCTATTATGGCTTACCAATGATGCTAAGATTGAAAAAGACGCAACTGTTGTGATCAATACTTTAGGCCTAATAGGAGAGAAATATGTTGAGATATTACCAGGCACTCCGGGCAGCCCGCTAGTGCAGGATGGTGATACTCTAATTGGCCAGGATTCTATATCAATGCAGCAGATTACACAAAAAGGATACCAGATAGTGGTTAAATTGGAGGAAATGATAGATTCTATTAATTTTGTATTAGATAAAGTTAAATCCAAAGAAGGTACACTTGGAAAGCTACTTCTCGAGGATAAGGTGCACAACGACGTAGAAGAGATCACAGCAGATGTAAAAGAAATGGTAAAAGACATTAAAGCAAATCCATGGAAGTTATTACATAAACCAAGTGAAGATAAGAAAAGCAGTAGAAGAAAATAGATACTATGCCTACTACAAAAACAATATTTGTGTGTCAAAATTGCGGATATCAGGCTCCTAAATGGTTAGGTCGTTGTCCTGAGTGCCAGAAATGGAACAGCTTAGCAGAAGAGAAAATGCCTGGTATTAGTGGAGTGCGCGCAGAAAAAGAACAATTTGTTACACATTCCACAAGGCCACAGAAGATCAAAGATGTAAAGCCGATTGATTACGTGAGAGCAAATACAGATATCAAGGAACTGGATCGGGTTTTAGGAGGCGGAATAGTAGCAGGTTCTGTTATTTTAATTGGTGGTGAACCCGGCATTGGTAAATCCACTTTATTGCTTCAGGTATCCAATATTTTAGCGGCAAAGAAAAAGGTTCTTTATATAACTGGAGAAGAATCAATAATCCAGACTAAGATGCGGGCTGATAGGCTTGATGTAGGCTCTGATAATTTATATATAGTCAATGATGTTGAGCTTTCATCTATAGTAGAGCATATAAAAGAGATAGCGCCTGATGTTGTTGTCATAGATTCAATTCAGGTTTTGCATAATGGAGAGTTTTTACAGAGTGCGGGAAGTGTTACACAAATAAAAGAATGTGCAGGTGCCCTAACAGCACTGGCAAAATATAAGAATTTTTGCTTATTTATTGTCGGTCATGTAACAAAAGAAGGTTCAATAGCAGGGCCTAAGGTTTTAGAGCATATGGTTGATTGTGTAATATACTTTGAGGGAGGAAACCAGGGCAATTTTAGGATTTTAAGAAGCATAAAAAACAGATTTGGGCCAACCAATGAAATAGGCGTGTTTCATATGACCCAGAAAGGTTTAATAGAGGTAGAAAACCCTTCAGGAGTTTTTATTGCTAATCGTCAAAAAAGTATATCCGGCAGTGCAATTGTTCCGACAATAGAAGGAACCAGGCCTATCTTAGTCGAGGTACAAGCTCTTCTAGGGCCCTCTAATTTTGCTATGAGTAGGCAGCGTGCCATAGGCCTTGATTCAAACAGGTTAACATTATTAATAGCTGTGTTAGAGAAAAGACTTGGTTTAAACCTGGCAAATTGTGATGTGTTTGTTAATGTGGCC
>Ga0075114_10001550_pt1 | contig 12285 bp, 11 predicted proteins | sample AntAceMetag02UKM_FD_69784 | JGI IMG/M metagenome (GOLD analysis project Ga0075114, IMG submission 69784) | Saline lake microbial communities from Ace Lake, Antarctica - Antarctic Ace Lake Metagenome 02UKM | ecosystem: Environmental > Aquatic > Non-marine Saline and Alkaline > Saline | place...
ATTGGGTATAAAAATAAGATATGCTGACTAATTTTCGAGTGAGGGGGTTAGTTCACTCTAGCCAAATTTACTTGCGCCTACGGCTTGTAAATTTGGGAGTTCACTAAAGTTCCTTTAACGCTTTTTTTAACCTGCCTTCCAAATCACTTGGGCTTTCACCAATTTCTGAAATCACCTTTTTTACTTTCCATCTATTGTATCCGAGATTAATTAAAACTGCCTCAACATCCAAATCAACATCCATCTGCGCTGTCATTTTCTCCGAGTCGGGTATGCTTAGTTTGTTATGAAGTTCTAAAATAACCCGGGCGGCAGTTTTCTTGCCAATCCTGGATGTTTTTGCAAGAAAATCATCCCGTTTCTCAATAATTGCCGCCGTTATCCGCTCCACCGTATCAATATCAAAAACATTAAGCGCCGTTTTAGGGCCAATCCCGGACACGCTGGTTAACATTTCAAAAAGCTTCAAGCTCCGTTCGTCGGTAAAACCATACAAATCCAAATTCTCATCCCGAACATATATTTTACAGAAAAATTCCTCCTCTCCGGAAACTTTCTGAATAGTCCGTTGGTTAGTGTAAACTTTTACTCCTATCGGACCGGCTTCCACCACACAAAATCCTTCTCCCTTCTTTGTAATCTTTCCTTTTATAGAATAAATCATGTTTAAATTATACCTCACAATCAAATTCTGATAAAATGTAAATATGGAGATTGAAAAAAATAAACCCCTAGCCTCTCTTTCTACTTTCGGTATCGGCGGCCGGGCTGAATACTATACCAAAGTATCAAAATCCGAAAAGATACTGAAAGCTATAAATTGGGCGAAAAAACATAATGTAAAATGTTCCGTAATTGGCGGAGGTAGCAATATTGTTTTTCCGGATAAAATTCTTCCCGGCCTCCTTATCCAAATTAAAGGCGGGGAAATAACAAGAGAAAAAGGTGGGAATGAGCTTGCTGTTGACGCCGGCATTTCCCTCCAAAAAATTATTAATTTTGCAAACACTCTCGGCCTTCAGGGACTTGAAACTTTAGCCGGGATCCCCGGCACTCTTGGTGGTTCAATAGTTGGCAACGCTGGAGCTTACGGCCATTCCATCTCTGAAATAGTAAAGAATGTTAAAGTTTGGGACGGTGAAAAAATCAGAACTCTGAATAATAAAGAGTGTCTTTTTAATTACCGCGACAGTATATTCAAAAGAGAAAAATTTCTCATCTTAAAAACCATCATTCAATTCACTAAAGGCGACCCTTCAAAACTTCTTGCCAAAAGTGATGAGATAAAAAATATTCGCCGAAAAAAATACGCCGCCGGCATCAAATGCCCAGGCAGTTTCTTCAAAAACATCCTGGTTAAAGATATTTCCAAAGAAACGCTTGGTAAAATAGACAAGTCAAAAATTATTGAAAATAAAATCCCGGCCGGTTATCTTCTTCAGGAGGTCGGAGCAAAAGGAATGGCTTCCGGTGGTATTCAGGTTGCCGACTTTCACGGTAATTTTTTTATAAACAAAGGAGGCGGAACTCAAGCTGATGTCAAATCTCTCGCTAAAACCCTTAAACAGAAAGTTTTAAATAAATTTGGAATTAAGCTGTGTGAAGAAATCCATTATTTCTAAAATTATTTGCAAATTCGGGTAGATTAGAATATTAGTGTCGATTTTATGATATAATCAAAGAAATGGATAATGCTCTAACCTACTTATTCCAAAAATTCGCTTGTAATATTATCGAATTTTTAAGACATTGGTATGTAAGAAGCGCCCGTCTTTACTGGTACTTCATAATCAACAAGCTTGAGCGAATTGACTATCGCCTTGCTTGGAAAATAACTCTGAAAAATCTCTTCAAGCCTCTTTACAAGGATTACAGCTTTTTAGGTCGTGTCTTGGGTTTTATTTTTCGGCTCAGCCGACTTTTTTTAGGGGTAATAATTTACTCTATAATTTTTGCAATCGCTATTTGTCTTTATTTATTCTGGTTATTAATCCCTATAGTTTTAATCTATCAAATATTTGCCGGTTAATATGATATATTTCAAAGAACCAAAACTTAAATTTAACGCCGGCGGCAAATTTTTAATCCGCTTAGTTTCTTTTGTTACTTACGCCATTTTAATTGCCGCAACTGTTCTTTTCCTTATGTCTGATATTACTAACCTTAAAGCTTTAGGTATTCTTTTAGTTCTCTTTTTCGGTGATCGACTTCTTCAAATAAACAAAGGGAATAAAAAAATTGAAGAAATAAAACGAGCTCTTGAGCAGGGTAAAAAAGCAAACATCGCCGACGCTCTAACCCCTTCCGCTTACAAAATTCTAAACTATTCGTACCATAAAGCTTTAAATCTGAATAAAAATTTCTACGTTTCCCTCTTAAAATATCTTATAAAACAGAGTGAAAATACCGCTGAAACCTTGAAGCGCTTGGACATTTCCAAAAAGGACTTTCTCCAAAAACTTAGGGAGCGTGAAAAAGACAGCGAAGTCCGCCAAACCAAAGAATCGGTTCTTGCCTCAATTGACCAACTTGCTAAAATTGCCTACCAAATTGCCGACAATACTTCTGAAGAGTACATTCACCCCCGCGATTTTCTTGTGGCTCTTACCAAATCCGGCGACCCAACCATTGAACGAATCTTTACTCTTTTTGATGTTTCTTTAATTGATCTTCGGGAAGCAGTTATCTTTAACCGTTTCCGGCCAATCTTCGCCGGTATAAAAAAAGTTCCGGCCAGTCTCGGCGGTTTCGCCCATAGGCCGATGTTTTTAAGAAAACGAGTTATGAATCGCTCTTGGACAGCTCGGCCAACCCCTTTTCTAGATAAATTCAGTGAAGACCTTACCACCTTGGCGAGAACCGAACAAGTTGGTCTCCTTATCGGCCACCAGAAAGAATATAAACAGCTTGTGAATACACTTTCTCGAATTGACAAACCAAACGCCCTTTTAATCGGCGAACCCGGTACTGGAAAGACAACGCTTACCGCCCATCTCGCCTTCCGAATCATAAAAGATAAGGTTCCTAAAAACCTCTTTGACAAACGGCTTATTCAGCTTAATATCGGTACCTTGATCGCCGAAGCTGAAACTCAACAGCTCGCCGGCCGCCTTGAAAAAATCGCCCGGGAAATTGTTATAGCCGGCAATATTATTCTTTTTATTCCTGGTATTCACAATCTTTTTAAACCAATGGGTGGGGAAAAGGAATCTTTCACCGCCGTGGATATCCTTCTGCCAATCATTAAAGGTTCCGACATTCCAATAATCGGCGGAACGTATCCTCAAGAATTTAAACAATATATTGAAAAACGCTCCGAATTTCTGGAGCAATTTGAAAAAATTGACGTTGAAGAAGTAACTCAAGAAGAAGCGATAAGAATTTTGACATATCATGCTCTTATTCTTGAAAATAGACATAAAATTCTAATCACTCTCCGGGCTATAAAACAATCTGTTTATCTCGCTTACCGTTACCTCCACCAAAAACCGCTTCCTTCAAACGCCCTCAACCTCCTTCAGCAAAGTCTTACTAGAGCCAAACAGTCCGGTGAAAAAAAACTTAAGTCCGCCACCGTAATTCAGCTCACTCAAGAACTTTCCAAAATCCCGGTTCAAAAAGCCGGAGATGAGGAAGTTAAAAAACTCCTAAATCTTGAACAAACTATTCACCAACGCCTTATTAATCAAGATACTGCCGTAAAAGCTGTATCTCAAGCTCTCCGGGAATACCGGTCCGGGCTTAGCAAACGCGGGCGTCCAATCGCCAGCTTCCTTTTTGTGGGCCCAACCGGAGTCGGAAAAACCGAGCTTTCTAAAATACTGGCCGGTGTCCAGTTTGGCTCACGAGACACGATGATTCGCCTTGATATGTCCGAGTATCAAAGTAAAGAAAGTATTCAGCGCTTTATTGGCTCTCCTGACGGTGAACGGTCCGGTTTTCTAACCGATGCTGTTTTTAGTAACCCATATTCCTTAATTCTTCTGGATGAATTCGAAAAAACCCACCCTGATATTTTAAATCTTTTCCTTCAAGTTTTTGATGACGGCCAACTAACCGATTCTCTCAATCGAACCGTTAATTTTGAAAACACGATTATTATCGCTACTTCAAATGCCCACTCTATATACATCAAGGAAGAAGTTGAAAAAGGGCGAGATATCGCCGACATCGCTGAAGAATTAAAACGCAAACTTACTAAATATTTCAAACCGGAACTCCTAAACCGCTTTTCAAATATAATTGTTTTTAGAAACTTAAACCGGGAGGAAATTAAAAAAATTGCCCGAATTCTTATAAACGAAGTCTGTGGTTCCATTAAAGAAAGCCATGGTATTGAATTATTAGTTGACGACCCGGCTGTTGCTAAAATTTCTGACCTCGGCTACTCTCCCATTTTTGGCGCCCGGCCTCTTAGAGGAGAAATTTCAAAACATATAAAAAGTATTCTGGCTGAAAAAATATTGAAAGACGAAATCCATCGCGGAGATACGGTAAAAATTTCCCATAACGGAGAAATCTTCACTTTTGAGACATTAAATTAATCATATTATGGGCAAACAAATATCAGCCGGCATAATTATATATCGCAAAACTAAACAAGGTATTCTTTTTCTTCTTTTGTATCACGGCGGCGAATACTGGAACTTTCCTAAGGGTAAAATCAAAGAAAATAAAGAAAAACCTCGAGAAGCTGCTTTTCGGGAAGTAAAAGAAGAAACCGGCCTTACTAAGAAAAACCTTAGATTCCACCTTGATTTTAAGGTGGAAAACAGTTATGAATTCGAGCAGGACGGCGCTAAAATTTCCAAAAAGGTGATTTATTTTCTCGCTAAATCAAATGAGGTTATTGTAAAAATAAATCCCCGGGAGCATCGCGGCTACGCTTGGTTTAACTACAATAAAGCCGAGCGAGTTCTCCAATATAAAAACCTTAAAGAAAACCTTAGTAAAGCTTATAAAGTTATTAAAAATAAAACTCCTCAAATAACAAGAGGAGATTAGATATCCTGCCTTCCTTAATCTTTAATAAAGATTTTTAATTTTTTCAAATACTTTTAAGTATTCTTTTGGTAAATAAAAAAACGCAATATTTTTTCTTTCTTTTTCAGGCAAACCTAATATTTTTTTAATCGGCCAGAATTTCAATTCTGTCGCTTTACCTTTCTCAATTCTCAGTTCATCTTCCCCGCCGTTAAATCTATAGGCATATTCATACTGTAAAGCGTTATTTATTAAACTGGACTTCGGGGTGTTAATTTTGGTATGGATTTTTAGGATAAGCTTCAAATCACCAGGACCGGCTAATAAACCGGTCTCTTCTTTTAATTCACGGATTGCGGCTTCTAAAGGTTCTTCGCCCAAATCAACATGGCCGCCAACCGAAGCGTCCCACATACCGGGAAATGTCTCCTGATTTTTTGACCGCTTTTGAAGAATAATCTCGCCTTTCTTGTTATAAAACCAGACGTGAACTTCCTTATGGAGCAACCCCTTATTATGAACTTCGTTCCGCGTCGCTTTACCGATAATACCTCCTTTCTCATTCACCACTTCCAATTTCTCATTATGATTAATCATGTTTTTTCACTTTGTTTACCACGGCTTCAAAAACTTTCGGTTCATTCTCAGCAAGGTCAGCCAAAGATTTTCGGTCAAGCTCAATATTGTTTTCTTTAAGAAGATTGATAAACTCGCTGTATTTAAGACCATGCTGACGAACGGCGGCATTAATTTTTACATTCCAAAGCCTGCGGAAATCACGCTTCTTGGTGCGCCGGTCTCGAAAAACATAAGTCCAAGCTTTAAGTAAAGCTTCTTTAGCAGCCCGTTTCTTGTTCTTGCGGTGCCACTTGTAACCCTTAGTCTGCTTTAAAAGCTTTTCCCGTTTTTTATGTTTTTCTTTTCCTCTTTTTACCCTAGACATGTTTTTTAGAATTACTGATTAAGTAATCTCTTTACTTTAACTCCTTTTATTCCTAATTCTTTCTCGCTAATTTTCCGATATTTCCGATTAGAACCCCACTTGCTCCGATTATGACCAAGTCCTTCAACCCGCCGCCGGATTTTCCCGCCTTTGGTTATTTTTATTCTGTTCTTGATACTTTTATTTGCCATAATTTTCAATATCTAAGTTATGAAGTATTAGCCTTGTCCGAACTACTTTCCTTGACTAACTGAGTGGTAAATCCCCGGCCACTATACTTAGGCATTATGGTTTGTTTATAAGGGATTTTAATCATTTTCAGGAATTCTTCCAGTTTCCCTTTGGCAAACTCTTTGTTGGCTTTTTCTCTTCCTTTCAAAAAAATAAATACCTCGATTCGGTAACCTTTATCCAGAAATTTCTCGGCTTGCTTAATTTTTGTTTCCAAATCATTTTTGGCCGAGCGGGGCGTAATCTGGACTCGCTTTGTCTCATTAAGTTTTTTTCCTTTTTCCTTTGTTTTTTTCTCCTGCTCATACCGAAACTTATCAAAGCTGTGTATTTTAACAACCACCGGCTCCGCTTGAGGAGTAATCTCTATTAAATCCAGGCCTTTCTTCCTCGCCATCTCAATCGCCTCATCCCTTGGGTGTATACCTAAGTTTTCTCCTTCACTACCAATAACACGAACTTTGTCCGCGCGAATTTCTTCGTTTATTTTTATCCTTTTATTTATTCTCATTAATGGTTCATCCCAGTAGAAATTTCGTTGATTGTTAATTAATTAGAAATCAAATTCATAATCGACTTTTATCTTTTTACACCCAGTTTAATTTTTTGTTCAAGTATTTTATCGCTCAGATATCAACGTAATTTCACTGGGTGAACCCGGTGAAACTATGCTGCTTATTTTTTGCTTTTCGTGCCGTTAGGCGCGGCAGCGAAGTTTCACTGGGCATCCCGATAGTGTTAGGGTGTGCCCCGTTAGGGCATACCGTAGTAGGTAGTTAGATGTTTATTATACGACCTGTTGTCAATTGTGGTTTCCATTCTTTTATAAAGTCTTAGTTAACACTACAGCCCCAAGTGAGGAAGAAATTGAAAACTTGTTTTTCTGTTTCTTCCGAACGCGGGGAGATGCAAGCTTTGCTTATCGGGATTCATTGAAATAATTATAACACCCAAAAAAAAATATAAAAACCACCCCCTGAGGGTGGTTTTTACGTTAGAAAATTCAAAGCTTTTCAGTTGTCCCAATAAGACCGTTGTAAGACAACGGTAGTCGAGACATAAAGGCTCCTCGACCAACACCTTTGTTAGTAAAACTAACACCGACCAATTTTTTGTAGCAGGAATTAAAAACCCCTCCTTTCAAAAAATTTGTATGGAAATAAATATTAAAATATTTACTTCACCTTATTCTCAAAATAAGAATCAAAGATTTTTGAAAATAAGTTTAATTAGTCTACGAGCAGGTTCCCCTACCCGTGCCTTGTTATGACTTCACCCATGTTACCGAATTCGAGCTAACCCTTCAAGCGAAGGGCTTCACCCGCTCCCGGCTCCCTTGGTGTGACAGGCAGTATCTTGGTACATCTAACAATTACTTGTTAAAGTCCAAACACCACTGGGCAAACGGTTTTCCCGTACCCTAGCGGTTTCCACGATTAACAGCTTTCTTCCCCATTTTTCTGATTTGATTTCGGAGTTTGAGAATTTTTTCAAACCCTTTATCAGAAAGGTGTTCTTTGTTTTCACACAGAAGAACTACTTTCTTGAAAATTTCGTATGACTGTTTCTTTTTGGCTTGTAATGGGTACTTATCCAATAAAGGAAACAGGTAATTTACAAGATCTTTTCTACTGCCAATTTTATACTTAACGTGAGGATACCAACCTTGTTTTCTGTACGGGATATTATATATATTTCCGCAACCAATAACTTGGCGGATTCTTTTTATAATATTCCTATCATCGGCTCTGACTTCAATAGAGAATTCAATTCTAACTTCAAGATTTCTTTTTAATGTCTTGTGCTTGCCGATACTTACAGAAAATGAACCCTCGCCGTCAATAAATCCGGCAATATAATGGGGATTAAGTTTTCCGTAGATTCGCTCCTTCCTCCTTAATATATTTGGAGTACTACGAGCTCTGCTGACTTCTCGCATAATATTTGAAAGCGTTACCGCTATACATACCTCGAGTATAACATACATCGAGGATTATGCGAGATCTCCCGTGGTAACCATGTAAACATTTTATTTTCATCTCGATACCACTACACCTGCTATATATATTTGACACAGTAGGATTCTCCATATACTCGAAGGATCTCCTATATAGAAGGCCACTTACTGGTATTCAAGCTGAGAACTGCTACTTTCTCCCTTCACTCCAATCCTCGCGGATTCAGAGCTGAGATTTCGCTTCGGAACACTGTATCTTATTCCGGTTGGATTTACACCAACTAGCTTACATAATCGCACGGCGACCCGAGTACAAGGCTCGAGAACGTATTCACCGCGACATGGCTGATTCGCGATTACTAGCGATTCCAACTTCATGGAGGCGAGTTGCAGCCTCCAATCCGAACTGAGGCCGATTTTAAAGGATTAGCTCCACCTTGCGGTTTAGCAACCCGTTGTATCGACCATTGTAGCATGTGTGTCGCCCAGGGCATAAAGGGCACGCTGACTTGGCGTCATCCCCGCCTTCCTCCATCTATAAGATGGCAGTCCTCTGTGATACATATAACACAGAGTAGGGGTTTCGCTCGTTACCCCACTTAAGGGAACGTGTCACCACACGAGCTGACGACAGCCGTGCACCACCTGTGATAGTGCCCAACTAAAAGTCGGGAAGCCTGCCTTTCGGCGGGCAGTCACTAACATGTCAAGCCCTGGTAAGGTTCCTCGCGTAGCGTCGAATTAAACCACATGCTCCACCGCTTGTGCGAGCCCCCGTCTATTCCTTTGAGTTTTAAGCTTGCGCTCGTACTTCCCAGGCGGTCCGCTTAATGCGTTAGCTTCGCCACTCCGAGGGTCGACACTCGAAACGGCTAGCGGACAACATTTACAGCTAGAAATACGCAGGTATCTAATCTGCTTCTCTCCTCTAGCTTTCGCGTCTTAGTGTCAGGAAACGCCCCAGGGAGATGCCTTCGCCTTTGGTGTTCCGTACGATATCAACGGATTTCACCCCTACACCGTACGTTCCACTCCCCTCTAACGTCCTCTAGTTTGGCAGTTTCCGTTGCGAGCCCACCGTTGAGCAGTGGAATTTTACAACCGACTTACCGAACCACCTACACGCGCTTTACGCCCAATAAATCCGGATAACGCTTGAGGTCCTCGTATTACCGCTGCTGCTGGCCATTTGATTAACAAATTACCAAGTGGACTATACCATCACCCCTCTCATGCACGCATGTGAGGGGGCTCGGCGTATTAGCTTGGATCAGAATCCAAACTCTGGGTTATAAAAACCCAAGTCTCTGAAGGGTTAATCCCGATTTCGGGACAACTTCCCTGCTGATTGCCGATAAAAAAATGAGTATAAACTCAACGCAGCTTCTTATCGGTTCCCAGCATATGAGCCGAGTTTTTCAATCCGCCTTACGGCGAAAAGTCGCACCACGGTAGTCTGAGTAAACAGACAATAACGAAGTTTCCTGGTCTTTTGACTAAATTGTACGAAGTTAGCCACCCCTTATTCCTATCCTAACGTCAGATGCACCTCACTCTCATTCGGTACACAGACAAATTATGAATAAAATAATAAGCAAAGCTTGCCACTGCGTTGGCTCGAAAAATAAATACAAGCATTTACTTTTCTCGCCTTCCTTGTGATAAGAATTATAGAATAAATCAAACCCATAATTCATGGTTCATAATTCACGATTCTGCATCGAACGAAAGTGAGATGCACCTTCTTCAGATAGAAAAGCAGTTTACACTCCTAAGAGCTTCATCCTGCACGCGACGTCGCTCCATCAGGGTTTCCCCCATTGTGGAAGATTCTCGACTGCTGCCACCCGTAGGTGTGCGGGCCGTGTCTCAGTCCCGCTGCTGGAGGTCAGGCTCTCACCTCTCCTACCGGTCATAGCCAAGGTAGGCCATTACCCTACCTTCAAGCTGATCGGACCTAGGCTTATCTCCGAGCGCCGGAGCTTTAACCTTATGCAAAGCATAAGGTACTATCGGGTATTAACCCGTGTTTCCTCGGGTTATTCCCGTCTCGGATGTAAATACCAAGGTATTACTAGCCCGTTTGCCACTGCCAATGCGAAGCATTGGCACACCGATAAACACAGATAATTTACGGATTAACACGGATTATAAGTTGTATTTCAAACTTCAATATACATTAGTGTTAATCAGTTAAATGCCGCAAGGCATTTGTAATCTGTGAAAATCAGTATGTCAGTGCTTCGCACTGACCGTTCGACTTGCATGCCTTATCCACGTCGCCAGCGTTCATCCTGGACCAGGATCAAATCCTCAATAATTACGAAACACGAAAGAAGCACGAAAACACAAAAAACTAGTTCGTGTCAAATTCGTATTTCGTAGTGTTCATTGGGACAACTGAAAAGTTTTGAATTTTACCCCGACAGAAATTTTAATTTCATTCAGGGTTCTACCTTACATTAAATTGTAAAGAGCATTCGGTCTGTGCTAACTTTTTCATTAACCTCCTTTATAGAGTATAAGGAGTAAAATCAAACTGTCAACTCTTAAAATATCTGCCGCGCTCACTAAGATTTTACTTTACCTAATATGAGAGATTAAATAAAATTACTTCTTCTTTTGTAGTCTACTTATATTGAGTATGTTAATATTAAAAAGTTGATTTCATTGAACAAGTAATTCCAACGAGATTAAAATAATTATGGAAAACATTACCCAACCAGGTTTGCTAACCACGATAGGTGAGTTCCTTATGACTAATCCTTTCTACGGTTATTTTATCCTCGGGCTTGTTTTTATTGTCCGGGGCGAAACAGCAATTTTAATCTCGGCTCTTTTGGCGATGAAAGGATACATTAGTTGGCCGATGGTTTGGGTAATTTCATTTATAAGTATAATAGGAGGAGATAGTCTCATATTTCTTTTCGGAAGGTTTACAAAAAACACCAAATTAAGTAGTTGGCTTGAAAAAAAACTAGACTTTTTGCCGAAGTTTCGCAATTACCTTCATCGGCATTTTATAAAAATTATACTTTTAGTGAAATATACCGTGGGACTGACTATCGTCACTATGCTGTCGAGCGGCTGGGCTGGCATCCGCTTTAAAAAATTTATTTTCTGGCACGTAATAGGAGTGACTATCTGGACTTTTGTGATGAGTGGGGTCGGTTACCTCTTTATATCTGGTTTAGGATATTTAAAGGCATCAAAAGTGCTGGGGCATATTGAAATAGGGATTCTTGTAATAATTATTCTTTTTATTACTATTGAAATATTCATTCAGAAAATGATGAAAAAACGCTTTAGTGAAAAAAACGGTCGAGAAATTTGATGATAGTCGGGCCGGCCGGATTTGAACCGGCGGTCTCCTACTCCCAAAGTAGGCGCCTTAAGCCACTAGGCTACGGCCCGCACTAATTGAAATTTTATACGTCTAGGGTTAGAATTGCAATGTAATAAAAATCAAAGATTTTTGTCCCTGCGTTGGTTCGTAAAACAAATACTTCGCATTTGTTTTACTCACCTTCCTTGTGATAAGTTTTGTATGCCCCCGTAAGCAAAGCTTGCGTGAGCATCACTCGAAAGAAATAAAAATAAATTTTAATTTCTTTCTCGTTCGCCCCCGTAGTTCAACGGATAGAACGGTGGTTTTCTACACCACTAATGTGGGTTCGATTCCTGCCGGGGGTACTGTAAAAAATAGACACCTAATTTAAGGTGTCTGTTTTTATATTTGTCTCTTTAGGTAGAAATCGAAGCCAACCTTAGCGCCACTGGTCCGAGCGAAGGTGGCCGGCTTCAAAGGAGGTTCGATAGAGCCGGGTGAGAAGGATTCCTACCGGGGGTACAAGGTAACAAGAAAACTCGCCCAACTTTGGGCGAGTTTCTCTCTTTGTGCCGCGGGGCGGAATCGAACCACCGACACGAAGCTCTTCAAGCTACTGCTCTACCCCTGAGCTACCGCGGCGAATGAGGTAGGAATGAAATTTGCTTCTATTTATTTTCTCTCCGTTAATAAGTTACATTAATTCTATCTAATTATCAACTAAATTAATGTGCGCGTGCATGGATTCGAACCAAGGACCTCCACGGTGTAAACGTGGCGCTCTAAACCAGCTGAGCTACACGCGCTTTTACATATACAGCTTAAAAAAATGAAAATCTAACT
>Ga0075114_10001559_pt1 | contig 12246 bp, 5 predicted proteins | sample AntAceMetag02UKM_FD_69784 | JGI IMG/M metagenome (GOLD analysis project Ga0075114, IMG submission 69784) | Saline lake microbial communities from Ace Lake, Antarctica - Antarctic Ace Lake Metagenome 02UKM | ecosystem: Environmental > Aquatic > Non-marine Saline and Alkaline > Saline | place...
ATATTATTTAATTTTCAACATTAAGCCTTCTTGATTTTGGGACAAAATTCAATATTCTGTTCTCCTTGAATATGCCACAGCCCATATAGTCATCCCTGCATTTTATTATCTGGAAACCCCTGGTTTCACTGCCTTTTTCCTTATCATAGGGAATATCATATCCTCTTATCCATAATCTGGCCAGCTTTTCATTTAATTCAATTATATTACTGGATGCATAAGGGCCGATTAACTGCGAGCCTTCAATAGAGAGCCTTATCATGTTGTTTTTTATCTTTCCTATATAAAGGCCGAGTGAATTAATCCTGATACTATGAAGTTCCAGCTGTGATATATCTTTCTCAATAATATAGATGCTTTCATCCTTGCCTTTTAGGAATACATAGTCTAAATCCTGGCAGTATCCCCACTGTTCTTTAAGCATGGCAAGAATTTGCTTTATTTCTTTTCTTTTCAATACACTTATGTTCTTTGTGATATGCATAACCTTATTATTCTCCTGTATTTTATAAATGTTTATTTTATAAATAAATACATTTTTAATTTTTATACTACTGTATAGGTGTAAAACTATCGCAACATTTAAAAATAAATGATGCATCTTGACAGATTAAGGGTGATATTTACTATATTTCAGGGAGAATATAATGCAAAATAATAATATCTGGGTTATATCAAAAGGAGAATATATAGACTGTGATATTAGCCATATAGTGGGTGGTGCTAAACCAATCCATGTTCAGGAATATAAGATTTCAGATATAGGTGATTATCTTTTATGCCCAGCAAATATAAAGATTCCAAAGAAAATTGTGGGATGTGAAGTTGAATTTAAAAAGTCTTTATTATCCAGAATCCCCATTCTTTCATTTTTTTCTAGGAAATCATCTAAAAATCTTATGCAGTTTCAGGAACCAGTTTCTAAGGAAATGCCATTAAGGGATGAGAATCTTGAATCTCATTTTAGGAGAATATCCTCTCAATTGGTATCTTATAATAACAATATAAAAAAGCTGAAAAATATTGATTTAAGCAGGGTTAAAGAAATTGTAGGATATTGCAGAGAGCCTGATACATCTTATTCTTTTTTACCATTAACTGGGGAAATAGAAGAAAAGATGGCATTTATAATAAATAATTTTAATTATGAGGTTTATGTAGTAAATAAAAGCCCAAGTCAGGGTAGCGACCTTTTTGAGATGAGGGGTTTTGATTTTAGTTCTTATGACTCTGAAAATTCCCACCGGCTGTTAAGATACATGCAGGATGGTGTAACAAATGCATGTGTAGTAACTAAGGATAATAAGATAAGGTATAGTCTAAAAGATATAACCAAGATTAAATATCTGAAATTGCTGGAGCATTCTGTTAATGAAAATATATTGCTTAAAAATTCTATTGAGTCATGCATTAATGGAAAATCAAAGCCTTTCAGGCTTTTTTTCAATAATTCCCATGATATTAACTATTCAGAAGAAACTGATGTACCAAAGACCTACAGAGAGATATTTGAAGCACACCAATTTCCTGATTATGAAATTCAGGAGATAATTGGTAATCTTATTAATTCCCAAACAGGTGTTATATTTTCCTATATCCCCTGCTCAGCAAGGAATGGACAAAATAATTTTGAGATTTCAGTTTGGCATGATATAAAGGCAATTGAGAAATTAAAGGATAATAATCTGAAATTATATAATGAATTAAAGAAAAAGGCTACTAATTTTGAAGGGGACATGCTTTATTATCTTGATTCGATTCATGGTGAAAAGAAATGAGTTCATATAAAGAAGAGGATTATGCTTGGATAAATGAGCTTCTTGAGTATCCGGATACTCTTGAAAAAAGGCTTGATTTCTTTAATGATACATCCCAGGTTGAAGTGCCGGATGACCCGATTGAAAGGGTTATATTCCAGAACAAGGCAAAGGATGCAGTAAGAAGTATAGCCCAGAACAAAGGCCATATACTTATGGTCGGAAGACCGGGAACAGGAAAATCACTGCTTGCAAACATGTTTAATGAGGTAATTGATAAGTCTTTAGGTGATTATATCAGGCCCAGGAATTCTATTGTAGCTTATCCTGGAAAAGATGCCAATAATATCAGGATAGCATATGAAAACCCGGAAACTATAGAAGAAAGGATAATTGACATAAATATGAATATTGAAATAGCAAAGCAGAATGTTGATGAGTTCAACCTTGATAATGAGATAAATTCTGCAAAAAAAATTAAGAATTTTTTGCTGGCCTGCACAGTGGGCAGTACATTTTTTGGCTGTTATTTTCCTCCTGCTTTTGTCTTAACAGGTTTGACAGGAATGGGTTCAATATTCATGTATATGCAGGAAAGCAACCATAAGGCAAGCGAGAAGATACAGAGAGAGCAGAATGGAGGCAAAGAAAATAAAGTCAAGTATCTGTATGATATGGTTCCAGTAGTTCTTTATGACCCAAGAAGGGATAAAAATCTCATGGCAAGAGTGTCAGAACCTGATTCAAAGAGCATGAAGGGAGGATTTCGGCATGACCCTTACCAGACAGGAATTCTTGGTACACCAGCCCATAAAAGGGCTTATCTTGGAGCTCATGCAAAGTCCCCTATTATATGCATTGATGAAGTGAAGACTTTAATCAAGAATGGATATATGCCTGACCTTCTTGAGATAATGCAGAATAAGAAATATATTCTTGAAGGGGGAAGAAGCACAGGAAGCGGGGCAGCTGACAGGTCAGAGAATGAGATTAAGGCAGATAATATTATATTAGCATGCTGTAATCATGATACTCTCCAGCATCTCCAGAATGAGGGTGATGGGGCTTTTCTGTCAAGGATTGAGGACAAGGGTGAGATAATCCATATGGAAGGTTCTGTTCCTGAAACCCTGGAAAATATAAGGCAGGTTGCCCAGTATATCAAGCAGGAGATTATCAATCTTGGCAATGACTTTAAAGATACATGGGGAGAGATTATAGAAAAAGAAGGATATGAGGGTGTAAGGAAAAGAAGTGAGGAAATATTTGGAAAAGAATTGCCGCAAAATTACACACTGAAAGAAAGAGAATTTTCAAGGGCTGCAGTTCTTGAGATTATCAAGGAGCTGAGATGCAGGGCTTCTGATGGCAAGCTGAGCAGTATACTCAGGCCTATTAATGGTATTATTAAGACAGCAGAACTTGAGGCAATACTTAATGATTCAGATTTAGTACAGCCTTATCATGTTCAAAATGCTTTGGAAAGGCATATGACACTTGAAGGCTCAATGAGCAGGGAAATTTCAAAGCAGAAAAAGGACCTGAAAAAATATATTAGCAGGATGACAGATTCAATAGGCTATGTTGTAGGCCTTTCTGTAATACAATCAAGGTCAAGCGGACAGATGTATGGGCAGCCCCTGCCAATCAGATGCCAGATTAATGCAGGAGGAAGTGACAGGATTCTGGCTTCAGGAAAACTGGGAGACATAGCAAAAGGCGCTGCACAGAATGTCAGGGCTTCTATAAAGAGGGTCTTTGACAAGATACACACTCCTTTGATAGGGTATGAGATGCATATTGAGTATATACAGGCGCATGGCGGAGTTGAGGGAGACAGCGCTTCAGTCGCTATGGATATTGCGCTTATATCAGATTATATCCAGCAGCCTGTTGACCAGAAATATGGTGTGACTGGATCACTTACCGGAGAACTTGTACTTGCTGTAGGCGGTGTGACCGAAAAAGTGAAATCAATCATGGATGTTGAACTTGGCATGAAAGGAGCCTGTGTTCCATGGCTGAACAAGCATGATATTGAGCCACTGCTTGTCAATAAGGAATGTGAATATATGCAGAAAGGAGATGTTCCTGGAATAAGAATATACAGGGGTCTAGACAAAGAAGAGCCGTTTGATATTTATTTCTGCAAGACAAAATACAATGCCTATAATATTCTGATGGGAATAGGAAGGGAAGATGTTGAACAAAGGATGGTTAACAGGGGTAAGCAGGACTTTGATTTTATCAGAAGCATGAATCAGCCTGCAATCAAGTAAATCATCAGATTCCCCATACTGGATTATGTTCCCTTTTTATCTTTGCAATCTCCCTCAATACTTCTTTCTCATCTTCACTTATATATTCCTTGAACTCCTTTAGCTTTTTGAAGTCATCTTCAGGAATTTGGCAATATAATATGTCTCCTTCATTTATCTGCCTTCCTATAGTTGGCCCGGCAATAGAAACAGCAACCTGCTTTCCTTTCTCTGCTTTATCTTCATTCTTCTGTTCAATCTGTATCCCCTTAATTGTGCCTACAAACTTGCCTTCCTTTGTCATTGCCTGTGTGTTTGACTTTAGTGTGCCTGCTTCGACATTAACTCCTACAACTGCAGGATTGGACTGCCTGAATACATAATCCCTCAGGATTTCTATCTTCCAGGGCCTGGCCAGAGCAGACAATTTTTTCCTTTCAAGCTCTTTTTTCCTTTCTATCTGCCATTCTTCAAAATCCTCAATCAGCTTGTAAATAACATTATTTGCAATTATTTTGACTGTATCATTTGATTCTTTTTCACCCTTAACATTGAAGCAGAGTATGACTGCAGTAAGAGGGTCTTCTTCAAGATTGCTTTCTGCATCCATGATATCTTTCTTTGATACATCACCTACAGCAGCTTTCCTTATTGAGATGCTTTTCTCCCTGAGAAGAGTTATCAATGCTTCAAGACTGCCAATATTATCAGCCTTTATGATTATTCCTGTTTCATCAGTCTCTATAAATACTTCATCAACCTGCTGCTGGACAAGCTCTTTTACTTTATCAATTGTATCATTTGTTGCAGCCATGACAGGCATGCCTGCTATTGCACTTTTTATATCAGGAGCAGCAATCTTTACTCCTGTTGCTGCAGTAACTTCCTTTACATGCTTGTACTTTGATTTTTTATCCATCATCTCAGCAAGAGGCATAGGCTCCATCAATGCCTTAACCTTTGTTACAATAGGCTCATCTACCCCTCCTATTACAATAGTATCACCAACTCTTAATGTTCCATCATAGACAATAATATCTATTGTCGCCCCAAGACCTTTCTCTTCCTTTACTTCAAGGATTGTTGCTTTTGCAGGACCTGCCACATTAATCTGGAGCGATTTTTCAAGGAATTTCTGCGAAAGTCCGGTAAGCACCATCAATAGCTCTGGTATGCCGTCGCCTGTTACTGCTGATGTAGGGACAATTGAGATTTGTTTTGTGTAATCATTAACCCTGTCAAACCTGTCTGATTCAAGGCCTAATTCTGAAAGCTTTCCTACAATCTCATATATCTTTGTCTCAAATATTGTGGTGGCAGACTTGTCAAGCTTGGATATTGCAGGAATTATGAATTCACCATCATTCCTCCACCCAGGAATAAGGTCTATCTTATTTGCAGCTATAATAAAAGGAGTCTTTGAGTTCTTCAGTATCTCGATTGCTTCCAAAGTCTGGGGTTTGAATCCCTCATTTATATCAACAACAACAATTGCAATGTCAGCAAGGCTCCCCCCCCTCCTGCGCAGGTTTGTGAATGCTGCATGGCCTGGGGTGTCAATAGCAAGTATTCCTGGAATAGTCAATTCCATATTCAGGGTGTCAAGAAGATTTCCACAAATCCTTTTTATAGTCTCAATAGGAATTATTGAGGCGCCTATTGCCTGGGTTATCTTTCCTGCTTCACGCTCTACAATAGTCGTGCCTCTAATCTTATCAAGCAATGATGATTTTCCATGATCCACATGGCCCATTGTTGTTATGAGTATCTTTCTTATCTGAGGTTTATCATTCATAATATCATACATAGAATCAGGTATTATTTTTAAAGCTTATGCAATAAATTTATCGATAAGATACATTCCTGTCAGAAATCCAGCATACATGCCAGGTGAATGCTTAAATGTGTCCTTTATTTCTGAGCCATTTATTATACCCGGGAATAACATATTTGCATAGCAGACTGAAAGCCCTGCAGAATATAATAATTCAGGCGTTGTATATTTTATTATTGATGATGAGCCCCAGCATGATGCTAGTCCCATCAGGGTAAAACCATAAACAAATGAAAATAAGTTCTTGCCAATCAAACCCTTGCTGGTGTAATAACCACCTACTTTATCAAAGAGGCTTTTTCTGACTGTGGTTTCTTCTTGATTTGCTGTAAGATTATCAGATTTTTTTTTATCTTTTTCATCCTGCTGTGAATTCATCTGTTTGGAATCCTTTTTGCTGTTTTTTATGGTGTTTGTATATTTTTCAAACAAATCAAAATAAACTCCAACCAAATATGCAATATCAATGACTGCTTTTTTCCCATTATTTCCAAATTCAATTGGTTCTCTTGCTTCAACCACCCTCCTGACATAATCTTTTGCTAAATTTGTAAAGCCCATCCCAATTTTAACCAGGTTTTCTTTTTTATAAAAATCAGGATCAACTTCCACATCATAGTATTTTTCACTTGTCTTAGTCAGGATTCCCAAGCAAAAGCTTTTCTTAATGGTATAGCAGTCCAGAATATCATCTGTATGGAAGTCTTTTATAAGGCTTAGAAAGTCATTCTGCATATCTTCGGCAGAAATGGTGTGGAGATAGGATTTTCTATTAATAATAAACTCATTGCTTATTTCCATAATCCTTCTTGAGGAGTTAAATTTCCTCCAGAATCTGAATAGGTTATATCCTAATGTGTTTCCTTCTATATAATTTGCAATGTCTTCAAATACAACAATGTCTTCCAGATTTTCAGACTCTTTCATTACAATCATTTTTTTAATTATATTTTGAGTATAAAAAGTCTCTTATTTTGTCTCTGAGACTTGTCTCATAAGGTAATGAGACACTTTTGAGACAACCCCCTTATTTCCTATGGAACTTTTTTATCGACGAGTGTATTTAAGCAACCCCCTTATTTCCTATGGAACCTTGTGAGACTTATTTGAAACGATTTTGAGACCAAAATGAGACTATATTGGTATGTTATATGGTTAAAGGGGCATGATTTGAGCGTTTTTAGCGATTAGTAGGGTAAAAGGTATATTATTACAATATAGAAAAATAATAACTAAAAGTATAATTATTTTACTTTAATGGTAAAAAAAAGAAAAGACCATACATAGGCTGAAAAACAAAAGCGGACTATTGGAATGCGCGTGCTGAATACGTCGCCGAAGCTTCGCACTTACACACCGCACCCATTAAACGGATGTTCTATCCGTATCCATAATGTCTCTTTTCGAGAATGGCTTCGAGCTTAGATGCTTTCAGCTCTTATCCACTAACGCGTAGCTGCCCGGCATACCCTGTCGGATAACCGGTAGACCAGTGGCGTCGAACATCCCGTTCCTCTCGTACTAGGGAGTCCTTCCTCTCAGACATCAAACAATTCCAGTAGATATTAAACAAACTGCCTCACAGCGTTCTGAACCCAGCTCACGATCCCTTTTAATGGGTGAACACCCCCACCCTTGGATGCTTCTGCACATCCAGGATAGGAAGAGCCGACATCGATGTAGCAAGCCGCGCCGTCGATCCGAGCTCTCGGGCGCGACAACTCTGTTATCCCCGGAGTAACTTTTCGGTCATTTCAAGCCCCCATCAAGGAGGACATTGAAGTTCGCTAGCCCAGGATTTCTCCTTTGGAATCCATCTTATTAAGATTTCAATCAGGCTGGCTTTTGCGCCTGCACTCTACGACGGATTTCTGACCCGTCTGAGCCAACCATTGGGCCCCGCTGATATCTTTTCAGCGGGGTGCCACCCCAGCCAAACTGTCTATCAATTGGTGTCCTGAAGATCTTTCTTCAGTTAGCAGCGTAAATTTTGAAGAGTGGTGTTACATTGGTGTCTACGCGTTATCTGGCGACAACGTTTTAACAACTCCCACTTACACTATACAACAAAATTCACGTCGCAACAACAGACTACAGTAAAGTTTCACGGGGTCTTCACTTCCCACTGGAATTCGCCGGCCTTTGCACCGGCAAAGAGTGTTCGGAGGACTTCAATTGGGGACAGTGGTGATCTCGTTACGCCATTCATGCAAGCCGTCAATCAAACGGCAAGGCATTTCGCTACCTTAAGAGAGTTATAGTTACCCCCGCCGTTTACCAGCTCTTAGCCCCCTTGAAAAGGGGTTTAAAGTACTAGCACTGGGCAGACGTCACCTCCCGTACACACCTTTGCAGGCTAGCGAGAGGTTAAGTTTTTGTTAAACAGTCGGACCACCTTAGTCACTGCGCCCTGAACTCGCAAGACTATAGCCAACAAGTCCAGGGACCCCTTATACCGAAGGTACAGGGCCAATATGCCGAATTCCCTCAATTGAATTAATCCTACACACCTTAGGTTTCTCACCTTGGGGCACCTGTGCTGGTTCTGGGTATGAATATTTAAGATCTATTCATGATTCTTTTTCACGGGCTCTTGGGATCAGCCAAACATCCCATAAGGATGCTCATCCCGGATTTAATCAAGTTCTCATCATTATGATACTCCCTTGATTTATTCCGGTTGGCACAGACGACAATCTGTGTTGGCCTACCCGAAAGCGTCAGAGTCATGACTTGCGTTGCCGCACATACTTAAATAGTAAAGGAATATTAACCTTTTTCCCTTTCCTTATTACTTCCAATTAGGAAGTTAGTTAGGATCAACTAACCCTTGGCTGACCTACATTGCCAAGGAACCCTTGCCCTTCCGGTGGTACTGATTCTCACAGTACTCAGTTCCTACTACCGCCAGGATTTTCATTGCTAATCGGTCCACCACCCCTCACGGGGAAGCTTCTGCCCGAACAGCACGCCTACTTACCATTTACTTTTCAGTTACCTGTAGTATCGGTAATCAACTTAGCCCCGTCCATCTTCGAGACCTACGACCTTGACAAGTAAGCTGTTACGCACTTTTTAAAGGATGGCTGCTTCTGAGCCAACCTCCTCGCTGTCTAGGGTCATAGACACTCTTCACCCTTTAACACTTGGTTGATATTTTGGGACCTTAACTACAGTCTGGGTTGTTCCCCTCTCCGGATTGAAGCTTACCCCCAACCCGCGTTTCCTGAAGTCTACAATGTAAAGATATTTGGAGTTGGACCAGAAACCGAAGGATTTCTCCCCCTAAATCTCCAATCCGTAGCTCTACCATCTTTACCATCTCGTCCAAGACTTGACTTCGGCCAACTTCAGCAGGAACCAGCTATTACCGATCTCGATTGGCTTTTCACCCCTAGCCCCAGGTTAGAAGAACACTTGCTCGTAGCACCTCTTCGGGCTTCCATGAAGTATTACCTACACTTCACCCTACCCAGGGTTAGATCGATCGGCTTCGGGTCTTATCCCAGTGACTTTAGGCACTTTCATACCTTCCCCCTCGCAAGCTGCGGGGATATTGGTTTCCCTGTGGATGCTCCATTACTGGATTATCCTTGCCACTGAAATAAACTCCCTGGCACGTTATTCAAAACGCACGGCAGAACTCCTTAGAGCCCTGCCCCACTATAGCTATTAGGTTTCAGAGGCTTTTCACTCCCTGTTAAGGGTTCTTTTCAACTTTCCCTCACGGTACTGGTAAGCTATCGGACTCTGTTTGTATTTAAGGTTGGAAGTTGATGCCTCCCAATTTCATGCCAGATATCCAACTGACACTACTCTGGATACTGCTACACCTTTAAGATTTCTGATACGGGACTATCACCCTCTTTGGTTCTGCTTTCCAGCAGAATTCTCATAGCCTCATTCAGGTTAAAAAGCAGTCCATAACACCACATCTCTAACACATTTCTGCGCCAGATTCAGTTTGCCTTATATTGTTTTCAGTCGCTCTTACTCACAATATCTCGATTGATTTCTTTTCCTTCGGGTACTAAGACGTTTCAATTCCCCGAGTTACCTTCCGTTTCCGGATTATAAGGAAGTCCTATTAGGAAATCTCCGGTTCAAAGCGTACATACCGCTCGCCGGAGCATATCGTAGTTAGTCACGTCCTTCATCGGCAATCAGAGCCAAGTCATCCGCCTAATAGCATGGTTTATTGTATTAATTCAGCCTATGCATGGTCTCATCAATAGGAATAAAGGAACGTCCTATCTTGACGCCAACACCCGATAGCGATGCTATCGAGCTGATTTGATAAATGAATATGAATGGAGTCGTCGGGATTCGAACCCGAGGCCCCCGCCTCACTTGGAGACAAGCAATATTTTGTTATTCCTTGTCCTTGCAAGGGCGATGCTCTACCAGACTGAGCTACGACCCCATATGATTTTATGATTTCAGGGCTGGTTAGCCCTTGTTTATGAAGATAATTATGAAAATAAAAAAAAGTAGTGTAAAATCATTTTTCCTGAAAAAAGGAAAAAAAGGAGGTGATCCAGCCGCAGGTTCCCCTACGGCTACCTTGTGACGACTTAACCCATCTCACTGAGCTTAGGTTCGGACCAGTCAATAAACTGATACTCACCTAAACCCTGCTCGAGTGGTTTGACGGGCGGTGTGTACAAGGAGCAGGGACATATTCACCGTTCTATAATGAGGAACGATTACTAGGGATTCCATTGTCACGAGGATGAGTTACAATCCTCGATCTAGACTAAGATAAGGTTTAGAGGGTTAACTTCTCCTTTCGGAGTTGTATCCCGTTGTCCTTACCATTGTTGCGCGCGTGTAGCCCAGAAGATTCGGAGCATACAGACCTACCGTTGCCTGCGCCTTCCTCCCAGTTTCCCGGGCAGTCCTCACAATGTGCCCGATCCAGAAATTCTGTCGCTGGCAATTGTGAATGCAGGTCTCGCTCGTTACCTCACTTAAGAGGACACCTTACGGCACGAGCTGACGGCGGCCATGCACTACCTCTCGGCTCGTCAAGTAAAACCTTCAATCTGACTTTCATCCTGCCGTCGCTTCTGGTGAGATTTTCTGCGTTGAATTAGATTAAACCGCACGCCGCACCCCTTGTAGTGCTCCCCCGCCAATTCCTTTAAGTTTCAGTCTTGCGACCATACTTCCCAGGCGGCGAGCTTAACACCTTCGTTTCGACACTGCACAATCACGGAGATTATGCAACACCTTGCTCGCAGCGTTTACGGCCAGGACTACTCGGGTATCTAATCCGGATCGCTCCCCTGGCTTTCGTCCCTCACCGTCGAATCCGTTCTAGCAAGACGCCTTCGCCACAGGTGGTCCTCCAGGGATTATAACATTTTACCGCTACCCCTGGAATACCTCTTGCCCATCCCGGTTCCAAGTCTGCCAGTGTCTCTTGCAAGCCGTAAGGTTAAGCCCTACGATTTCACAAAAGATTTAACAGACCGGCTACGGACGCTTTAGGCCCAATAAACGTGGTCCCCACTCGTGGCGCTGGTGTTACCGCGGCGGCTGGCACCAGTCTTACCCACCACTTATTCGCCAAGATTCTTACTCTTGGCAAAAGCCCATGTTTTACATGAGCACTTGGGATCCCCTTATCACACTTTCGTGCATTGTAAAGGTTTCGCGCCTGCTGCACCCCTTAGGGCTAGGGCCAGTATCTCAGTGCCCTTCTCGGGGCTACCCCTCTCAGGGCCCCTACGAATCGTAGACTTGGTGGGCCTTTACCCCGCCAACAATCTAATCCGCCGCCAACTCATCCTTAAGCGTTACCTTTCTGGGAAAACACATTCCAGTAGGATTCCCATATCCAGTCTTAGCCTCAGTTTCCCAAGGTTATTCCAGACTTAAGGGTAGATTATCGACGTGTTACTGAGCATTCTGCCGGTGATTCCGAAGAATCCCCCTGACTTGCATGGCTTAGTCGGATCCCAATAGCAGCGACCTCCCGCAGGATCAACGGGTAATAATTGTTTTCCTGCATGGTCGATATCTATTAAAGAAATTTCACATTTATTCAAATTTTGGGATTTTACACTACTCTAAAATCATACTTGATAGTTATATCAAGTACTCATGAATGTTAATCAATTACACGACCCTATGTGGGAATTAGAATCAATATATCTAATAATAGGTTTCGCTTGGTGGCGATTAATTGTAAGTGCGTTGATTAGGTGATGTGGATTTATTTATAAATATATCGTTTTTATCACTTTAAAGAAGTTTTATTAATCATATGCTGAGAATTTTATTCATAATGTAGATCCATAATGTAACTACTTGTTGGAAGTCATCACCATAACCTTTAAATATTGAATTAGATTACCTTGTTTTATAAAATAGTATTCTTGAAAATATGGCG
>Ga0075114_10001566_pt1 | contig 12232 bp, 7 predicted proteins | sample AntAceMetag02UKM_FD_69784 | JGI IMG/M metagenome (GOLD analysis project Ga0075114, IMG submission 69784) | Saline lake microbial communities from Ace Lake, Antarctica - Antarctic Ace Lake Metagenome 02UKM | ecosystem: Environmental > Aquatic > Non-marine Saline and Alkaline > Saline | place...
CTGTTTCATAGTCCGAACACGCTACGAAATCCTCATCCAACAGGCAATAGCTTTCATCCACCACGACCTTATGTCAATGCTGCAGAAGGAGTTAGGCGGGAATGTTTTTTACACCGTACGACGTATTTCTGGTGGCAAGAAGAAGGGGGGAATTGCCGCTGGGTAGCCCCGAAGTCCCTATCCCGGGCTGTAGCGACAATTCCCCGATGATCAGGCGGTTCTCGGAGTGGGAATGTTGATGCGAAAACCGAAAAACGGCAAAGAAAGGCCCCGGCGCTAGTCTCGCTTCCTCTCCCTCATACGCACGCGCGGGGCTTCTGTTGTGCTGTTTTCAACCGTCGGACCGCATAGAGGAAAGGTGAAATGACATGGAGTCGAGACATTGCTGCTGGCCATCTGGGCTAACACTTGCATTCCTTGCAGCCGCCATCAGAGCTTCCCATTTGGCCGCGCTGGACGGGAAGCTACGAGCTACGCAAAACACGTGAGAAGCACAATCGCCATAGCAGGGGATGCGACATGGTCACGCTCTCGTATCCTGTCCCGTTTCACGAATGATCCGGCTGCTCGCGTTTTCCTGGGGAATCCTCGCACAGCAGGATTAGGCCTAAATGAGTTAGTTGCGGCGAATTATGTAGTCCATTTCGATCATTGGTGGAATCCTGCCGTGACCAATCAAGCCACGGATCGGGCTCATCGCCCTGGACAAACGAAAGAGGTGGTGGTGTACCACTTCTGGGTCCAGGGCACAATAGAGGACCTGATCCTCAAAAAGACACGCGACAAGCAACAATTGTACGATGAAGTAATCGACAGCTTGACAACAGAACCCCTAGAAAAAGCACTTTTCGATGTCTATGATGAGCTCCTGAAGAAGCATGGGTTCAAACCATTAGGCATAGACCAGCGACGGGAGCAGACAACCACGCTTGAGCCTGATGGGAGTCCAAGCGAGATGTTCGATTCTCCTCGCGAATTGGAAATTGCAGTAGGTAAGCTTTATGAAGCCATCGGTTATAACGCGAGAGTAACGCAGTACTCTCGGGATGGGGGCATCGATGTCGTGGCAAGACGAGAGGTGGGCCACTCGATCGAGACGATCGCCATCCAGTGCAAGCTCAAGAGCAGTCCTGTTGGCGTTCACACTTTCCGAGATCTTCTCGGTGTAGTTTCAGCAGACCCCTCCTTTACAAAAGGGGTACTTGTCACAAATGCCCGAATCACAGAGGACGCAGCTCAATTCCTCAAGAGCAATGGTAGGTTGCAGGCCATAACGGGTGGTGATTTGAAGGACCTAATAGCCAAATACGGAGTCAAGTAATCCACAGTTGCCAGGATTTTTCCACACACGCTCCCTCTGTCCAGCCTCAGAGTCCCAAGCAGGTACGTCACCCCAGCGTCCACGAAATTCCCCTGCTACCCCGTCGCTATCCTGAGAATTGCTTTGCGCAGATCGGGTGACAGCTTGGGCCATTGGTCGATGATCCGCTGTCGATCTGGGTCGATTTCTCGTTCAAAAAACAAGCCAGAAACAAGCTTCTGATTCTCGACGACAGAGCCCGCTTGACATGAATTCGTAAGTGATGGTTCCTCCGTTACTTGCTGAATATCCCCGAAGGACTTCGAGCCTATAACCATTCCCCCGAGATTACGTGCGGCAATCCCTTGGGTGGCGATATCCCCGGCGAGGATTCGAACCAACCTAACCGGCGCCACAACAACCCTCGGGTTCCACACCTCCGGCGCAGAATGTGGCGCACGTGATGCGCTGGCTCTGGCACGGATCATCAAGAACCACCTCAAATTGACCAGGCTGATCGAGGCGTGGCCAGATGTCTCGCTCGACCTCCGAGCGGCCATTTTGAAGATGATTTCGAAGTAGCGGCACCAGCCATGGGAGCGTTCTGTACACTTTGCACGTACAGTTCGATGCACTATCTCATGCCTCAAGGGTGTGCCCGGGCGATTCTGTACGCAGTACTCAAATACCTGTTCGAAAAATACGAGTCTAGGTCTGGCCCTTGACTTCCCACCCCGCCCTGAGGAGAATACCTTTTTCAATTGTTGACCGCCGGGCATCGTCGTGTCCTGGGGGGAACTAAGGAGAACTACAATGCGGACAGTCTTTGCAGTGGTGGCAGTACTTCTCGCGGTGTGGCCGCAGGTGGCCGAGGGCTATCGCGATCATGGAAGCTGGATGAAGACGTTGCGCGACAAGGCCATCTACTTTGAAAAGAATACAGCGGAGCGGCACAACATTCTTGGGACGTATCCTTCGAGCGTGCGGTTGGTGCCGCCGAACCACTACGTGGACCCAAAGCTGGGGGGATGGAAGTCACTCGTCGAGACGGGCGAATTGCCGCCGGGTTGGACCTTCGATCATGGAACGACCGGCCCGTCGAACATCGCGCATACAAGCTCATGGACCGCAGCGCTAATAACGGCGGAGGCGTTCCGCGTGGCTTTTCTGCGTGAGAATCTGGGCACAGACCACCCCGAGTACAAGGCGGCTTACGCGCGGGCCGATGAGATTATCGGTGGGTTTCGTATCTTGACACTAGTGAGCGGGCAGCCCGGATATCTGGTGCGCGGGATCGCGCTGGGGCATGGGATATCGTACGAAGAGCGTTCGGGAACGGACACACGCGATCTATGGGCACAAGGCGTCGGCGAGTACAAGCACTTGCGTTACCGCGGCGGGCCGAGCCATCATAATTACGACCAAGTGTTCCGCGGGTTGGCAACATATTATTTCGTGGCGGCCGATGATGCCCAAAAAGAAACCATCCGCGCCATCGTCAGCGATATGTCAAACTGGGCTCACCTCGCACACGATATGCGCGTGATGCTCTTGGATGGGAAACATGAGAGCACCGTCCTTATCGGCGGATGGCGAGGATTGGATGGAAGCACGGAGCCCTCCGGTGGTTCATTGATGGCAACCACCGGCCTGAAGATCGCCTATACAATCACCGGAAACAAAAAGGTCGGGTCGCTTTATGACAAATGGGTAGACACGTTGGGGTATCGCGACCCCGAGCGTACGGCGAAATCCATCATGGGATCGGGACGCGGCAATTACGACGATACGGACCATCTCCTGGGAGATCTATACGTCCTCAATTTGATTGAGAAAGATCCGGATCTTCTGCGCTTCTACAGAAAGTGTGTCAAGGATTCATGGGAAGTCCACAAGACGGAGAAGATGTCGTGGTTCAATTATGTTTATGGAGCCGTGCTCAGCGAAGAATATAGCGACGCGGAAGGTTCCCTCTGGAATCTACAGAACTTTCCGACCTGCCGTATTTTTCAGCCCCAACTGAACAGCATAAGCACGGACATTGAGTTCACCACACATAGAGGGCGTAAGGAGGCGCTACACCCGTTGCCGACACACAGGAAGATGTCTGATAACGAGTACGAGTGGAAAGGCAGCCCTTTCGCCCTGAACGGTTGGCTCAGCCGCATCACGTCAGTCGTGGAGGTCTCGCCGATTGATCCCTACGTAATCTACGCCTCCGATACCTCGGGCGGTGCCTATATGAGCCTCGACAAGGGCGAGTTGTGGCGTACCATGGGAGGCCTGCCGAGCGTTAGCGATTTCCTCTTCTCACCGGATTACCAACGCATTGCCTTCGCAGCAACAAACAGCGGAATCTATCGCACAATGAACGGCGGGCGTGGTTGGTCGCGCGTCTCTACGACGCCTGCCACGCAACTCATCCTCGATCCGGGCAACTCCCACGTTCTCTACGCAGTTGGCCCGAACGGCATATCCAGAAGTGTCGATCTAGGGGAGCAGAAGATCGCCACGGTTTGGAATAATCTGACGGATCCAGCCCACGCCGGCGGCGCTGCATTCGCCGTGGACGTACGAGGCGATGAAGCGATGCTCTATCGCATGGCTGCCGACGGATTGTATACCCGATCAGAAAGCGACACCGAATGGACGATACCGCCCCGTGCCGTGCGAACCTGGGGATTTGGCTCCTACGAACCCATCGGCGGCCACCCGCTATGGATCCGCGTCGATGAGACGAAGAAGGGCCGTCTGTTTTGCGCGGTTAACGCGCCCATTGGCAGGCGAAGGAGTCCCATCGTCACTGTGAGCGATGACAATGGACGAACGTGGACCCCCATCGTACGCGAACTGGACCCGCTGCTCACTTGGGCCTCCGAGACCAAAGCCGGTGCAAATATGCCCAAGGAGGAACTGGCGGCGCTCATGGAAGTGGGTCGACAGTTCCCGATCACGGATGTTCGCGTTGACGTCGCTGACTCGGATCGTTGGTACGGGCTGATGAGTTCAGGGGTTGCCATTACCGAGAATGCGGGAAAGACATGGCGCGTGAGCCGAGCGGGACTCGACATTCCCCAAGTACACACGCTGTCGACGCCGCGCGAATCGACCGATATTTACGTGGGCACACCGGCGGGGCTGTACATCAGCCGTGACCGGGGCGAGACGTGGAGCGACACGTCGCTTATTCTGCAATTCTCCGGGATCGAGCGTGAGGAAATAGGTGGCTCGGGGTATCTGACGGCTTATTGGATGGGGCGCTACCACAACTTCATTGATGAGGAAACCGCCACGGCGGAATGGTGGAAGTAGAGGAAGGCAGCGATGAGAACGATACGGCTTTCTTCATTGGCGGGATTATGCGAGGTTATGGAGACTTCCTGCCAGACCGGGCAGGGAAACAAGGGAACCGCGGGACCTGATAACAGCGAGTGGATAGATGCCCGGAAGAGATTCCATCTCTCCCACGCCCACGTGTAAATGGCAAGAGAGCTCGGAACGAACCCGAAGAAGCTAGGGAACAAAGGTCAGCGAGTCTGGGAAACCGTGTCAATCAATTCATGAAGGGGATCGTTTCCTGTATGAGCTTACACCCGGACACTACCGGTTCAGCGTAGAGTAGAACCCATGATACCGTTCCGGTTGAAAGAGAATGAAATGGAGTGCAAAGCCAATGCAAACGCTTAATATAGTGACATTCAGACGACTGATGGTTCTGCTTCTCACCGCCATCTATGTACAGTCGCTTCCGAGCTCTGCGTGGGCCGGTACGCCATCCAGGCCCAACATCCTCTTCCTGCTCACCGACGATCAGCGTTTTGACGATCTGGGTAGTATGGGTAACAGGGTTATTCAGACACCCCATCTCGATAGGTTGGCCGGCGAGGGCGTGATCTTCAATAATGCATTTGTCACAACCGCGATTTGCTGTGCCAGCCGAGCCTCGATTCTCACGGGTCAGCATATGCGGCGTCACAGTATTGAGGACTTCGCCACGCCCCTGTCCTCCGCAGCCATGGACGCAACCTATCCGGTGCTGCTGCGCAGGGCGGGCTATCGCACCGGCTTCCTGGGCAAGATGGCCATTGGCAGACCGTCGGAGGACATTCGTCACCTCTCTCTGCCGGCCGACAAGTTCGACTTCTGGTACGGTTTTCCCCAGTCGATCAGCTTTCGCCAGGTCGTGGACGGTAAGCCGCGCTTCCTGACCACCTTGTTGGCCGAAAAGGCCGTCGAGTTTCTGCGCACGAACCCGGCGCACAAGCCGTTCTGTCTGTCCATCAGCTTCAAGACCCCACACGGGCCGTTTGGTTTCTTTGATCCTTGCGCCGCGAATCCCTATGAGAACACAAAGATTCCCCCCTGCGCCACCTGCACCAGGGAAGACTATGAGGCCCAGCCCGAATTCTTACAGAAGTCACTCAACGGTAGTGGCGCCTGGCCGAAAGCCCCGCTCGAACGTTTCGCTAAAAGCGCGCGCACGTGTTATCGACTGATCACCGGGATGGATGCGGCGGTAGGTCGGATCATGGCCACTTTAGAAGACCTCGGACTCGACAAGAACACCGTTGTGATCTTTACCTCCGACCACGGCGCCCTGCGCGGCGCTCACGGACTGTCTGGCAAATGGATCATGTACGAAGAGTCGATCCGAATTCCGCTGATTGTGCGTGATCCGCGCTTACCGAGTGTCTTGCGCGGGACCCGGCGCGATCAGATGGTATTGAATATCGATCTTGCCCCGACTATGTTGGCGCTGGGCGGCGTACCTGTCCCGTCTAACATGCAGGGGTGCGACATAGGGCCACTGCTACGTGACGCGTCGATTGGGTGGCGCTCCGAGTGGTTCTACGAACACACCTACAATACGAAACCACCGCGCCGACCGATTGCCAAGAGCGCAGGCGTACGAACCGAGCGCTGGAAGTACATCCGCTATCTCGAGCAGGATCCACCCTATGAACAGTTGTTCGATGTGAAGAAAGATCCTGGAGAGACGCGTAACCTCATGGCTCTGGCCGACCATGCTGACGTCCTGGCGCAGATGCGAGCCCGATGGGAACGTCTGGGTCGGGAAGCACGATAAGGTGATCGTGCGCACAAGGACGAACCGCAATATGCGTGAAGGCAGTGCTGAATTAGGAGGATAATAATGTCAAAGAAGGCACGTGCGAAGACAACCAAAGGAGACCCTATCAGCCGCCGTGCGTTTGTACGCCAAACGGCCGTCGTGGCGGGCAGCTTGGCACTGCCGACTATTGTTCCTGCGCGCGTACTGGGGGTGCAAGGACACGTAGCTCCGAGCAACCGGATCACAGTGGCTCAGATTGGACTCGGCGTGATGGGAAGAGGACACATACGCCGCCTGACCTACGATCCGTCCGTGGAGCTGCTCGCCGTTTGTGACGTGGATCGGACGCGTCTTGAGGCCACCCAAGCCAGGGTCGCAGATGCGTATGCCGACACCCATACCAAGTGTGCAGCGTACAACGACTACCAGGCGATACTGGCACGTGACGATATCGATGGCGTTGTGATTGTCACGCCAGACCATTGGCACACCCCTCAGGCCATGGATGCGGCCCAGGCCGGCAAAGATATCTATTGCGAAAAGCCCGTCTCTATTACGCTTCGTGAGGGACGCGAATTGGAGCGAACCGTGTCTCGGTATGGGCGGATCTTCCAGACCGGAACGCAATACCGTTCCATTTCCAAAATCCGGCAGGTCTGCAACTTTGTGCGGGGCGGCGGCTTGGGCCGGGTCAAGTCCGTCTTTACCCTTTGGCGGACCATGGCGGGTTATTTCCGGCAAGGACGCTTTAAACCCTATGCCAAGATCATGGATTTGGAGGCCGCCGGTCGTTCCTATGTCCCCTTGAATTTTGATTTGCCCGCGGAACCTGTACCCGAGGGCCTGGATTGGCAACGTTGGGTGGGCCCATCCCCGTGGCATGATTACAATCGGCTCTATCATATGAATCCCTCTCCCGGCGTGGTCCCCTGGTCCTTTCACAGAGATTTCGGCGTGGGTGCGGTAACGGGCTACCATTCGCATGCCGCCGATGTGATTCAGTATGCCCTGGGCATGGAGGAAAGCGGACCGGTCGAGATTCTCCATCCCCAGGACAGCGCGTACCCCACGCTGACCTGTCGCTATACTAACGGCACTCTGTTGCACCTGGTGGAAGACTGGGAAGACGTGAAGCGGCTCTACCAGGCTGTACCCGACGCCGCTCGGTTGGCCGGCAATTTCGGTGGTGTATTCGTAGGAGAAAAAGGCTGGGTCACATCGATGACCACCGGCGGGCCGATCGAGGGTGGCCCGGAAGATGTCTTTAGAGCCATGGAGATGCAGTCGCGTGACGTCCAGCGAGGGGAGAACGACCATCATGCCAACTGGTTGGACTGCATTCGCACCCGGCAACGTCCCAGCACGGATGCGAAACTCGGCCACAGCGCTGCGGCACTCGGTCATCTAACCATCATTGCCTATCGGCTGCAGCGCTCTTTGAAATGGGACCCGGTCAAGGAAACGTTTGCCGGTGATGAACAAGCCAATCGTCTGCTGACGCGAGCGAAACGTGTATAGAATTCTATAGGAGTGGGATATGACTTCCGCAAAGAGGATCACGGGTCTGGTCTTGTGGTCGACTTTCCTGTGTCTATTCTGCGCAAGGGCCTTTGCGCTGGATAGCGAACCCGTAGCCACATCGGCAACACTTTCCTATGAAATGGGAGGCGTGGAGGACAAGGGTTATACCATCAGCACTGAAAACCAGACCAAGATTTTGTCCGCGCTGCCAGAGCGGGCACCGGTCATCCCCAAGCAGGCGCGTAAGCTACTGATCTTTGACTTGAACGTGGTCTACGGCGGCCATAAGTCACGTTTCTACGCGAATCTCGCTTTCCAGGAAATGGGTAGGAAGACCGGCGCATTCGAAACAGTGATCACGCGTGACCCCAATGTCTTCAAGAAAGAGAATCTGGCCGAATTCGACGCCGTGTTATTCAACAACACCGTGGGTAACCAGTTCGATGATCCCCAGCTCAGACAGAATCTGATTGAGTTCGTCTATGGTGGGGGAGGATTCATGGGGATACACGGAACCACGGTCGCCTTCTGGCGCTGGGGACCCGGCGGAGGCGATGACTGGCAAGAATTCGGGCGTATGCTCGGCGGCCGGGGTGCCAGACATCGCGCCATGCAAGAACAAGTCGTTATGAAGGTCGACTCCCCGGGACATCCGCTGATGGCGCCATTCCCGCCCGAGGACTTTGAACTCTGCGATGAGTTCTTCCGCGTGAGCGACACTTACTCGCGTGACCGGGTGCGCGTGCTCTTCAGCATCGATACAGACAAGACCGATCTCAGCGCGAAGCCCCATGAGCGTGTGGACCGGGACTATGCCGGCGCGTGGGTGCGTCACTATGGCCGAGGCCGAGTATTCTATTCAACGGTCGGACACAATCCCTATCAGTTCTGGGACCCTACGATGTTGAAATTCTACCTGGGTGCAACCCAGTTTGCCTTGGGTGACCTACCGGCGGCAACGATTCCCAGCGGGCGCTTGACCCCCGCAATCACCGCGCACGAGAAACTCGGTTGGAAGTTGGGCATGACGGCTTATACCTTCCACCGATACACTCTCTTCGAGACCATTGAGAAGACCAACCAGTTAGGTCTGGCCTTTCTGGGCGGCCTGAGCTTCCAGAAGGTTAGCCGGGACATCAACAAGAACTTCGACGCCCAATTGAGCGATGAGGAGCTGAAGGCCATCCGCCTGAAGCTCGACGATGCCGGTATACGTATGTTGACCAGCTTTTATGCCAAAATCCCCGGTGATGAGACAAGCTGCCGCGCGGTTTTCGAGTTTGCCCGCAAGATGGGCATCGAAACCCTTATCTCAGAGCCCCCTCTTGAGGCCCTCGACACGATCGAACGATTCTGCAACGCGTATGACATCAACCTTGCCATTCACAACCACGGTCCCAAGCCGTCCCCCAGCTACTGGAGCCCGGAGGCGGTTTTGAAGGCCTGTGAGGGACGCGGGCCGCGCATCGGCGTTTGTGCGGACATCGGTTACTGGATGCGCAGCGGCATCGATCCCATTGCCGCGGTCAAGACCATCGGCCGGCGGCTCCTGGTTGTCCAGATGCACGACCTCAACGAGTTAACGCCCGACGGTCACGATGTGCCCTGGGGCACGGGTATCGGCAGGACCAAGGCGTTCTTGCGGGAGATCCATCGTCAAGGCCTTAAGCCGAAAATGTTCGGATTGGAGTACTCCTTCGACTGGTACGACTCCATGCCCGAGGTCGAGCAGTCCGCTCGATTTTTCGATAAGGTCGCCTTGAAACTGACGGACTAATCGATGTTTGTCCATGAATCAGCCACCAGACTAATCTGTATCCCGAAAGGACTTCGAGCCCATAACCATCTCGATGTGGGTGACATTGAAGCGGTCAAGGCCCCACCGTTATTTCGGACTCTCAGAATCCTGATTGTTGCATATCTAGAGGTCTTCGTGCCTCAGCCAAGCACATCAGGATGAAGAAGAGATATACCTATGCCAACCGGGGGGATTGTACCAACGGAGGGCTTCGGTTTCATAACCACTTTCGCTGTTTGAGGGTGACTAGGAATGTTATCCTACCCTACGCGACATAATCGCTTCTGGAAGTGTAAAACTAAATCTCCTATCATTGGAAAGGGCGATTGGTGATTCGCCTTGGATTCCAACCTCGTTCTCGAACAGAAGGCATTTACATGAAGCCCGTTGCATGGACTGTGTTAGTTGCGGCAGTAGCCTCACTCGTGCCTGCTAACCTTGATGTGTGCGCGCAGGGGCAGGACCAATCAACACCCAACGTGATTCGACGTATCGACATTGTTCACATGACACACACTGACATCGGGTTTACCGACCATCCGCTTGTGTGCCGTCGGCAGCAGATGCGGTATCTGGACATTGCGATTGACGCCGTACTGGCGACAAGCGACTGTCCACCCGATGCCCAGTTCTACTGGACGGCCGAAACGACGCTGGCGGTCGATGATTGGTGGAAGGCGGCCGACCCAAACAGGCGGAGAGACTTCCTGAAAGCGGTCGGCACGGGCCGACTCGAGGTGGGCGCCCTGGCGATGAACCAAACCCCAGCGCTCAACGCACAGGAGTGGCACACCTTGATCCATTGGCTTCCCGACAACTTGTGGGAGCAAATCGGCCCACGCGTTGCGATCCAAAACGACGTGAACGGATTCCCCCGAGCGGGCGCGATCAGGCTACTTGACCGCGGTTTGGAGTATCTGTTCATGGGAATCAACGGCCACAACGGCGGTCCACCGATGGGCACGCCGTCGGCGTTCTGGTGGAAGATGCCCGACGGGCGGCGGATGTTCGTCTGGCTGGGCGACCACTACGCCCAGGGATTCTACTACTTCCATCCGAAAAGCTGGCGCCGCGGCCCGGTTCCCGAATCGACCGACACACGATACCGACCGGCGCGGCCGGGCGATTTCTTCCTGAATGATGAAGCGTCGGTTCGAGCCTCCCATCAACATCTGTTGGGCCGATTGCAGAAGCTACAGGCCGAGGGATACTCGTATCCTTCGCTGATAATCTCGGTGACCAATGAATGGCGCATGGACAACGATCCACCGTTTCCCCCCTTGGCCCGTTTCGTGGCGACCTGGAACCGTCTGGGACTGAAGCCGGAGATTCATCTATCGACCGCCGCCGACGCGCTGGATCGGTTGAAACGAGATGTCGGCGATGAGATTCCAGAATGCCAAGGAGAGTGGACCGACTGGTGGGCCAACGGTACTGCTTCGGGCCCTCGTGAAGTAAGCGCCAGCCGGAAAGCCAAACGCCTGGCTGCGGCGGCCCTATCTCCTGTTTGGGGACATCCGAGCGAGCGAACGCTTGATGCAACCGACGAAATCTACCGCGATCTTTGTCTGTTCGACGAGCATACATGGGGGTCGGTCGATAGCGTAGGCCGTCCCCACTCGTTGGAGACTTGGGGTCAGTACAACGAAAAGTCGCGGACCGCCTACCGCCCCATGGCCCTGGCCAAGCTCATCCTGGCCCAGCGGGCACGATCCGCAATCTACCAGCGCGAAGACGGCTTATACGTGGCCAACCCAGGCAAACTGCCGTGGAACGGCTGGGTTACCATGCCCGCCTCTGCCTTGCGGAGTGACGTTCATTCTCTAGAGGACCCGGCCAGCGGAACAAGAATCCCACTGGCTTTCGAACCCGGATACAGCTCATTCGGTCGCCCCGCCGGGCCCGAGGAACTTACGTTTGAAAACACCGCCCAGACGTTTCCCGATCACGCCCCCAACCAGGTCGTTCGCTTCTGGGTTGAGGATTTGCCGGGAGAGACCATACGCCGCTTTCGTCTCTGCGAAGAGACCGTGCAGAAGCCCAAGACCAATGACGGCCCAACAATGACGGTCGATGAACGTAATTGGCCGACCTCGGCACGCTGGTCGGGCATGGAACGATCGCTGTTTCAGGCCGGTACAGGCGACGTGCTTTCCGTCGCCATGGACGCATTCTCCGGACGATGGCGATACTCCGATATCTTTGGCATGGCGACTCCGCAGCGGCGTGACGCGCGACGTGAAGTGCTCAAGGAGGTCTTGGCAACGGCCAAAGAAACAGCACGTGTAGAGAAGAATGCCCATACAACGGTCTATACTCAGCAACTCCTGCATCCTCGCTTCAAATGGGCCGTCCGGCGCATGGAGTTGTGGAACGACGAACCGCGGGCACGACTGACCGTGCGGTTCCATCGCACGGAGTCTGAGTTACCCGAGATTCTCTTCGTGGTTTGCGATTTGCCCTGCGGGGCAACTCTGCCTGAAACAAGCAACGGCGGTGTTTCGTTTGTACCGTACGAAGACCAGTTGCCCGGTTCTTGTCG
>Ga0075114_10001568_pt1 | contig 12226 bp, 21 predicted proteins | sample AntAceMetag02UKM_FD_69784 | JGI IMG/M metagenome (GOLD analysis project Ga0075114, IMG submission 69784) | Saline lake microbial communities from Ace Lake, Antarctica - Antarctic Ace Lake Metagenome 02UKM | ecosystem: Environmental > Aquatic > Non-marine Saline and Alkaline > Saline | place...
ATCTGCAATCTCCGAAAAGGCAATTTTTCCGGCGAAAAAAACTCTTTTAAGCATAATAATCAACAAGGAAGGGGGAAGTCGGTAAAAATCAACAAACAAAGAAGAAAAAAGAAAAAAACAAACTAGCCCCTAGACTGTTCCCCCCCTTAACAACCCTCCCCTCCGGGGACTTTTTAGTTTACGCTCTCGTAGAGAGCGACACCCCCCTACCCCCATTAAAGGAAGTAGTTGGTAGTGTCTTATTGCGACAATTAGTGGTCTTAAAACTTTCATCCGCCGAATTGCACGGTCTTTAAACTCGGACCACCAAAAGAAAAGGCGATAAACACCTAATCCCCCCCCACCGAGTAATACGAAAATTCCCATTAAAAAAACCGCTTAAACTTGCTTTGCGGTCGTAAGATGTAGTAAAATATGATTGTTTGATCATTAAAGCCAGTATACAACTACTGGCTTTTTGATGTCAAGGAGTTAATGACTAACTGATCTTATCAACCTGACCACTAGCATCATTTACTTCATACGTTGTTTGTCTGCCGGTCCCTCTCCTAGTGATTACTATGACAGCACCAAAATTCACCCCAGACATTAACTCAGCTAAAGCTATACTTTGACTCTCAAGGATTTTCTCATTCCCATTAACTTCCAAAAAGTACCTAATTTTTCCCTTATCGTCATTAGCTTTGTCTACAAACTCCTCATACTTAATATACTTGCATTTAAGGGGCTTATCCTCCTCCAATTTCAAGTACATTCTGTTTTTATCCGCCCATTTTTTAAGACTCATTACTTTCACCTCCTCTCTGTTTACGATATTTATATAACGCATCTCTACCTTTAAAATGTAGTATCTGATGTTCTTTGTGTGTCATTACTTCAAGATTTTTAGGATCATTGTTTTCCGGGATATGATCCTTGTGATGGACCACTTCATTACTTCTAAGTTTCCTCCCGATCTTCTTTTCAGCGATCTTCCTGTGGTTTCCGTACGACATAGACTTTAATAAATTAAACCGACTTTTTAACTTTCTTTTTAACCACCTTTTCAAGTGCCATTAAAGATATTATCGCCATTTTAGAAACCGTGATCTTACCTCTCTTATCAGTCATTTCCATAAAAGCGCTTTCATTACTGAGTCGTCTTTTTAATGTTGCGTATGTTTCCTTTAATTCTACCGGGTGGGGCGAATTAACTAAGATTATTTCACTCCTCATTACTATCACCTGCTTTCCTAAGGAATAATTAGTATTTGATTAGGGTAAATCAACCAAGGATGTTTTATTTTATCTCTATTTGACTTCCATATTCTCTCCCACTTATATCCTTCTCCATAGTATCTCAAAGCGATATTCCATAAATTCTCTCCACGCCTAACTTTGTGCGTCTTTGGCTTTACAGGGACCACGGTTTCAGACGATACTTCTTTATCAAACAAAGGCAACGGATCAACCCAACCATTGATCCCTTCATCTAATTTGTTCAACTGTTTAATTCCAAAATGCAAATGTGGCCCAGTTGCGAAGCCAGTTGCCCCTGAAAGGCCCAGTACATCGCCCTTTTTGACTTCTTGCCCTACTCTAGCGGTGATACTAGATAAGTGCCAATACTGACTCAAAAAAGAGCCGTGAATTATATTCACTCCCAAACCATCTGCATCCGGGGTTCGATCTGCATAACTCACAATTCCATCCTCAACAGCTTTTATGGGAACGCCAACCGGTAAAGCGAAATCAACGCCGTTGTGAGGGCATCCAAAGACCTTAGTGTACCACTCCGGGTCCTCCCCAAAGTTAAAAGTTATTCTGTAATCACCGTCAAAAGGTTTTCTTATAGTCATAGTTTTATAGTCTGATAATGCCAACCAGTAAATTTCTCATAAACCCACAATTCCATTTCTACACATGGAGCGAGTTTTAATTTCGAGAGATCATCTAATAATCCTTTAAATGATGGTAGTTTTCCTTTAGGACAAACTTTTACCTGTATCAAACGGACATTAGCTTTTCCGACCGCAATAACATCAAAGGGACCATGAGAGCCGGCAGTCCTCATTACAAGATACCCGGACCTTTTAAGGTCCTTCATGGCCCTCAATTCTGCTCGATACCCTGCTTTGTAATTCTTACTTCCTCCGCTCATTTTGTAACTTTAGTAACTGATGATAACTGGATCATGGTAACACCAAAGCTCACCATTATATCAATATCTTCTTTATCAAATCCTCCTTTTTTCTCAATTCCATCCGCAACTTTTCTCAAACCATCTCCAAACTTCCTTAATACTTTAGCTTGATTTTCTAGTTCACTTGGCTCATCATTCTTTTGATCATCACTCATTACATACCTCCCAATTCCACGTTTCACATCTAGCATCTTCTACCCTGTTAAGACTAGCATTTACCGCCATCATTAAACCAACTATGAAGATCACTATACTAATAAACTTTAACACTTGCTTAGCTTTTTGCATACTGTCTTATTCTCTCATACTCTGTCCTTTTCTGTCAAGTCTTTTTCTTCTTTGTTTTGTCCTCCCACTTAAACCTTCCGGGTTTTAAAATATCAATCACTTTCTTTAACTCTACAACATCAGGAGTCCTTTTTATTACCTTAATCCCCACCATCTTATCCATTGTTTCAATCCATCCTTTCGCTTCACATAGGGACCGCAACCGGTGAAACTTCTGATGATTAAATATCAACTTCTCTTTATGCGCCGGGGTCATATTCTTTAAAACATCAGCAAAATCATCAAACTGTGTACCACTCATTTCTTATTAAACGGCGTTTTAAATCGTTCCTTCCCGGGTTTTCCCCCCCACTTCTTTACAAAGTAAGCCTCATTTACCATATAGCCAGCATTAACACTCGCTTTTACTCTCCCGCCTTGTTTTATGGTCCTCGATCCATAGTGATAATAAATTGCTTGTGGTTCCCTTACTGCCCTCAATCCCTTTAATCTCATACGATAGTGGTAATCATTATCTTCAAAATAGGCAGGGTAAAATTTCTCGTCAAAATAGCCGATCAACTCAATAGTTCCTTTTTTAACCATAAAGCAACTAAATTCAGGCGTTTCCTTCAATTCCCCCTTCTGAGGTATGTCTAAGGTTAGTACGTCTTTAGCCTCTACCACCCTACCAGTTATATCTGCACCGCTCACAAGGCCCACTCCGGGGGTTTTAATCGTCTTTAACATAATATCTAATGTTTCAGGATGCAACCATATATCATTATTCAAAATAGCGTAATACTGGCTTTTATATAGTTCCTTTGCTAGTTGAATTCCGTAATTCCAAGCCTTCGCCACGCCGTCATTTCCTTTATTTCGAATATACAAACACTTCCCCTTTGCTTGCAGATCGGAGAGAAACTTTTTAGTGCCGTCAGTCGATCCGTTATCAATAAAGATCAAAGCATACGGAGTTTTACTCTTAATTGTTTTTATAAACTCTTTTGTGTAGTCTAAACAGTTAAGGACCGGGCAGATAATTGCCAACTCTTTTGGATCTAAAATTCTCGCCATTGTTTCACCTTTCCCCAAAGTTTGTAAGCTCTACCATCATCAGAATAATGCCAACTAAAGGCGTTCGTGGCCACCTTAGGGCGGATTTTCAAGCTCTTGTAGATATTTAATAATAGCCACTCATCATCAGCCGTATGCCTTAAAGGGATCGTACCAGGCCCAATATACCCTTTATAGTCCACTCGACTATATACTCCCCGGGAGAGCAACAAACTTCCCCCCGAGATACCATCAACTTCTGGCGATCCCTGCAATTCTCCTCTTTTTAGCCAAACACGCTCGAGGCCCTTTCTGTCCTTATAATTATGGCCAATACAATGATTAGCGTTTCCCCGCGCTCCGTGCATAGCTCCCACTACTCCCCAATCAACGGCTAGCATCTTTTCCAAAATATCAGGGTCCGGCTCGAGGTCAAGGTCCATGAAGAAAATCCAGTCCGGGTTCAGTTCCCGAGCAACATCTATACCGATCTGCCGGCCTAGCATGGCCCTTTCTTCTCCAGTATCACACCTAGTCAATTCAGGATACTTTTGCTCCTCTATAAACAATGCCGACTTGTTTTTATACGTCAAACTCTCGTACATTTTTGGATACATCCATCTGCAATACTGCTTATGGTGCGTATATACTTGGATTACTAAAACGCTGTCTTGTTTATTTTTCATTTAATAAAAGTTTAATTTCGTCATAATTTGCTCTAAGCGGTGGAAATAAGTGTGCTTTGCTCTGATAAACTCAGCCCCAGTTTTAGCGATCCTTTCTCTTTCCTTAGTATGTGTAAGATAGTAAGAAATTACCTTGTCTAAGCTCTCCCAGTCATGGTAACTGACATAGTGGACCCCATCTTTGAATAACTCATCCTGACCATCTACTTTATCAGTAACTAGAAGCCTACCGATGCTCATGGCCTCAAAAACTCTCATGTTCATATCGTTATCCATAGAACAGTTAAATAAAATCTTGCACCTAGATAGTTTTCGTGAATAATCCTCGCCGGGTTTAGACGTGGACCTCAGGAGCTTATACTTTTTCCCTATCTTGTCTAATAAACCACTTCTTCGAGCATAAGTGTCGTTACCCAAAAAGCCAACATCATACTCCGCCGGTTCATCCTCAAATCTGCGATGGAGTTTAGGATCGGCGCCTAAAGGTAGCCAAGACACTTTCTTCCCCTGATACAAAGGTAAAAAGAACTTCTGAGCTACAAATACATGGTCCACCTTCTCATATTTATCCAAATCCCTACCCAAATGAATATGATTATCAATCTCCCAATAGCAAGATACAGCAGTCGGATAAGATATGATCTCCCCGCAAGGTTCGATATTTATTATCACGTCAGCACAAGGGACCCGATCCTCACCTTTCCTAAAAACCGAGGCTTTTGGGAAGTCTTTAAGGGCCATCTCAATATACGAAGCAGTCGTAAAGGGATAGTATTGATATAAATAATTCAATAATACTCTCATATTTAGTTATTTCTTTTTAATCTCCGGTTTTTCCTTCTTTGGTTTCCTTTTGCCACCAACAAAAGTAGATAAACCGCACTTAGGACACTTGGTCCAACCCTTTCTTTTAGGGTTTAATTTTAAATTACATCTACTACACTTCACTTATCTCACCTCCTCTCTGATCGTTTTCTGGTCTTAATTCAGTCTTTTCCACCTGTTTAAAAATGAGTCTGCCGTCCTTATCCCACTCAGTTCCCCATTGTTCACCAGTTACTTCCTCTAAATCTGCCAGAGTTTCTATGATCGTCCCTGCCTGCTCTTTACTTCGAGCATGGTGAGGACTATAAATAATCCTTCGTCTTGTTTCTTTTTCCATTTAAACCTTCTTTAATATGTAATAGAAGCTCCAGTTTGGACAAGCCACTCCCCGATCCACAACCTTAAAAGGCAGGTGGGACCACTTCAAAAGCTGTTTCTCAAAAGTTTGCAAAGTATGTTCGTGCCAATGCTTGTTATACGGATTTTTCAACAAGCCCTCTCTATCAATTTCAGGGTTTTGTTTCTTCGTATAAAATACGTCAGGATGGACTATCCCAACGATCCCTCCGGGTTTTAGGACCCTCAACCACTCAGCTAATACCTTCACCTGCTCGTCATGGTGTTCAAAATTATGTATCCCAATAATATAATCAAGCTCTCCATCTTTAAAAGGCAGTAGTATCCCCTTAACCAAAACATCAGGTTGCACCCTCTTATCAATATCCACCCGAATAGTGCTTTTTAAAGGACTTCGTAAGCCACAACCAATATCAGCCCCTTTACCATCTAACCACGGAATAAGTTTTTCAACCTCTGAGAGCCACATAAAATCAGGCTCGTTCTTTGCGGTTGTTAATACGACCTTTTTCTTAACTTCTTTCATATACTTAAAACTTATTGATAATATCCTCCGGCTCCTCGAAAAAGCGACTGAGGCTTCGCATCACCGCTTTTATGTTCTTACCTTTATGACCAGGGTTTTTATACGCCACTACACACATCGAAATATCATATTGCTCACCGGGGAATTTATAGTTAAATATCATGTGGCTAGTAAAATCAACCACGTTAAACAATTTTTCTAGGTAATCTTTATTAAATAACGTTTTGTGCATTTGCGGTATACAGGCTTTCCCATCCTCCTCAAAATCTCCATGAGTTAATCGGTAAACCTGAGGAAGATTAAATACACCATTAAAAGGCTTTAAACCGGGTTTGGAGTCAAGATAAAGCTGAGCAATAAGATCAAAATCAGGTATACCAGTAAAAATCAAAATCCCATCCTTATTCAAAACTCGAAAACACTCACGCAAAAACGGAGCCTGCTGGTAAAGATATAAATGTTCAAAAAAAGAGTTTCCGAAAATAAGGCTAACACTATTCGTTTCAAACCTCGATAAATCAGCACAGTCAAAAACCAAGTCCACACCCGGAAGTTTCTGAATATCACAGTTAATGAACCCCTTAATAGGATTACTACCACAGCCTAAATATAGTTTAGTTTCACTTTTTTTATCTTTTGTCATACTCTAGTACTCATAAACTCTGAAAGGTCTTACTGCGCCATGCCCTTCGTAATAAAGTAGTTTACAATTTTTGACCCAATCTGGCCTCCCGATCCAATTCTCCAATGCCAAGAATAAATGAATATCGAATTTAGAGATGCCTGTCAATTCTGCTAGAGATGCCTTATCAAGTTTTTTCAGATCAACACCATGAAAATCAAGATTAAAATGGCCGTCTAAAATGGCCAGTTCCCGGGTAATATCAATCACTTGGGGCCAATCTAGGCCGACTACTCGCTTCGCTCCAAGCCTCTCAGCCTCTCGACTAATCATTCCGTAATTACAGCCAATATCTAAAATAGTCTTGCCTTTAAATTCAACAAATGGGTATTTTTTTAACCTCTCTTTAGTATCCCTCAACCCGGGGAAGTAGTCAGTACTTTGATAAGCACCATTACCGGCGCCCTTACACACGGTCCCCTTGACGGCTCTATTTATCAAATCCCGCTTATACTTCTTAAAATCCTTGAAGATGGACCCTTGCCAATCAACTAACTTTCCTCCTATAAAATTGTAGTCTGTCTTAGTTTCACCTTGATCAATATGAAAACGATCGTCCTTGATCTCTACCACCCCCACCGGACCCTTAATAAACTCAGTTACTTGCGCCGTTTTACCATTAACCTTAATGACGTCATACACTCTTGGAGCGAGGCCTTTGATCGCCATCAAATTCTGCACCATTGTACTCTCGATTATAGGAGATACCCCAACCCCTCGAGGATGGCCCCAAAGATCAGTAGAAAGTTTAAATACTTTGAGGCAAAGGTTTTTTCTACCATATAGCCGGTTTAAGGTTTTTGGTTTATAAACATCTACACATTGACCTCTAGCAAGACTTTTCCCCAAAACCATCTTAATATCCTTTTTAGCCACCTTTACACTAAGCGCCTCAGTTTTCACCTTGACTCCTGTTTGGTTCATCTTACGCTCTCTATTAGCTCTTTTTCTTAAATCTATATTACTCATTTTCTTGTTACATTAAATACTCTATTTTTTCCATGACCTTCATAATAAAACGTCTTACAGTTTTTTAACCACTCAGGGCGCCCAACGTGGGCCTCCATAGCGAAGAATAGAATAATATCAAAATGATCTAGGCCAGTTAGCTTTTTTAACCCTTTTGCTGACAGTTTCTTTATGTCTGCTCCATAAAAGTCAAGATTATAAAAGCCATCAAGGATCGCTAAAGTTTCAGCACATTCCGCCATATCTGGCCAATCAATCCCGATCACCCGCTTTGCACCCATCTTGTAAGCCTCTCGCATCATCATTCCGTTTGAGCATCCCACATCTAAAACAGTCTTACCTTTAAAGTCTTTGAGTTTGTATCTAGCCAACCTTTTCTTGGTATCCCTAAGGCCTTTCATGTAGTCAGTTGATTGATAGAGGTTTACTGTATGTCCGTGTTCTGCATTTACTCTTATCGTTTCCCTGATAACAAACTCTTTATATTCTTTGTAATCTTTCAATTTAGTACCTTGGAAGTCAATCAGCTTTCCCCCGCGATAATTATGATCCCTAAGGCAATCATCAACATAGAAACTTAAACGACTATCCTTAATCTCTACTCGACCCTCTTTTCCGGTTAAGTATTCAACAACCTGAGCCGTCATTCCTTCAACCTCCACAAGATCATAAACCCTTGGAGCAAGGCCTTTCATGGCAATTAGGTTCTGAGCGATGGTACTTTCAAGGATCGTACTTATCCCCCCTGCCCCTTCATATCCCCATATAGACCGGGACCTCCAAAATACTTTCAAGCACAGATTATCTCGGCCATAAATCTCTTTTAGTTTAGGGTTTTTATAAACCTTAGTAACAGTACCATTCGCCACTAACTTACCCTTCTTAATATCTAACTTTCTAAGTTTTTGTTTCAAAACTTTCAAGTGTATCTTTTCAACCTCAATATGACCACCACCTCTAGCCAACTGCGCCGTCCTTCTCCTCAAATCCATGTTACTCATGTTTAAATTTACTTTTGTATATTGCCACCAGTCTTTTCTTCATAGGTTTAGTTACTTCAAACCAAGCGAATTTCTTGCGGATGATTTTGCTAGTCTTTAAGGCATTAGCTTTTTCCTTTGGCCTATTCTCAAACATATATCTCATTTTCTTCGCAAACTGCATCATGTTCGGCTCAGCCCATCTCTTACCTGTCATATACACGTACGGATCAGTCGCCTCGACCTCTGTATAGTCCACAAAATGAACGCCGGGATAAGGCTTGCCCTCCTTATCCCTTAAAGTTTCATTTGGCGCTCCAAAAGCAGTAGTTACCACAGGGACCCCACAAGCTAGAGCCTCGAATAGAGGCAATCCCCAGCCTTCCCCTCTAGTTGGTAGAACAAAACAGTCGGCCATCGTATAAAGACTTGGCAATTGATACTCCGGCAGTTCTTCCTCTCTCACATACACATTCGCCGAGTCCTCATCACTTATGATGTCCTCGATCTCTTTTTTAATACCTTTATTTAAGCCTAAATTAAGAGTTTTTATGATCAAACAAGCATCTTCACCTCGTTTAAATTCAGACTGGAAAGCAACAATAAGGTTCCTTAAATTCTTTCTAGGATACCAAGCGGCATTAACGAGAAACTTAAACGTTTCTTTAGCATCTGTACGCATAGGCGCAACTTCCGGGTGGAAGTAATCGGGATCGATCCCTTGCGCTATGATGTGAATAGGGACATTAACGCCAGCTTTTACAAACTTCTTCCGGTCCCACTCAGTAGGGACCCAAAGCTCATCCATCATGTTGCAATAAGGGACCCAAGACTCCGGGGCCTCCGTAGCTTCAAACTCACAATGGCCGATCTTATATGCCCCCGAGTTCTTTATGAAATAGGGCGCTTGACCCCAAATGATCTGGGGCATATTCATATCCCCACGACCCTCAACAATCCCATTAACCACTTCATCACCAGTAGGAGTAATAGACTCTTTGACTGTATCAATCGGCTCTACAAAAACCTTAACCGCATTATCGTGTAAACCATGAATATAATTGCGAGCTACCAAAGAAAAGCCGGAGGGAGAATTTACTTTAGCTGAAAATAGCACCGGATATTTATAGTTACTATTGATGATCCCGCCCCAACGTTGCCTAAATTCAACACCTTTAGTTGAGAAATTTTGGACAAAAGCCTGATATTCTTTATTAGTCTTAGGCGCTCCCTGATAGACTACTGCCAGCTTGTCAGTCGCGTAAATCTTGAAATCATTTGCCATAGCTTGCATACAATAATTGGCATCTTCAAAAATATCGGTCCCTAGTGTTTCCGGTATTCCGAGCTTCTTGATCAACTCTTTTGAGATCAAAGCACAATAAAGAGGGACCATATCAACCTGACGAGTTCCGGGGTATTGCCCTAAATACTGCTCACCCATAGCATGGCCGAGAGGTATACAAGAATTAGGAACGAAAAAACCCCCATGGAAATAAACCTTCTTTTGGGAGTCAAGAATAAGAGCAGACAAAATACCAAGTTTTGGTAAATCTTTTGAGGCGCGAAAAATTGAGTCAATCCATCCTGAAAGGTGTCCAACAATCTGAGAGTCTATAACAACAACATCTCCCGACTCTAACTTAATCTGTTTTAACATTTTTTATAAGGACTCGTTTGGCATAAGGACCAAAACCAAGTTACCCACTCGTCTACTGAGGATCAGGAACGTCCGCGTAAATAAAGGTTCCAGAGCCTTCATCGTAGTTATCAGCCACGAAAAAGCGCATGAAACGGTTAATTCCAGACATATTAGTACCTTCCGCATAAGTATTCCACCAAGTTTTTTGAGCATCAGCAACGTATACACCCTTTGTGAAGTATAAAACTCCCCAGGTCATAGTATCACGGATACCGGTCTGATAAGCGCTCTTAGGATTATAAGGTTTTACTCTCATCCTAGCGTAATTCAAGCCTTTCCAAGCAGAATAGACAATGGTGTGCCACAAACTTCCTCTAGCATCTAAAGAAAATAGTGGACCGGTTAGTCTAGCCATCTTTTTTTTGTCCCCCTTCTACCTAACTAGTCAATAATCTAAACCAAGTTTTTAGGATCACTTGTCTTAACTAATAGTATTATAACAAGATTAAGTTTGTCAAGCCACTCCCTCAATCAAAGCCCGGTAACTGGCCCCGGAAAACGAGTACGGCGATAATACTTTAACTTGTTTTCAGTCGCTACAAAAGGAGTATATCCAGTAATAAAACTGTCTGGATCATCTTGATTATTAAATTCTGTTAAAATCCATTCTACTGGCCGGGTCGCCCCAATCAATCTAAACTCATCCATGCCTCCATCCACAAAATACTTAGCGGATGATGTGTCAGCACCAATCCTCGCCACAACACTAGGATTAAGTAGACTATGTACGTCTGAGGCAGTATTATCTTGCAATACTCCATTTACATAAAGTCGTTTAACTGAACCATCAAAAGTAAAAGTAAGAAGCACAACGGAGCCGTCTGTTGGTGGTTTATAATCAGTAGACCATCTTTTTGCTGAACCAGCAGTATCCCAGTTTATAGTGTCAGAAGTTAAGTAAAGAAAAATCATTTGACCATCTGTGTTTCCAGTTCTTCTAGTATAAAAAGCCCTGTGTATTGTTGCCAGATCATCAGCTTTTAACCAGAAAGAAATTGTTTGGTTTACGCAGTCCAAATCAGCGTCATTAGCTAACTCAATATAGTCACTACTTCCATTTAAATTTTGACCATCTTTAATTTTAACCGGAATGTTTGTTGGTAAGTCGCCCTCAAAGGTCCCTGCCACCAATCCACAACTCTCAATAGGGCTTCCATCACTCTCGTTTAAATGCAAAACAGCTTTATAATCACTTGTCCACACATTATTTCTTCCAAACTCAGCATCAACAGCATAAGCTGATAAAGCGGGATCGCCAAACCAAATATAAAACTCAGTATCATCATCGTGGTCTACTGTTAGTTTTGTCCAAATCTCACAAGTTTTTGCTCCCGCGTCTAAAACAACAATTTCAAAAGGAACTTCGTTTTCTCCGGCCAGATCAGTAGTAATGCGAATATCATCACCATCACCCTGCATAGCAAGATAAGTAGCATCTTTGATATTTCCATCTGCAATAAGAACAGGGAAATCAACAAGATTAGAACCACCAGAAACCTTAGTATTATCTATCGCCAGTTTTTGATAGGTTGATCCCACCGGGAAAGCCATTTTAATCAGCCATTCTATTAACCCAACCAGAAAGTGTAACCACGTTAGCAACACTAGCGAAAGCCTTAACCAGCATTTCATTTTGAAGAATTAAGCCGGGAACAATCAACTGCAAACCACTTTTACTAGCCAACGTAACGACTATATTTTGATCTGGTACTCCTGCTCCACCAAATTCAATCGTCAAATCCACATCGCCACTATGGCCATTGTAAGCATATAGCCAAACCTCATCAAAGGTCCCTGCTACCTGTCCTGCAACTGCTGTATGTATCAAGGTCCCGGCGGTTGCTGTTTCCACAACTTTAATCGCTTTCCCATCTGTTGAGCCTGATAATTTTCTTTTATTCGCAGTAGTCATGTTTTTATCTTAATTTTATTTTAATATATTAACTCAGAATTTGAACCTCCAAAAAGGTAGTTCCTACACCGGCCTCACCACC
>Ga0075114_10001571_pt1 | contig 12217 bp, 9 predicted proteins | sample AntAceMetag02UKM_FD_69784 | JGI IMG/M metagenome (GOLD analysis project Ga0075114, IMG submission 69784) | Saline lake microbial communities from Ace Lake, Antarctica - Antarctic Ace Lake Metagenome 02UKM | ecosystem: Environmental > Aquatic > Non-marine Saline and Alkaline > Saline | place...
AGCCAGCTATCGCGGACAGGTAGTATATGTCCTTCAGCGATGACATGATCCAGACTGATACTTTCCATTGGCGTGGGATTGGGGGTCTCACTCCCCCCGCAAGCACTTAACGCGAAGAGGAGGACCAGGCTCAGGAATAGGACAATTTTAGTTTTATGAGTTTTCATATTCATATCCTTTCTTATTGGTAGTTAAATATCAACCAACTTATTTATTCGTATGCTAAAACCTCGCGAATCGTCAATCTGGCCGCATTGCGAGCGGGCAGGACGCTGGCCAAGGATGAGAGAATTATCACCAACCCCAACCAGATTAAATAACCCACCGGGGTGAAGACTACGGCGATGGGTGTGGCGAATACAGCATCACTGACAATATTGGAGAGTAAATAGGTAAATGGGATCGCAAGTATTATCCCTAATCCAAAAGATATCATGCCAATTAAGATACCCTCCACGATCACCATGCGGATGATCTCCAGGTCGGTGGCTCCAATAGCCCGCATGATGCCGATTTCCCGGGTTCGTTCTAAAACATTCATGCTCATCGTGCCAGCCAATCCCATAGAGCCGACCATGGCTGTCAGCAAAGCCATGATCAATAGGAAAGTTATCAGAATATCCAAGCTTTCCGAGGCCCTGTCTAGTGATGATAGTCCAGGGATAGCTTCCGTCACTTGAAAACCCTGGGCTCTGAAATAAGCGTCCATGTCTTTAGCCATCACCTGCTGAGAGGTTCGATCGTGATCCTGGATCTGGATTCGGTAGGAAAAAGAACGGTTGGCCAGATTTTGTTCCCGGGATATATATTCATATGGCGCATAACCGATTACGCCTTCAAGTCCGATGAATTTAAACACACCCACTACCCCCCAATTTTCTTCTTTCCCATTGATCTTTAGAGGGATGGTATCTCCAACTTTCAAGTTGGGATAAAAATCGTAAACTCCCTCACTGATGGCGAGTTTTTTCTCATCACTTGCTTGGATCCAGCGCCCTTCAACCATCATAGGAAAAACTAGCCCGCTTTCTGCGGGTGGTGCCAGAATGGTGATATTGTCGGCTGTAAGACCATCTGTAAATAGGATATCTGCGCTGGCAAATGCCCAGCCTTCCACGTGGGTCACCCGCGGATCCTGATAGGCGTATTGTTTGATCTCATTTATACGGTAGGGTTTTTCAAATCCAATCGTGACATCCGCCAGGAAATAATTGCCGATATTTCCCACGTATTCATCCAGGGTATCACGGACATTAAAGACCGAGATAAAAACAGCTCCACCCATGGTGAGAGTGAAAAGAGTCAGCATTAAACGTCCCCGCTGCCGGAAAGTGTTGCGGATGGAAATAAGTAATTGGCGGGGAACCCGAATGCCGCGGTCAGCCAGGGTTCTGGCAGAATTTACCTGGAATTGATCGAACCGTGATCCTTTTTCCAGCTCAACCGGATCTGAACTGCCAGAGCTGCGCTCTCGGTCTCCATCGAGGGCTTTCTGGACCGTCACCCTTGATCCATTAATTACAGGTATGAATCCAGCAACTAAAGGAACAAGGATGCCAACTGCCACTTGAATGATGAATGAGATCGGTACAATGCGATATCCCAGCAGCGAGAATCCCATCTCATCACCGACAAATTGAGCTAGGGCATAGGCTCCTTGGCCTCCAGCCGGAATGGCAATTAAAAGGGCTAAAAGCCCAAAGACCAAAAGCAATACCAGGTACATCCTGAAAATGATTTGATTCCGCCCCCCGATCAATTTCATGACACCGATATGGCGCAGATGCTGATTGAGCAGAGAGCTAAGGGTATTGGCGATCAGCGAGCTGGAAAGAAATACGATCAGGATTCCCAAGGCTAATAAGATCCCTAGGACGGCATTGATGGTAGGCTCCAGGGGATGTTGATGTGTTTGGGAGCGGAATGTGCGTCCAACGTAATATCCGTTTTTTTCGATCTTCTCTTTTAGATCTGCGAGTACAGATCTAATATGCTCGTCATCATCCTGGCCGATCTCAACAGTCGCAAACAGGCGGTTGAAATCATCGGGCTGATTGTAGAATCTTAAGGTATCTGTAGTTATAAAAGCTAGTGGTGATGAGAGAAAATCGATCGCTCCTGTAGAAGAGTCCCGCACAATACCGGCTACCGTGATCTCTTTGATGGTTTCATCGCGCAGTTGGATTTCCAGGACATCACCGGGAGTTACGTCAAACTCTTCCAGAACATCCCGCTCTAGAAGAATCTGTTCATCTCCTGCTGTTGTGGCTCCACTGACAGATTGGAGAAGATTGACACCGTTACCTTCAAAATCTTCCATAGCCACAACGTCAACAGTGGTCCACTTGTTTTCCCCTGGGAGGCGCAGCCGGAGATTGAATACGCGGCGGGCTTCGACGTCTTTGATTCCCTCAAAATTCCGGACAGTGCTTAATAGGTCCTGGTTAAAATCTGTCATCCGGATCTCAATATTGGAAGGATTATTGGCCGCATAAGTTACACCCAGATCCTCCGAGATGATCACATAGGCTCCAGCTATGACACCGATCGCAAACACACCCACGGCGATTGAGAAGACCACCAGGATGGTGCGGGCTTTATTATCGATCAGATCAGAGATCACTTTTCGCCAACGGGGGCGCATTCAATTCTCCTGTTCGCCGGACTATTTTCTGGACTTTATTTTTCTTTTGAGATCAGAAGCTTTACTATTAGTAAGTTTTTCCTGAATCATCCTGGAAATCGCTTGTTCTGTTAATGGGGATTCATCCATCAACCACTTGAAATCCCTTCGCGAAAGGGCTAAAAGATCCACTGGGCCAGCATTTGATGCTCTAACACTGGCAATTGATCTGCCACCCTGGACCAGCTCGATTTCTCCGAAGATATCGTTTTTTCCCAGAGTGGAGATCACCACTTCATTACTGAAGCGTTCTTTGAGGATGACATCTACCTGGCCATTTTGGATCATATAAAATTGATCCACTCGTTTTTTACTCTCAAGGATGGTTGCTCCGGCTTGAAATTGGAGGGGTTTTACTCGCTGACCCATTTCCTTCATTAAAGGATGGGTGAGGGTTGGTAGGGCCTGGGCGATGGTCTCGTTTACTAGTTCTCCATCGGAAATAAACACCGTTCTTGAAGTCCTTTTGGTCATGGATGAGTCATGGGTGACCATGACAATGGTTTTACCCTGTTCGGAAAGCTGCTCAAAAAGATCGATGATTTTGTTAGCGGACCTGGAGTCCAGATTACCAGTGGGCTCATCGGCAACCAGGATGGGGGCATCGTTAGCTAAAGCGCGGGCAATGGCCGCGCTCTGCTGCTGCCCTCGGGAGACAGCCCGGGGTAATTGCTGAGCCTGGTCAGCCAAACCGACCATGTTTAGTAATTCCATGGCTCTTTTGGGCCGCTGATCAATGTCGTACATATCTACATAATCCATGGGCAGCATGACGTTTTCTAGTAAATTGAGCATGGGCAGAAGCTGGAAAAATTGAAAGACAATGCCCAGGTTGCGTCCCCGCCATAAGGAGCGTTTGCTTTCGCTCATGACGTGTAAATCCACACCATCCACCAGGATCTGGCCGCTGGTGGGGTGGTCGATGCCGGTTAGCATGTTGAGCAGGGTCGATTTTCCGCTGCCGGATTTGCCAATCACGGCAGCGAATTCACCTTGCTTGAGGTTGAGATCAATGCCCCGGAGGGCAGTGAATTCACCGGCAGTGGTGGAAAAAGTCTTAACCACGTTCTGCATCTTAATCAGGGTGGATGAGTTCCCAGAATCGGTTTGGGCATGATCAGTCACGGCTGCCCCCTTCATCCACCAGCTCTCCATCTACGATGCTAACAAAACGTGAGAACCTTGGTTTTAATCCCTGGTCGTGAGTCACCATAACTATCGTGCGGTCAGAGCCAAGTAAACGTTGAAAAAGGGTAAATATATGGTCCGCTGTGACCGAATCCAGGCTGCCGGTAGGTTCATCGGCCACGATCAGGGGAGGGTCGTTGACCAGTGCCCGGGCGATTGCTACTCGTTGCTGTTCGCCGCCGGAGATCTGGGTAGGATATTTATAGGCGTGATCAAGCAGTTCGACCATATCCAGCAGTTTCAGAGCCCGTTCCTTACTTTTGCGGGGCTGGTAAAGGCCGCTCATATCCATGGGCATCATGACGTTCTGGACCAGGTTGAGCATGGGTAAAAGCTGGAAGCTTTGGTAGATTACACCCATCGTCCGCCCCCGCCAGAGGGTAAGTTCATTTTCACTTAGTTCGGTGAGATTGATTGTCTCGCCGTTGGTCCGCATGCGGACCTCGCCAGAAGAGAGCTGATCTACGCCAGTGATCATATTGAGCAGGGTTGATTTACCGGCGCCTGATTTTCCAACCACACCCAGAAATTCGCCGGGGTAAATATCCAGATCGATGCCTTTTAAGGCAGGGAAAGCCCCGGCTTTGGTGTGATAATTTTTGGTCACACCAACCAGTTCGATCAAGGGGGAATTTGATTCAGCCATCAGTAATATATATCCAGAGGGTTAAGATTTTTGGGTCATTACCAACCAGGTGGGCTTGACGACCAGGTCAGTAAAAATGACTCCCATTTCCTGGGAAGAAGGCTGATTGTCATTTTCCAGCCACCAGCGAATGAGTGAAAAAACTGATGAAACGATATGGTGGGCAGCCAGGTTGGGAGGAATATTCACATGTGGCAGGTTGGATAAAAAGGCTTCAAGTTTCTCAGTGGACCTGCTCATGACTGGCTCGAAAACGAAACGCATGCTGTCATCTAAAAGCAAAAAGCGAATATTTACCTGGTTGTTTTCAATATGCAAGAAGATCTTCTGTCCGATCTCCTGAAAATACTCCACTGGATTTCCGGTCAGATCCCCCAGTTGGGGCAGGTCAAGGATTTCATAAATTTGATCCAGTCTGTCCTGGGCGATACTGATCAGCAGTTCATCCAAACCGGTGTAATGGCGGAAATAAGTGCGGTAGCCGACATCGGCCCGGTTGGTGACATCCTGGATGGTGATATTTTTGTAGCCCTTTTCGCGGATCTCGGCGATCAAGGCCTCGCCTAGTAGTTTTCGGGTCCTGCGAACCCGGCGATCCTCGCTCATAGTTGTGACACCTCGCATGCGTTATGGCATATAATGGGTCACAAATATACCATTCGAATATTACTGTGTCAAGGAACTGAAAATCCTTGGAGGGGAGGAATAATTTTCGCTACGGAGTCGCTAACACTTTACATTATGTAAAGTGTACTTGACATCTAGGATGAATCAATGTAGAATATCAGTGTCAAGCACGCTTTACATAAGGAGAAATTGAATTATGAAGATCGAAGAACGACGATCTCTTGGAAACGATGAGACCAAGACAATTATCATGACCGCTGTCACCGGGGGTGCATTTGGACTTTTATATGGTTACGGTTTTGAAATCAGCCTTTGGTTAGGCGTTTTGATAGGTGTGCTTTTTGGGATTGCGATAGGCTTCCGGATCAGTAAAAGGCCGCCCAGAATGGAATATCCCATGGCGATGTTCCGCAGGATTATGCTGGCTGCGACCTTCTTGCTATTGACCAGTTTTGGATACAGCTATTTGCTAGATCAGAATCTAAGCCAGACCCAACAGTACTGGGTAGCTGCTCTCCCCCTGCTGGGTTGGTTGCTTTTTGTTGTCAGTATAGGCCTGGCGATTGCCAGTCTGGATGAATTACAGCGCCGGATCCAAACTGAAGCGATTGCGATAGGGTTTGCGGGAACGGCCATATTTGTGGGAGGATATGCCCTCTTCCAGTTTGCTGGGTTAAGCGATGTGAATGTCGGTCTGGTTTTGTTAGCCATGTCAGTATTCTGGTTGGCGGGTAAATTGTGGACGTTGTGGAGATACCGATGAAAAGTAGATTGAAAATATTAAGGGCAGAACGGGATTGGTCCCAGGCCCAATTGGCTGAGGCCCTGGGTGTTTCCCGGCAAACCATTAACGCCATTGAGACTGGGAAGTATGATCCCAGTTTACCCCTGGCGTTCAAGATGGCAAAACTTTTCGAGAGTTCAATAGAGGATATATTTATACCGGATGATGGATAAAAGGGATTGACCCATACAGGGTGCTTCGCAAAATCTCGATAGGGGACATCCAGCAAAAGCCGCTGGATTTTCAAACATCGACCGCGATCGTCAAGGAACTGCCTAATGCACTATGACTAAAATGGTACCTTCATTGCGAGGACCCCGAGCACTTCGCTGTGCTCAGCATACACTCCGGCGAGGGGGACGAAGCAATCTCAACAATGTTAATCTAGATTTTTTATATGAGAAAAATTCTTGTAGGACAGAAAAATCCTGCTCGTTGGTTAATCAGTAAGCAGTTTCTAGTTCCAGTATAAATTATATATAGATTGCTTCGGATGCTGTGCATCCTCGCAATGTCAGTCTGGGGATAACAAAAACGTCCCCGCAAGGGGACGTTTGGTCTGAGCATAGTCGAAGACTCCTCTCAGGACTTCAGTCCTTATTTACCCCAATCTCTCCAGTTCCTGCTCCGCAACTTCGGGCTCAAGTTTCTTGAAGAGAGGTTTGGGTTTATTGTAAGGCCGTCCTGCCTGGATATCGCTCAGCTGCCAGTCGCAGCATACTTCTCCCTCTCGATAACGCAGCACGGTGTGAGTGCCCAGGTTGTCGTTGATCTCTTCGGTGTATTGTTCTCCAAAAAGCGGTTTGTCATACCCCAGGATCTGATGCAGCTGTTCACAGGTGAAGGGCAGTACCGGTGCAAAAAGGACCTTGAGTGAGTCGATGGCCTTGATTGCCGTGTAAATGGTCTTCCCGGCGCCTTCTTTGTCTTCTTTGATCTCAAACCAGGGGGCTTTACCGTCCAGATATTTATTCACTTCGCTTGCCAGGCGCATGGTTTCTGTCAGTGCAACTCTCAATTTGACACGGTCATACAGGTCGCCAACCTTTTCGAATCCTTCCTCTATGATTTTCAGAATGGCTTTATCCTCGGGGCGAAGCTCTCCGGGATCGGGTACTATACCCTCCCATTGTTTATGGGCGAAGGCCAACACGCGATTGACTAGGTTGCCCCAGGTCGCGACCAGCTCATTGTTATTGCGGGCCACAAATTCGTTCCATTCCCAATCCGCATCCCGGGTCTCGGGCATGTTGGCTGTCAGGTAGTAGCGAAGGGGGTCAGGATCGTAGCGAGAAAGGAAATCCAGGCCATCCACAACCCAGTTGCGGCTGCCGGAGATCTTCTTCCCTTCCATATTCAGGAATTCATTGGCAGGTACGTCATAAGGAAGCATCAGCTCACGGGAATCATCTTCATCAAAGAGGGCGCCAAATTTATTGCCAACGCCAGCCAGCTCGGCTGGCCAGATCACAGCATGAAAAGGGATATTATCCTTGCCGATGAAATAATAGGCCCGGCTGTCCGGCTTGTACCACCAGTCCTTCCAGCGGTCCTCATCTTCTATAATTGCAGCCCATTCAATAGCAGCTGAAAGGTAGCCGATCACGGCTTCAAACCAGACATACAGGCGTTTATCCTCCCAGCCCGGGACAGGAACAGGGATGCCCCATTTTAGGTCGCGGGTGATGGCCCGACCGTGCAGGTCATTAGCCAGGATCTGGCCTAGTGATTGGCGCAGCACATTGGGGCGCCAGTAATCTTCCCGTTCTTTCAGGAATTCCACGATCTGGGGTTGGAGAGCACCCAAGTCAAGATAAAAATGTTCTGTTTCCCGAAGTTCCGGAGATGAGCCGTCCATTTTTGAGCGGGGGTCGATTAAAGCGTTGGCTTCCAGCAGGCTGCCGCACTGATCACATTGATCGCCGCGGGCGTTCTCATAACCGCAGATGTAGCAAGTGCCTTCCACATAGCGGTCTGGTAAAAATCGTTCCTGGGTGGTGGAATACCATTGCTTCTGGATCTCAGCGTAGAGGTAGCCCTTTTCTTTCAGGGCGCTGAACATGGTCTGGGCCACCCGGAAATGGTTCTCAGTATGGGTGCTGGTGAACAGGTCATAGCTCAGGCCACATTTCTGGAACAGATCCAGGAATTTGGCATGATATTCTTTGTAAACCTCTTCCGGAGTTTTATTCTCTTGATCAGCCTTGACGGTGATAGGTGTGCCGTGGGAATCGGATCCCGAAACCATCAGTACCTTATTTCCCTGCAGCCGATGGAACCTGGCATAGATATCAGCCGGGAGATAGGAGCCGGTCATATTGCCGACGTGAATGTCAGCGCTGGCATAGGGCCAGGCAACGGCGACGAGGATATTTCTGTTCATAATAGACTCCAATAAATAACTTAACAAAAAAAGCTATCCGATTTGGACAGCCCGGGGTTGTTCATTTATATTTCAATCAGTGATCTTTTTTCAATTGCACGGCTGCCAGGATGAAGAATGGGCTCACTCGGCCCTTCGGCATAGCCATCATCATAGCCAGACAAGCAACCAAAACAAGAAAATTCACAGTTTTTCCTCTCTTAAACTTTATCCTAGTCTATATGGCGAGGGGGTTTTTGTCAATCCTCGCAACCTCGCTCTGATAGTTGTTATATCCCTCCGGTCTGCTATTTATAAGTACCTTCTTACTTGATTGCGGTACTCAGTGTATTCCCCACCGACTGCAGGATGCTTTTATATTTTTAACTGACAAATGAACAGCAATAATCAGTTATTTTTATGACTCTCAAACCGAATTTGGATTGAGCAGGGACTTCAAAAGAATCTCCAGCGCCAAAATTTATCCATCCTTCTTTTTCAGATAACAACACTTTAAGGTCCCCAGAAAGGATTTCAATTATTTCTTTATCATCCGTATTGAATTCATATTCTCCGGGGAGCATTATTCCGAGGGTTTTTCGCGAATCATCTGGGAAATTGATAGAACGGCTTGTAACCTTACCGTCAAAGTAAATATTTGCCTTTTTGATTATTGTTACGTCTTTGAATTTAGTCATAATCAATTTCTCCAATTAGTAAAAATATTTTTTATATGTTGATAGTTTGAATATTTTCCCGAATATCGGTAATGTTCGGGCTTTTTTTCCTGAAATTCCCTTATCTTCATTATATATTGAGAATATGATCCAGTTGACGAGATCTAAATGGGAAATATAAACTTGACAGTTTTATTTCTTCGATCTATTCCTCTTGAAGCACTCCAATTAAGGTATACTAAATTTACTTTCTGAGTTGGCCTGGGCTCTTGATCCTTTTGGAATCTTTTTGGGAGAAAACCAGACCCTGCAGGGAGCCTTTCCATTATATATGTTCCGAGGAGAGATCCGTGGCTGCCTTAAAAGATATCCGGATCGTAGATATTACGCGGGCAATGGCCGGCCCTTACTGCACCATGATGTTGGGGGATTTTGGGGCGGATGTGATTAAGGTAGAAAGGCCCGGCTCCGGTGACGAAAGCCGCGGCTGGGGTCCTCCGTTTGTTGGAGATGCTTACGGTCCCTATCCCGGAGAATCAGCTTATTTCTTATCTGCCAACCGCAACAAACGCAGCCTGACAGTCAATCTGAAAGATCCAGCCGGATTGGAGATCATCCAAAAACTGGTCCAGATCTCAGATGTTTTCATTGAGAACTTCCGCACCGGCGTTCTGGACAAGATGGGCCTGGGTTATGAAGCCCTGAATGAGGGCAATCCGGGTCTGATCTACTGTTCGGTTAGCGGTTATGGACGGACCGGGCCCTACCGGGAACGCCCTGGTTATGACGCCATCGTCCAGGCCGAGGGTGGCATGATGAGCATCACCGGCCCCAAAGAAGGTCCGCCTTCCCGGGTTGGGATCCCTATCATTGATATCACTTCCGGGATGTTCGCCTCTTCAGCTATCCTGGCTGCTCTTCTGGAACGTTCAGAATCTGGCCAGGGCCAGCATATCGATGTATCCCTCCTAGATACACAGACAGCGCTACTCGCAAATGTGGCTTCAAATTACCTGATCGGCGGTGAGCCGCCCAAAAGGGTAGGCAACGCCCATCCCAATATCGCGCCTTATGAACCATTCCAGGCCAAAGACAAGGGTTTTGTGCTCGGGGCTGCCAATCAACGCCAGTGGGAGAAGCTCTGTGACACCCTCCAGCATCCCGATCTAAAAACTGATCCCCGTTTCTTGACCAACCAGGACCGGGTAAAGAATCGAGCAGCCCTGATCAAGATATTAAACGATGTCTTCAAAGAGAAAGATGCCCAAGACTGGCTGGACCAGATCCAGACGGCCGGGCTGCCATGCGGTCCGATCAACACTGTGCCAGAAGTTTTCCAGCATCCCCAGAGAGAAGAACGAGGGTTGGTTCAGGAAGTGCTGCACAGTTCTGCGGGGAAATTATCTTTGACCGGTTTTCCCTATAAACTCTCCCGAACACCGGCCGAAACCCACCATCCGCCTCCTCTTCTTGGGGAACATAACCGGGAGATACTGGTGGATTTACTGGGCTACAGCCAGAAAGAAATGGATCAGATGGGCGAAAAAGGCATAATCTAAAAAAACTTATTGTAGGAAGATTCTATGGCAATTTTCAAATCAGAGATTCGATCCGGCGCTTATTTTGATTCAGTGGTCTTGATGCAGCTGCAGCGCTCATTGGCAGAACTGCCCGGTGTGGATGATGCGGGAGTAGTGATGGGCACAAAGGCCAACCTGGATCTGCTGGAACAGACAGGCTTGCTGGTGGAAGAGATCAAAGGTGTCAAAGCAGATGACCTGGTATTGGTGGTCAAAGCTAAAGATGCCAAAACCGCCCAGGAAGCGTTGGATAAGGTAGATGAACTGGTGGCAGCCCGCAGAAGCCGGGAAGGAGCAGGGGAGGATTTCCTCCCCAAAAGTCTGGAATCGGCTGATAAGAATCTGCCTGGAACCAAATGGGTATTGATCTCGGTGCCGGGTCGCTACGCGGCGGGTGTCTCCCGGGAAGCACTCCGTCTGGGAAAACATGTTTTCCTGTACAGTGATAATGTCACTGTCGATGAGGAGATCGAACTTAAGACCATCGGTGCAGAAAAAGGCTTGCTGGTCATGGGCCCGGACTGCGGCACAGCGATCATCAATGGTATTGGCCTGGGTTTCGCCAATCAGGTTCGTAAAGGATCGATCGGTATGGTGGCGGCCTCCGGTACCGGTTTGCAGCAGGTTTCAGTTCGCATTCACCAACTGGGAGGCGGGCTGACCCATGCCTTGGGAACCGGGGGAAGGGACTTGTCCTCAAAAGTTGGGGGATTAACAGCTCGAATGGCTTTGGATCTGCTTGATAGAGATCCTGAGACAAAAGTAATTGTTCTGGTTTCCAAACCACCGGATAAAGACGCAGCTGATGAGATCCTGGAATACGCCAGAGGCCTTTCCAAGCCGGTTGTGGTGAATTTCATCGGCTACCAGACAGCTCTCCAGGAAATTGATAACCTGTTATTCACTTCCACTTTTGATGATACGGCGGCCGCCGCGGTGGCGCTGGATGGAGATCTGGAAGATACGGATACATCGCAAGAAATAAATTTGGAAGGATTTAAACCTCGCCAGCGTTTCCTGCGGGGTTTGTACTCCGGTGGGACCCTGGCATATGAAGCCCTATTGATCCTGGATCGTTATTTGCCGTCCGTGTATTCCAATGTGCCGATCAATAAGGAACTGAAATTGGAAAATTCCCTGGTCAGCCAGGAACACACCATCGTTGACCTAGGAGAAGATGAGTTTACAGTGGGACGTTTGCATCCCATGATGGACAATGAGCTGCGGATCAAGCGTCTGGAGATGGAAGCAAAGGATCCTGAAGTGGCCTTGATATTAATGGACGTTGTCCTGGGCCACGGCTCCCACCCCGATCCGTCAGCAGAGTTGGGACCAGCCATCATGGCTGCCAAAGAAACAGCAGTCAAAGCCAAGAGGCGACTTGATGTAATTATCACCTTGTCTGGAACGGATCTCGATCCCCAGGGGATGGCAGACCAGCAAGTGGTCCTTCAAAAAGCCGGCGCCCAAGTATTTTTAAGCAGTGATAGGGCAGTCCGCTATGCCGCTCGCCTGGTTCGTCAATTGAATGAGGGCTCTGATTCCCAACCAACAGCCATTTTTAAGGCAGTGGATCTGGCATCCTTCCAAGGAGAATTCGCTGCCATCAATGTAGGATTGGAATCTTTCACCGAAAGTTTAGAATTCCAGGAAGCCAAAGTGATCCAGGT
>Ga0075114_10001573_pt1 | contig 12213 bp, 8 predicted proteins | sample AntAceMetag02UKM_FD_69784 | JGI IMG/M metagenome (GOLD analysis project Ga0075114, IMG submission 69784) | Saline lake microbial communities from Ace Lake, Antarctica - Antarctic Ace Lake Metagenome 02UKM | ecosystem: Environmental > Aquatic > Non-marine Saline and Alkaline > Saline | place...
TTTAGAAAACTCTCCAAAACCTTATTTTCCTGGCCGGCATCCATCATCGGAAGTTTGCCTTCATAGACATTTCCCTTAGTGCCATTAAGAGTAATCCAATCGCCTTCAGAAAAACTTTTTCCATTAATAAACATCTTTTTATTATTATAATCAACTTCAACTGCCGCACAACCTACAATACAGCATTTACCCCAACCACGGGCAACTAAAGCTGCGTGTGAAGTCATACCGCCCCGGGCTGTAAGGATAGCTTGAGCAGCACGCATACCTTCTACGTCTTCGGGGTTAGTCTCTTCTCTAACTAAGATTACCTTTTCATTCCTTTTTTCCCAATCCACTGCATCTTGAGATGAAAAAACAATCTTACCGGTTGCTCCACCTGGACCCGCAGGAAGACCTTTTGCCAAAGATTTTTTGGTAAGCTCTAACTTAGGATCGATTACCGGATGTAACAATTCATCTAACTGCGCTGGTGTAACGCGCATAATCATTTCCTCTTTTTTAATCAGTTTTTCCTTTAACATATCCACTGCCATGTTTAACGCTGCCGGACCATTACGTTTACCAATACGGCACTGAAGCATGAAAAGTCTTCCCTTTTCAATAGTAAACTCAATATCCTGCATATCATGGTAATGTTTCTCAAGTCTTGATCTGATATCAACAAGCTGCTTGTAAATTACAGGCATTAATTTTTCTAAAATAGTCAAACTCTTATTGTGGTCACTCTGGGAATATTGATTTATCGGAGCGGGAGTGCGGGTACCGGCAACAACATCTTCACCTTGAGCATTAACCAGATACTCTCCATAAAAACCATTTTCACCATTACCGGGGTTTCTGGTAAAGGCAACGCCTGTTGCAGAATCACTGCCCATGTTGCCAAAGACCATGGTCTGAACGTTTACGGCTGTACCCCATTCATCAGGGATATTCTCAATCCTGCGGTAGCTTATTGCACGCTTACCATTCCAGGATGAAAATACTGCACCAATCCCTCCCCAGAGTTGGCTCAGGGCATCATCAGGAAATTCTTTTCCTAAAACCTGTTTTATCTTTTTCTTGTACTCTGAACATAACTTTTTTAAATCAGCGGCTGTTAAATCTGTATCAGACGCATAACCATTTTGTTTTTTAAGATTATACATAAGACGCTCCAGCTGTTTGCGGATGCCGCTTTCAGAATCTTTCGGTTCAATTCCGGCAGCTTTCTCCATAACAACATCTGAATACATAGTAATCAAACGCCTATATGCATCATATGCAAAACGCTCATTACCGCCGCTTTGTTTGATAAGGCCGGGGATAGTCTTTTCAGTTAAGCCAACATTAAGAATCGTCTCCATCATTCCAGGCATTGATTTACGCGCGCCGCTTCTTACAGAAACCAACAAAGGATTTTTGCTATCGCCAAATTTTCTATCCATTAAAGCTTCTACCTTTTGAAGGGCTTTTTTTAAACTCTCTTTAAGACCTGCGGGATAGCGCTTTTTATTCTTATAATAATAATTACATACTTCTGTAGTAATTGTAAAACCAGGAGGAACGGGAAGTTTTAAATCCTTATGACCTGCCATCTCAGCAAGGTTTGCTCCCTTACCGCCTAGTAAATTTTTCATGCTTTCATTTCCGTCAGCCTTTCCACCACCAAAACTAAACACGTACTTCTTCATCTTTAAAACTCTCCTTTCAATTAAATAAGCCTTTCAAACAAGTAATTTTTTAAATTATCAATACCAACTCTGTCTTGTGCCATTGTGTCTCTATCTCTTATGGTAACTTTTTTATCCGTTAATGAATCTACATCTACTGTCACGCAATAAGGTGTACCTACTTCATCCTGTCTGCGATAAAGCTTACCGATTGAAGCAGTATCGTTATATTTTACCGTAAAACAGGTTTTTAAATCATCGGTTATCGCATGAGACATTTTTACAATATCAGAATTCTTCTTCAATAATGGCAAAACAGCAACCTTAATCGGAGCTAGTTTTTTATCCAGTTTTAATACTACCCTTATCTGCTCTTTTACCTTTTCTTCATGATAGCTATCTACCAGAACCGCCAAAACAGTTCTATCCACTCCACCTGATGGCTCGATTACATAAGGAACAACTTTTTCATTATCAGCTGTATTAAAATATTCAAAGGTCTTAGCGCTATGTTCAGAATGCTGTTTTAAGTCAAAATCACCTCTGTTGGCAATTCCTTCTAATTCACTCCAGCCAAAAGGAAACTTATACTCTATATCCGTACACCCCTTTGCATAATGAGCCAGCTCATCTTTTTCATGAACCCTTAAACGCAAATTGTCATCTTTTATACCTAAGCCCTTATACCAGACAAACCGCTCATCAATCCAGTTCTTATGGAATTTATCCGCTTCTTTGGGATTGACAAAATATTCTATCTCCATCTGCTCGAATTCACGTGTACGAAAGATAAAATTACCGGGAGTGATTTCATTACGGAATGCCTTGCCAATTTGAGCTATGCCAAAAGGCAGCTTGGGCCTTGCAGAATTTAAAACATTTAAAAAATTTACGAATATTCCCTGTGCGGTCTCTGGCCTTAAATACACTTTTGCAGCACTGTCATCCACTGGACCAAGATGGGTCTCCAGCATCAAATTAAATTTCTTACCTTGAGTTAACTCTCCTCCACATTCAGGGCACTTCTCTATTTTTAAATCATCCAGCTTAAATCTTTTTTTACAATTTTTACAATCAACCAGATTATCGGTAAAGTTATTCGCATGGCCTGAGGCCTTCCAGACATCAGGATGCATAAAAATTGCGGCATCAAGTCCAAAGATATCACCTCTTTGGCTGACAACATTTTTCCACCAAGCTGATTTAATATTATTTTTTAGCTCCACACCCAACGGGCCATAATCCCAAGCATTAGCAAGGCCCCCGTAGGCTTCGGAACCTTGGAATATAAATCCTCTTCTTTTACAAAGTGATACTATTTTTTCCATTAAATTATTATTTTTCATCAGAGCAATATTTTTAACACAAATCCGTCAAAAAGTCAAAAGATTTAACTTTAAATTATCTTCTTCTGCGCAGTTTTGAAAGAAGTCTTAGGATCTCAATATAAAGCCAGACCAATGTTACCAACAGACCAAAGGCTGCATACCACTCCATATATTTAGGCATGCCTGCTTTAGCACTGTTTGCAATAAAATCAAAATCCAAAACCAGATTAAGACTTGCGATTATTACCACCACAATGCTAAAACCAATCCCCAAAGGTGAAGCACTATTAATCAATGGAACCCCTACACCGAAGAAACCCAAGATCATGGCAATAAAATAAAACAAAGCAATGCCGCCTGTAGCAGCAACAATACCTAAACGCATCTTGTTGGTCACTTTGATTAAACCCGACTTATAGGCAATCAATAGGCTGGCAAATACTGCAAAGGTCAAGGTAATTGCCTGATAGGCGATTCCCGGATATGATTTTTCAAACATAACCGTAATCCCACCTAAAACCAACCCTTCCAACAAGGCATATATGGGTGCAGTTACTCTCGCCCAATCTTTTTTAAAAACCGTTACCAAAGCGATGATAAACCCTGCAAATAAACCAAGAATCAAAAAACCCAAAGCAGCCTCAGGAGAACTTAAAAACTTTTTCCACATCCAACTAGCGGTAAATAATGCCAACAGAAGTAATATCGCAGATTTATTAATAACCCCCTGAACGGTCATTGCGTTTTCACCCGTGTAGCCACGAACCCCTCTAATTGTAGCTGCACTCAGTGTGGGATTAGAACTTCTAAACATTACTAAATCTCCTGTTTCAATTTTTCAAACTCTTCATCGCTAATACTAAAAGAATGTTCTTTGTCAGGATAAACACCCCCAGAAACTTCATCCTTAAAATCAGTTACTGCCTTTAAAATCTCACTTGAAAGGTCAGCATATTTTTTTACAAATTTAGGCGTGTATCTATCAAAAAGACCTAGCATATCATGTGTAACTAAAACCTGGCCGTCACAAAAACTACCAGAACCGATTCCGATTGTTGGTATAGATATTTTTTCAGTAATAAGCTTTGCAACCCTGTCAGGAATACACTCTAGAACAATTGCAAAACAGCCCTCTTTTTCTAATAATACTGCTTGATTGATAAGCTTTTTAGCAGTTTCAATATCCTTACCTTGGGCTTTAAACCCACCGAGCTTCTCAACTGTCTGAGGGGTCAGGCCAATGTGAGCCATAACTTCGATATTTTCTTTCCTTAACAGCTTAACTACCTCAATACAATCATCAAACCACTCTACTTTTACAGCCGCACAACCTGCTGTAATAAACTTCTTTGCATTGTCTACACAAACTTTGATATCTTCCTGATATGCCTCATAAGGCATATCGCCAATAACTAAAGCCTGCTCAACTGCCCGCGTAACAGCTTGAGTATGACGCAGCATATCAGACATAGTTACTTCTTTTGTGGAATCCAGCCCTAACACGACATTCGCCAATGAATCCCCCACTAAAATTATATCAATGCCAGCGGCATCAATTATCTTAGCCAAAGGATAGCTATATGCAGTTAGCATAGAAATCTTCTTTTTATTTTTAGCTTGTTTTATATCTTTTATAGTAATACTCATATCAATTATTCAAAGTTTGTTCCAAAACCTGAATCCTTCCCTCTAAGTTTTTATATTGGTTTACCAAAGCGGTATTCTTATCATTGAGCTCTTTTACGGCATTAATCAAAACAAATGTCAAAGCAGAAGCATCAAAATTAATAAGCTCGGTTTTTTCTATATCTTCAGGATGCAGCTTTGCTTTATATTTGACTATAGTGTAAGGTGCAATCATCTCTATATCCTGACCGATAACACTAATACCTTCAGCATCAAGCGGAGTGCCAGCTAAACCGTTTAACTTATAGTTTACAGGATTAACTTTTGTTATCACGTCTAAACCATCTAAAAATGGAGTTATATCTTTTTTTAATCTTTTATCGGAAACAACGGTCCAGGTATTGCTGGTTGGTTTACCAGCGGAATTAGTCGAAAGCTGCAGCTGATAAGCGGGATTAATTGTTCCAATCCCCACCCTACCATTACGTATAGTCATACCATAAGTACCATCAGCTGAATTTACCAACTGAATTCCAGTATCGGAACGAATAGCTAACCCAACACCAAGATAAGAAGTACCTATAACTGTAGCGGCACCACCTACATAACCTAAATTATAGGTACCGGCTCTAAAATTTATATAAGGTCTGGTTGAATCACTTGAATCAAGCCTTAAAGCCTCAGCATTTGCAGAATAAATATGCAAATCTGAAACTGGATTAACGGTTCCGATACCGACATTACCACCGCTAGAATTTTGCAACACCAATGGTTGAGTTGCACCTGAAGTATTAATCTCGGCGTAATTAGAATTGTCATTCCAACCTAATTGTAAATACCTATTAGCTACACTATCACTACCCAAGACAATACCAGAAACATTTTTCGCTCCTGATAACCCTACACTTATCCAGCTGTTTCCAGCAATACCTACACCAGAAACGTTATTGCCAACTACAAGAGTGCCTAGCGGATCAACAGTTCCAATACCTACATTGCCTGTATTTGTAATACTCAATAAAATATCTGATAAATTAGGATCTGGGGCATTTGGATAAAATGTTGCGGATGTTTTCCGAGAGATTATAAATTTATCAGAACCCTCACCCGAAGTCTTATACTGGTTTCCAAAGTACCAATTCGCACCAGTACCTGAATTGAAAGTATAGATACCTGTGCCACGAAACAGATGACTAGCTTTTAATAATATATCAGAATGGGTGTAGCCACTGCCTGTTCCTTCAAGAACGATTCTTGCTGGGTGATTGCTTTGATCAAATATGTGCATCATTGCATCTGAACCTGGGATAGCTATTCCAATCCCTACTTTTCCCTCAACAACCAAATCAGCATCGCTATCGATTCCACTCCCCCAACTATAGGTAGCTGCATCACTAAAAGTATCGCCTATCGCTAGCCTATTACTACGAAGCTCAGTATAGCTTCCGTATGGAGCAGGGTAATAGGTAACAATACGGATTTCTTCAACCTCCTGAGCAAAAGCAAAAGAAAAACAAAAAACCGAACCAACTAAAAATAGTATCATTATATAGATTTTCTTTATCATATTTTTCCTCTCAACTAAAAACCAATCTATTAATTCTAACAACTAGCAAAGACTCTGTCAATACGAACTACTCTTCAATTATAAACCCACTAACACCTAAGACTTCAAATATCTTAGCGCCTTTTTCTTTTCCTAAAACAAACACAGCCGTAGATAAAGCATCGGCCGTAGTAGCATCATCAGCTAAAACTGTAACGCTTATCACATGATTATCAACCGGATAACCCGAGCGTGGATCAATTATATGCGAGTATCTTTTCCCTTCGATTTCAAAAAACTGCTGATAGTCTCCTGAGGTGGCAACAGTATTATCCTCAAGATTAATTCTCTTTAAAATATGTGCATCGTTTCTCGGGTCAAGCACGCCTACCCGCCAATCTCTTTTATTACGCTTACCCAGACAATAGATATCACCGCCGGCATTAATCATACAAGAATCAACACCGCGCGTCTTAACAAGCTTAATTGCCTTATCTACGATAAACCCTTTGGCAATCCCTCCCAAATCAATTGTAACACCGTTTAATAAAATAACCTCTCTTTTATCTTTATTAAGCCTGATTTTATCAGTGCCGCTTTTTACTAAAGCAATTCTTATACTTTTTTCATCTGGCAAGGCTTTTTTGTCTATTGCCTGTTTCCAGAGATCAATCAACTCACCAATAGTTATATCAAATGCACCATCGGTAAGACTATTAAACTCAATCGCCTTCTCTATTACCTCAAAGGTCTCTTCACTAACTACAAGACGCTTTTTTTGATTAAGCCTGAATATTTCAGACTGAGGATTGAATTTACTCAATAGATCATCCAGGCGTTTCATTTCAGAGAAAACTTCATCTATTACAAAACTATCCTCACAGGTTACCTCAACAATAGTCCCCATCAAAAAGGCTGTTTTTATGATATACTTTTGTGACTCGCAACCCATTACCAAGAATAAACAAAAAAAAGAAAAAAAATAAAACCTTTTTAGAATTATCATTTCTTAATCTTCTTTAACAGATCTTTTAAAGAAAGTGTATTGATAACATCTTTCTTCTCAAGCCAGCCTCTTCTTGCGGTACTAACGCCGTATTTTAAAAATGATAAATAGTCTCTATTGTGAGAATCTGTATTTATACAAAAACCAGCCTTATATTCATGTGCCTGCCTGATAAGTGCAGCAGATAAATCCAGCCTTTCCGGAAACGAATTTATCTCTAAAAAGGTGTTATTCTCATGAGCTGCCTTAAAAACCTTTTCGTGATCAAAGTCATAAGAATCCCTCACTCCCCAAAGTTTACCCGTAGGATGAGCAATAATATTAACATACTTATTATTTATTGCTTTTAAAATACGCTGAGTGATTTTTTCCTTAGACTGTTTAAACCCAGAATGGATTGCAGCAATAACAATATCAAAATCTTTAAGTATATCTAAGGGATAATCGAGGTTACCGCTAGAATCAATCTCAACCTCTGTGCCAAAAAACACTCTAATGCCCTTAAGCTTTGCATTAAGCCGATCAATCTCTTTTTTCTTTTTAATCAATTGTTTTTTGTCCAGACCGCCGGCAATCCTTAGACTTTGCGAATGGTCTGAAATCGCAATATACTCATATCCCAGCCTTTTTGCTTGATCTGCAAGTTCTGCAATTGAGCTGACGCCGTCAGAATAATTAGAATGTATATGCAAATCCCCTTTTATATCCGACTGCTTAATCAATCTAGGCAATTTTTTATTTCTTGCCAGCTTTATCTCTCCTAAATCCTCACGCATTTCAGGAGGAATAAATTCTAAGTCCAGCTTTTTAAAAATCTCACTTTCAGTTTTTCCACAGATAAGCCTATTCTTTTTAAACAGGCCGTATTCGTTTACCTTAAAGCCTTTTTTTATGGCTAATTGGCGCAGTTTTATATTAAAGTTCTTTGAACCTGTAAAATAAAGTAAGGCTGACCCGAATTCTTCTTTTTTTACTATCCTTAAATCCACCTGGGTATTCTCATCTGTTAAAATAGACGCCTTTGTATTTCCTTTGGCATGGATATCCTTAACGACGGCAAGATTAGTAAAAAACTCACTTAGTTTTGCTGGTTTTTTAGATACAGCCAGTATATCAATATCCCTTATAGACTCTTTTGATCTTCTTAAACTGCCGGCAACTGAAACATTATCCGCCAAACCTGATTTCTTTAGATTTTCCACAAAATAACTTGCCAACCGATCAGCCCTGCCCAGGTTCATCCTAGATTGAGAATTTTCCAATTGACTGATACCTGATTTTAGATTATCAATAGTTTTATCTTTAATGCCAAACAATCCCTTTAACCGATCTGTGGTTAAAACCTTTTTTAATTCTGGGATACTTTTTATCTGCAGCTTTTCATAGAATAGTTTTGCTTTCTTAGGACCCATTCCGGGAATCTGAATCAAATCCAAAACCCCCTCAGGAACAGTCTTAAACAACTTCTTTAAATAACTTATTTTACCAGTCTTATAATATTCTTTTATTTTACTAGATAAGTCTTTGCCGATTCCAGGAATAGTTTCAAGCTGGTTATCGCGGATTAAAATAACTAAATCCTGTTCAAGGTTTTCTAAATTTTCTGCAGCTTTTTGATAGGCTCTTATCCGAAACAGATTCTCACCTTTAATTTCAAGAATATCTGCAATCTGACGGAAAATTAAAGCAATCTGCTTATTAAGCATCGCTTTTTGATCTTACATTATAGCTAGATTCGATTATTTTTACTAGATCAACTAGGATTCTATTGACAGGAACATTGATATTCAATTCCTGAGCGTATCTGATTATCACTCCGTTTAAATAATCTATTTCTGTGCGCTTTTTTGCTTTTACATCCTGAAGCATGCTGGAAATGTTATTTGCTGTAGCTTCACAGACTGATTCAACCTTAGCTAAAGGATCATCATAAATAAGTTTGATTCTTTTCCTTTTAACAACCCGCACAGCCTCTGTTACTGCCTGCCGCATAAGGTGTTTTGAACCTTCAAAATCAAGTAACCCACCGTTAGAAAGCCCGGTTATGGCACTTACCGGGTTTATTCCAACATTAATGATCAGCTTTGACCATAACAGACCTTTAATGTCTTTAGAAATCTTTGTATTAAAACCTGCAGTTATCAAAAGTTCACGAACCTTCTTCATTGAAACAGATATTTCCTTATCAACCCTGCCTAAAAAACTATCGCCTTTACCGGCTAAACGCACATGCCCTGCGGCCAAAAGAGTTGAACCGATACTAGTAACACAAACCATAATATTATCAGATTCAATCACATCCTGGATGCTTTCCACATTACCGATTCCATTCTGCATGCTCACAACTGAAACATTATCATTTGCAAGATGCTTAATTGCTTGCGTTGCTTTTTTTGTATCGAATGACTTTACGCAGATAAAAATAAAATCAATTTTTTTAATCTCTTTGGAATTTGTTATTACTTTTATTTTTACATTACCTTTACCGTTTGCTGTTTCAACAGTAATACCGTTTTTATTCAAAAGTGCTGCGCGTTTTTCATCCTTATCCAAAAGCCATACATCATGTTTTTTCTTCTTTAAAGAAAATGCAACCAAACAACCTATCGCACCAGGTCCGACAACAAGTATTTTCATAATTTCACCGCCTCGTTTATTCTTTTATCGATCTGGTTTATTACCTTTTGGGTCTTCAGTCTTTTTTCTAAATGAAACTCAATAAAATTAGAAAGAATCGTCTTTAATTCTTTTTTAATCTCCGGATGCAGGCCCATACTCATAAGCGAGTCAAAGTTGTTCCTTTCAATATGCATTATTGTTGCGATTGTACCGCGAAAGATGCCTCTGGCCTGTTTATCCTTTTGCATACATTTATTGCAAAGGAGCCCTCCATAGGCGTTAGAAAACTTAACCTTAAAATCCAAAGAATTAGAACAGGAAACGCAAGAATCCAAATGCGGTTTAAACCCGCTGTAGAATAAAGATCTTATTTGAAAGATTGTCTGGATCTTAGAAGCATCTTTTCGGTTATTTAAAGCATTCAGACTTTTAAAAAGCAGATTATAGATATCAATATTTTTATCCTCAACAGCCAATAAAGAATCCGCAAGATCCAACAGATAAGTAGCGATATTCATCAGATTCAAATCATTTCTGATATTGGTAAAATTTTCTTCCAGTTCTGCTGCGCTCACCAAATGAAGGTCGCTTGTTTTGACGGGATAATAGATAATTTCATTAACTGAAAAAGGCTCAACAGAAGAAGCAAACTTATTGCTGTCGTTTCTTATACCTTTTAAGATCCCCTTTACTTTACCAAATTCCTGGGTTAAAAACGTGCATATCAGACTGGTTTCTCTAAAATCCATCTTCTTTAAAACTATAGCCTTTGTTTTATTTATCATGATTTAATTGTTTTAAGGTGTGGTTAAGAATCGATTGCTGTTTTTTATCCATTCGCATAAATTCTCCTTTAGTATAATCCTTAAAGCCTTGCAAGTGAAGCAGACCATGGATGACATAAAGGATTATTTCTTTAAAAAACGTACTGTTGTACTTAAGCGCGTTTTGTTTGGCGGTTTCAACGCTAATAATCACATCGCCTAAATACGTTTTAATATCACAGTTAAATGCCAACACATCTGTAGATTGTTTAGCTTTAAGAAAATCCTTGTTTAATCTTTTGATAAATCTATTATCAACAAAAACAATACTAAAATCTTTTTTTATCTTTAGTTGCCTACTAATTATTTTTATACTGCTTCTTATCTTTTTTTGCGGCAGACGAATTTTTTTCTGTAGATTTTTTAAGGTTGGCATTTTGTTTTTCTTCCGGGTAATTGATCCGAGAATGATATATGCTGGTAAGCATCCGAGTAAAAGTTTGACCGATCTGTTCAAGGTTCTTTAAAGTCAAAGCACACTCATCAAGCTGACCATCGATAAACTTATTATTTATAATCTTGTGAACCAACTCTTCAATCTTTCCCGGCTGGGGCTCATCCAGCGTACGCGTTGCCGCCTCTACCGAATCTGCCAAAAGAACGATTGCGGTTTCTTTTGAACGCGGCTTAGGTCCTGGATACCTAAACTCCTCTTCTCCGGGAATGTTTTCCTGTTGTTCTTCCAAAGCGCGCATATAAAAATAAAATACTACGCTTGTACCGTGATGTTCCTGAATAAAATCAACGATTCTTTTATTTAACTTATAGTTATTGGCCAGCTCAACACCATGACGCACATGGTTGGTAATAACCATTTTACTGATCGTCGGAGTAAGTTTCTCATGTTTAGATGACTGCAGGAATTGATTTTCAGCAAAATATTCCGGCTTATCAAGCTTTCCGATATCATGATAATATGCTCCGACTCTAGAAAGAAGCGAATTCGCTCCGATTCTTTCAGCTGCTGCATCAGAAAGATTACCCACCATAAGACTATGGTGATATGTTCCCGGTGCGCTAAAAGACATTTTCTTTAATATGGGATTATTGTAATCAGCTAATTCCAAAAGACTAATATCGGTGGCAACATTAAACAAATACTCCAATAAATGGATTACGCCAAAACCAAGAAAACCTAAAAGTATCATTCCGGAAACACCGGCGCTTAAAATGATATGCATATACTCGCGCAGCAACTGTTTTTCAATAGAAAAATTATTAAGCAAGAATACAAGCGCTACCTGAATAATCCCGCATACTAAAAATGTGCGGATTATACTCTTTAGCGTTGTAAGATTCCTACTTAACAGGCTTGCGCATATACCAATAATCATAAAAATAAAAACGTATTCTAATCTTTGAGAAGAAAACAAAGCAACCGTCAATGCGGTAATAAAACTTAAATGCAGATCATTAAACAGAATGCTTACTAGAATAACAGTTGCAATAACCGGCGTATACCAAATAAAGAAGCCGTTTATCTTTACCAACTCTGTCCCGGCAAGAAACAAAACAAACAACAACATAATATGTAAAAGCCGAAAATAAGGAACTTTATTTTTGGTGTAATACAGATCCAGATAAATATAGACAAGGGCCAAAACAAACACCA
>Ga0075114_10001575_pt1 | contig 12207 bp, 10 predicted proteins | sample AntAceMetag02UKM_FD_69784 | JGI IMG/M metagenome (GOLD analysis project Ga0075114, IMG submission 69784) | Saline lake microbial communities from Ace Lake, Antarctica - Antarctic Ace Lake Metagenome 02UKM | ecosystem: Environmental > Aquatic > Non-marine Saline and Alkaline > Saline | place...
CCCAGGATGGCGCCTGAACCGGTGGGACCACCAGCACCGAAGATAACGTCCGCGCCCTCGGCGATCTGCGATTCGGCCGCTGCCTTGCCGCGGGCCGGATCGACGAAGCTGTCAATGTAGATGCCTATGTTGCTGCAGTCGGGGCAGACGTACTTGACGCCGTTCTCGTAGCCGTTGCGGTACTTCTTGACCGGCGGGATCTCCATGCCGGCCACGATGCCTACCGTCTTCGACTCGCTCACCAAACCTGCCAGGGCACCTACCAGGAAGCCTGCCTGATCCTCACGGAAGACCAGGCCCATGATGTTGTTGTTGGGCACGTCTTCTGGAGCATAGGCGAAGTCCACGATGGCGAAGTTGACGTCGGCGTACTTGGCGGCCATCTTCTGGGTCGTCTCACCCATCATGAAGCCGACGGTGACGATCATGTCGAACCCTTCGTTGACGAACTGCTCGACGTTCTTCTCGTAGTCGGTAGGCTGCAGCGTCTCGATGAAGGCGCTCTCGAGGCCGAGTTCATCCACGGCCTGCATCATGCCCTCGTAGGCGTACTGGTTGAAGGTGCCGTCGTCCACCTTGCCTACGTCCGTCACCAGCCCGACCTTGAACTTGGGTTCCGGTGTGGGCGGAACTGCAGTGGGTTCCTCAGGAACGGGGGTGGCTTTGGCACAAGCCGATACCAACAGCGAGAGCACGACCAAGCCAGCCACGATACTAAAGAGTAGTTTACGCATTTGAGATTCTCCTCCTCAAAACATGTTTTGTGATTGGTTAGTTTGTAACCTGCCGGTTGAGACTTCCGAATCGCAGATTGCGACGTCTTCTAAGGTATCCTCTTTCCATCACCCCCTTTCCACTGTCCATCGGCAATGAGTTGTGGATCTCTCTGCACACCGTGTTTGTGCTCGGTTCCTTTGTTCCGCCCCCCATCGAACCGCACAAGGGGACAAGAGCAAGCCCCGCGCATTATAACCCATTCTGTGAATCTGGGCAAGTTGGAAACAAGAGGCGTCACAAATTCGGGATCAGGCTGCCGCCGCGTTGCCCGTAGATGGCCAGCACAACCCCTACATTCTGTGGTTATGCCGGGTTATGCCGTTGCCAACACAGTATGTAGGGAGATAGAATCCACAATCGCTCGGGGCATTCGTCAATGAGACCGAGCCAGCCCCGTTTCCGTCTCCCTTGGGGCGCGTAAAAGAACAAGTTCCCGTACTCCTCCTCGTTTTTCCAGGGAAATCCGCGTCAAACGTGGGGAGCTATACTCCTACGGACCCTTAGGTTCATTCCTCCCGTTCTGAGGGCGGCAACACCTCGCGGCCCCGCCCGCCCGATTGGGCCGGTCCGATGGTCCCGTCTTCCTCCAAAGTGTCAATGAGGCGAGCGGCGCGGGAGTAGCCGATGCGCAGTCGCCGCTGCAGAAGGGATATGGACGCCCGATTGGCCTCGCGCACCACCTTCACCGCCTGGTCGTACAGGTCGTCCTTACGCCTGGCTTCCTCTTCCTGCTCGATCATCTCCTCCCACAGTGGCTGCTGGATCATCTCCTGGGGGCGGAAGGGTTGTTGTTGGGCCCCCATCCCTCCCGGCAAAGGCTCAGGGGCGCGCACACCCTTCCAGAAGCGCACCAGCCGCTTCAGCTCGCGGTCCGAGACAAAGCACCCCTGCAAACGCACCAGCTTGCTGGAGTCTGGGGTCATGAGGAGCATGTCGCCGCGGCCCAGCAAGCGCTCGGCTCCGGGTTGATCGAGGATCACGCGGCTATCTACCTGCGAGGTGACGGCAAAGGCGACTCGGGCAGGGAAGTTGGCCTTGATCAGTCCCGTGACCACATCCACGCTGGGACGCTGAGTGGCGATGATGAGGTGGATGCCTGTGGCGCGGGCCATCTGGGCGATGCGGCAAAGGTAGCGCTCCACCTCGTCGGCGGCGATCATCATCAGGTCGGCCAACTCGTCAATGACAATGACGATGTACGGGAGAATCGTCTCGCCGCGACCGGCAAGCATCTCGTTGTAGCTTTGCAGATGGCGCGCTCCGGCCTTGTTGAAGAGCCGGTAGCGGCGGTCCATTTCCCGCGTGGCCCAGCGCAGCATGCTCACCACCCGCTCCAGTTCTACCACCACCGGAGCGATCAGATGGGGAATGCCATTGAAGAGGGTCAGTTCGACCATCTTGGGGTCAATCATCAGGAAGCGAAGCGTGCGCGGCGTGTGTGTGCAGAGCAGACAGGTCACGACGGAATTGATGCACACCGATTTGCCCGACCCGGTGGCGCCAGCGATAAGCATATGAGGCATGAGCGCCAGGTCGGCGATGGCCGGTGCTCCGGATACGTCACGGCCCAATCCGATCTTCAGACTGCCCTTGAACTTGCCAAAGGTGTCCGATTGCATCACACCGCCCAAGGAGACGAGGGAGAGATGCGCGTTAGGCACTTCCACGCCCACAACGTCTCGACCCGGCACCGGCGTCTCAATGCGGATGGGAGAGGCGGACAGCGCCAGCGCCAGGTCGTTGCTCAGCCGAGCGATCTGGGATACCTTGACGCGCACTTCCTTGATCCGCCCACCGCTGGTGCGGCGCGGGACTGTCCCTGGCTTCAGCCCGAACTGCGTGACCGCAGGCCCCTGGTTCGCTTCCACCACCTTAACCGGCACGCCGAAGCTGGCCAGCGTCTCCTCGATGACGAGCGCCCGTTGGCGCAAGTCCTCGCGACTGATCTCCTGCTCCGAGGAGTCCTCCAGGATCTCCTCCAGCGGAGGCAAGCGCCACTGCTGGTCGCCGCCAATGACTCTGGGGAAAAGGCGGGGCTCGACAGTGCGCCGCGCTCCCCCGCTCGCTGCTGTGGCCACGACTGGCGTCGTCTTCTGTCCTGAGGAAGGCGGCACCGCCCGCTCTTGCTCGTCGAGAGGAGACGGTGGCCGGCGCAACCAGCGACGCCAGAAGGCGATGCGGCCGTTGGGCAAAGGTGTCAGTGGCCTACCCAACTCACGTCGCCCTCGCACTCGTTCAGCGGTCTGCTGGACCGCTTCCCAGAACTCATCGGGGCTGACACCCCACACTAGAATGGCGCCCACCGCAGCCACGGTGAACAGGATGAGCACCGCGCCGGCCACTCCCAGTGCATCCACCAACCCCTGGCTGACGATCCAGCCCAACAGGCCGCCGCCGCCCCGTTCTCTGGCCAGCGCTTCCGAGTCGGCCGGATTGGCGATCAGGTGCGCTGTGGCCAAGAGAATCAGAAAGAGCAGAGCCACGCCTGCGGGCTGGCGCAGCCGCACCTCCGCCTCACTGGCTACTCGCCGCCACACCAGCCAGGCGCCAATGATGCCAAACAGCAAAGGGCTGATCCAGGCGCCGACGCCAAAAGCCAGTTTCAAACCATTCACCCACCAGGTGGCGACACTGCCTCGGTTGGCCGTGGGCAGGCAGAGCAAGGTGAACACGGCCAACACCAGCATGATGATGCCGATCACCTCACTCCGCAGTATCTTGGCCAGCGCGTCTCCAGCGCCTCCGCGCTTCTTACCTCGTCCTCTCTTGGCCATTTCCCTGCCGCCTTAGCAGTTCCATCTGCCGGTGCTGGCTATAGGTCATATCCCTCCCAGCCAAACTGTATTGCACCTAGACTTCCATGACCACAGGCAGGATGACGGGCCGTCGGCCGGTCTGCTGATAGCAGAACTCGCCCAGAGCCTTCTTGATCTTGGCACTCACTGCCGAACGGGGCTCCACGTGCTCCAGGGCCTGCCACACCTGCTCCCTGGCTAGCTCCATCAGCTCCTCGCTGTCCCGCATGTAGACAAAGCCCCTGGAGAGAATCTCGGGCCCCACCAGAATCTCACCGCTGTCCCTGTCCAGGGCGACAATGGCCACCAGGAAGCCATCACGGGACAGGTGGTGCCGATCCCGTAGCACCACGCGGCCCACGTCGCCCACCCCCAGACCGTCCACCAACACGCGGCTTGCCGCCACGCGCTTCCCTAGGAAACAGCCGCTCGTATCTACTTCCAGCGATTGCCCGCTCTCGAGGACGAAGATGTTCTCCTCGGGGATGCCACTCTCCCTGGCCAACCGGGAATGCAGTACTAGATGCCGATACTCGCCGTGGATGGGCACGAAGTAACGTGGCTGGGTGAGGTTGAGCATCAGCTTCTGATCTTCCTGACTGCCGTGCCCCGAGACATGCACATGGGAAAGGAGATGGTAGTGCACATCCGCCCCAGCGCGGAAAAGGTTGTCAATGGTGCGGTTGATCAACTCCTCGTTGCCGGGGATGGGGTCGGCGGAGAGAATCACCGTATCGCCGCGGCGCAGGTGGATCTGTCGATGTTCGCCCCTGGCCATACGCACCAGCGCCGAAGTCGGCTCCCCCTGACTGCCGGTGCACACGATGGCGACCTGTTCATCGGGCAGCCCATTCATCTGCTCCGATGTCAACAACTCCTGGGGATCAATGTCCAGATAGCCCAGACGGCTGGCCATGCGACTGTTCTTGACCATGCTACGGCCAACGAAACCCACCCGCCGACCATGGCGGCGGGCAGCGATGATCACCTGCTGCACACGGGAGATGTTGGAAGCAAAGGTGGCAACGATCACCCGTCCCTGCGCCTCGCCGAACACCTCCTCGAAGGTCTCGCCGATCTCCCGCTCCGAGGGGGTCAAGCCGGGAGCTTCCGTGTTGGTGGAGTCGGAAAGCAACAGCAACACGCCGCGGTTGCCTAGCTCCTGGAGTTTGGCATAATCGGTCAGTTGGCCATCTACGGGATGGGGGTCAAACTTGAAATCGCCGGAATGCACTACCAGCCCCACCGGGGTGGTGATCGCCAGCCCCACGGTGTCGGGAATGGAATGGCACACGTGGAAAAACTCCACGCTGAACGGTCCCAGTGGCAGAACATCGCGCGGCTTGATGGTATGCAGTTCAACTTGATCCAACAGGTGATGCTCCCGCAGCTTCACCTCGGCCAGGCCGAGCGTCAGCCGTGTGCCGTACACGGGAGCATTCACGTCAGAGAGGACGTAGGGCAGCGCACCGATGTGGTCTTCGTGGCCGTGGGTGAGGATGATGGCCCGCAGCTGCTCCCGCCGCTCCACCACATAGGAGATATCGGGAATGACGATGTCAATCCCCAGCATGTCGTTCTTGGGGAACATGAGACCGGCGTCGATGAGCAGCATCTCTTCGCCGTACTCGATAGTCATCATGTTCTTGCCGATCTCGCCTACACCACCCAGCGGAACGATCCTCAAACAGTCTCTTTCGTTCATGTAGTCTCCGGACTATAACAGGCTCATCTGCTCGTACGTCTCCTCGGTCTCTGGCAGCTCCACATCCACCCCTTCCAACTCAGTCAGCAGCTTGGGAATCTGCTTCATGTCCTCTTCGATCATTGGACGCCAGCGAGGCTGATGCAAGGCTGCAGCGGGATGGAACATGGGGTAGTAGATCACGCCTCCCGACTGCTTGGGCCGACCATGGATGCGGGAGATAGTGGCTCCCGGGAAGTAGCGGGCCATGGAAAAACGGCCCAGAGTGATGATGATGCGTGGCCGGATCAACTCGATCTGCTTGTCCAGGTAGGGACGGCAAGCGGCGATCTCATCCGGGCGCGGGTCGCGGTTGCCGGGCGGCCGGCACTTGATGACGTTGCCAATGAATACGTCTTCTCGCTTTAGGCCAATGCTGGCGAGCAGCTCATCCAAGAACTTGCCCGCGGCGCCCACGAAGGGTCGCCCCTGGCGGTCTTCATGGAAACCGGGTGCCTCGCCGATGAACATGATCTGGGCATTGGGAGGCCCCTCGCCGGGCACCGCGCGGGTGCGCATCTGCCCCAATTGGCACTGTTGACAGACGGCGATCTGCCGATTGAGTTTCTCTAGTTCCCTGGCTGCGTCTGACATCAACCAATCTCCGTATGAAGTCTGTAAAAGGCTGAATCCGCTCTACTAATGCTCACTGTGAGGGTGTGCCATGTGCTGCGGGACGCGTGTCGCGTGTTGCGTCCGCGGAGCGAAGCGCTCCCGCAAACGGTTCCGCACATCGGCCCGTCGGCTTTCCAGTGTTGTCTGGACTGCCGAGCTGGGTATCCCTTCCAGCGTCATGATCAGACCGTCCTCGCCTGTGTCACCGTAGTAGTGGCGGCGGCGGCCGACCACCCGAAACCCCAGTCTGTGATAGAGCGCCTGCGCTGCAGTGTTGGACAAGCGCACCTCCAGAGTGGCCAGCTTTGCCTGCAGCGCGGCCGCCTGCTCCACCACACTCAGCAGGATCCACTCCCCCAGGCCACACCGCTGCCAGCGTGGGTGCACGGCAATGGTGCCGATGTGCGCTTCCTCGCCCCAGAGCCAGAAGCCAGCATAGCCCAGGAGCGTGGGCATCTCGTCCAGCCAGCCGCGCAGCACAAAGTAGTGGCTATGCCGATCCATGCTCAGGTCGTAGCGAAAGGCTCGCGGCGACCACGGCGTGGGAAACACCGCCCGCTCGATGAGCATGACCGCTTCCATGTCACTCAGACGCATCGGCTCGATGGGCAGTGGCGTCTGCCGGGCGGTAGTCATGGCTTTGCTCGTAAACTCCGCCCCTTGGCGATGGCCGGTTCGTGCAGGTAGATGGGCGACAGGGATATCGGATCGTCCTGCTCGCCGCGCTGATGGCGCGCCCAGGCCAGTTCGGCCAGGTACCCGGCACGGCGCAGCGTCAGCGCAGGCGAAGCCAACCGCGCCTGTTCCCCCAGTCCCTCCTGCAACGCGGCAGCGGTACCAAGCCATATCTCCCCAGAGAACAGGGTTTCTTGGCCGGTGGCAGCGACCCTTGCCACCACCTCTGCCACCGTTGAGAGGAGATATTCCCCCTTGGTCTGCCACAGGCCCTCTTCCCAGCCATACAGCGCCCAGCAGACTCGCCTCCGACCTGCCTGCACCAGCGCGCAGACCGGCAGCGGCTGCCAGCAGTGCGGATAGGCGACGACGTCCAGCGTCGGCATGCCCAGAAGCGCCAGATCGTGAGCGACGGCCAGTCCCTTGGCCACGCTGAGGGCGACGCGCAGTCCAGTGAAGGAGCCAGGACCCAGCGCCACAGCCACAGCGCTCAGCGCCTGTGGCTTCAGTTCCGCCTGTTCCAGCATCTGAACGACGCGCGGCATCAACTCCACGGTGTGCCGCCGAGCCGAATGCCAAGTGGCTTCGGAAAGCAGTTGCTGTCCGTCGTACAGAGCGATGCTGGCCAGCCGAGTTGCTGTGTCAAGCGCGAGTAACATGGAACAGGGTTTCAAGGTCTCATGTCCGAAGTTCGGAGTTCGGAATCCTGTCCTGAACGCCGAACATTGATCTCCTCAACTCTCGCCCCTTTGGGTTTTCAGACCATTCAGCAGGGCAATGTGCCGTTCGCCGGAAGCCGTGAATTGTAGGTGTCGCGTCGTGTGGTCTACGTAGACCAGGGACACGGCCAGGTGTTCATGCGGAAGAAGCGGCTCGATGCGTTCGGCCCATTCCACCACGCAGATGCCGCCACTGCCCAGCAGATCGTCCATGCCGATGGCCAGTGCCTCGGCCACACCGTTTTTTTCGAAACGGTAGCAATCAATGTGATAGAGCGCCGCGCCGTCAGCGGTGCGATACTCGTTGACCATAATGAACGTGGGGCTGGTGACATACTCCTCCACGCCCAGCCCGCGGGCGATGCCCTGTGTCAGACAGGTCTTGCCCGCGCCCAACTCGCCGACCAGGGCAACGACGTGACCAGGCCGCAAGAGTTGCCCCAACTGGCCGCCGAGTCGCTGCGTCTCGGCCGCGCTGCCGGTGGTCAATTCCAGGGCGATATCTTCGACCAACAGGTGTCCGATTCCTTGCCGCGTTCTCCAAGCCATAACGAATCTGGAACCATTATACCCCGATTGGCCGACGGAGACAACTGGCGATATGCTCTTGATGCCCAGCGCAGCCACTCTGACCGCCGCGCAACGAACTGTTGACAGCCTGGCAGGGGAATGGTACAATGGGCGCGACGATATCAATGAATGGTGAAGACGGACAATGCGCAAACTGCTGGTTGCCACTCACAATGCGGGCAAAGTGCGGGAATACCGCCAGTTGCTGGCCGATTTGCCTCTGGAGGTCACCTACCTCGACGAGGAAGGGGTTGATTTCGACGTGGAGGAGACAGGGGAGAGTTTCACCGAGAACGCGGTGCAGAAGGCCACCGCCTACGCCGAGGCCACCGGTCTCTGGACCTGGGCCGACGACAGCGGGCTGGAAGTGGATGCCCTGGACGGCGCGCCGGGGATACGCTCCAGCCGCTACGCCGGGCCAGGCGCCTCTGACGAGGACCGCTACCGCAAGCTGCTGCGAGAACTGGATGGCGTTCCCTGGGAGGCACGCACAGCTCGCTTCCGCTGCGTGGTAGCCATCACCACGCCGGAAGGGGAAGTGCATAGCGCTCCCGGTCGCTGCAAGGGGATCATCGGTTTCGAGCCCAGGGGCAGCCACGGCTTCGGCTACGACCCTGTGTTCTTCCTGCCGCAGTTCGATCGCACCATGGCCGAACTCTCACCCGAGGTGAAGAACCGCATCAGCCATCGCGCACGGGCGGCACAGGAGGCGAAGAAGCTGTTGCAAGAAATGCTGGACGTGCGCAGCCACAGCTCAGAAAGTGCCGTTTGAACTGTTTCTGGTTTGAAGGTTCCAAGTTGCTGGTCCCTTGTCTACTTGTGTACTTGTCTACTCGTCACCTCCGGTATCCTATTCCCACTGACCGGCGAGGGAGGCTTTGATGAAGTTGCACCTATTGTCGAAGTCGGACGTTCAGCAAGCCATAACCATGCGTGAAGCTATCGAGGTGGTGAAGGACGCCTTCGCCCAGCTTTCGGCAGGGCAGACGACGGTGCCGCTGCGCACGGTGCTGGAAGTGCCGGAGAGGGAAGCAGTGACCCTCTTCATGCCCGCGTACCTGGCTGCCAGCGGCGAGATGGGAGCCAAGGTGGTGTCTGTCTTCCCTCATAATGTCGAGCGTGGGCTGCCCACCATCCACGCCGTGGTGGTGTTGCTGGACTCCGCCACCGGTCAGCCGAGGGCGCTGCTCGATGGCGCCTACTTGACGGCTCTGCGCACGGGCGCAGTCAGCGGTGCGGCCACCGACTTCCTGGCTCGGCCCGACGCGCATACAGCGGCCATCTTCGGCGCTGGGGCACAGGGTCGAACGCAACTGGCGGCAGTCTGCGCCGTGCGGGACATTGAGCGTGCGTGGGTATATGATGTGAGCATCGAGGCAGCGGAACAGTACGTGCAGGAGCTGCGTGGACAGCCAGGAATGCCACCGCGCCTGGCAGTGGCCGATTCCCCCGCCAGAGCGGTGCGGGAGGCCGATGTCATCTGCACGGCGACGACCTCCTACGTGCCCGTCTTCGACAGCAGCGACGTGCGACCTGGGACGCACATCAACGGTGTCGGAGCTTTCACCCCAGCGATGCAGGAGGTGGACGTGGCAGGGCTGCGGACAGGGCGCATCGTCGTGGGCAGCCGCTCCGCCTGCCTGGCCGAGGCCGGCGATCTCATCATCCCTCTGGGCCGGGGGCTGATCCCCAAGGCCGAAGCGTGGGCAGAGTTAGGCGAAATCGCCGCCGGCCGGGCGGACGGCCGGAGTTCGCCGGGTGAGATCACCTATTTCAAGTCTGTGGGCAACGCTGTGCAGGATGTGAGCGTGGGACAAGCGGTTGTCGCCGCGGCGCGGCGGCTTGGCCTGGGGACGGAAGTCGAGCTGTAGAGCAGAGTAGCGCGAAACCGCACTCCGCTGCGCTGCGTGCGTGACTACGAACCTGAACAGGCGCCTACGAAGGTGCTCAGGACAGGCAAGGAGTCGCCTCTGCGCCTATCATCGGATCGGGTCTCAGGGAGCGAAGAGCCAAATGAGCGCCAGGCTCATCGCCGCCACGACCCCGAATTCCAACAACACTCGCAAGGTGAGTCGTCGCAGCAGTCCTTGGTAAGCCAGTCCTACCAGCAGATAGAAGCCCAGCAGGAGCAGCAGCCCACCTGTCAAACTTGGTATCCGCCAGTAGTTCAGGGCCCAGGTAGCCTCGCCCAACACCACGCCGACGATGAGAGCAGGGACGGCAACGAGGCGCAGGGGTCGCTCCGTGCCGCGCAGCAGCTCCAGCGCCAACAAGGCGCTGATGCCCACAATCAGTGTGGCCGAGACGAGGCTGCGGGCCCGCTGGCGGTAGACGACGAGAAAAAGGAGCAGGACCGTAACATAGGTCAGCACGCTAAGGACGATGCGGGCGGTGCGGTAGGCTGGCGTTTCCCGCTCCATGGCATGGAACGTGGCGGCCAAGGTCAAGGCCACAGCGATCCCTGTCAACGCCAGACCAACCAGCCAGTTCAGTCGCGTGGGAGCCGTGGGCAGCAGCAGAGCAGCTACGGAGACGACCGCGCAGGGCAGTGCCCAGAGAATCCAGCGGTTGCGCAGCCGTCCCTCCCGCGCCAGCGGATGGGCCCGAACCACGGCTTCGGCGCCGCTGGCCGTCAGGGCGACAAGCAGTGTCCCCAGCAGCATATTGGTCGAAAGCTCCACGCTGAGGGGGGAGCCGAAGGCAATCCAGACCAGCGTGGTGCTGGGCATCTTCACCAGGAGCGTGGCGGTCAATCCCAACAGCACGATCCAGACGGCCACGCTGATGCGATCGCGGTAGTCTACCATGCCGTCATTCTATCCCATTTGTCGTATTTGTCAATTGGGGGAAGTAGACAAGTACACAAGTAGACAAGGAAACAAGGAAACAAGTAGACAAGTGTCGCGGCCTCTGTTGCTTCCATTATCCAATACCCAATACCTGTTCTCCGTGATTCTCGGTCTTCTGGCGGGTGTGGAGCTCAACTGCCTTGCCGACTATCTGGCACCGCGAGGGGCAACGTGTGCCTACTGCGGACGGCGGCGGGATTACGGTGGGGCCTGGGCTCTGGTGGCCTACCTGCGAGGCCGAGGGAGGTGCAGGAGTTGCGCCGCGCCGCTGCCGTTGCGTCCGCTGCTGGTGGAGCTGACCTGCACGGTGGGTCTGCCGCTCCTCTGGCGGTGGTCTGTGGGGGCGAATGGCCATTTGCCCCCGCTGGAGACCGCCTTCCTGGCTGCTTACTTGTTCATCCTCCTGCTCCTCACGATCACCGATCTGGAGCAGCAGCGCATCCCCAATGCAGTGATCTATCCGGCGCTGGGGCTGGCGCTGCTCGGTGCGTTTGTGCGCCCGCCTGGTGATTGGCGGAGAGCGCTGCTCGGTGGGGCGGGGGCCTTCGTTTTCTTTCTGGTACTGTACGGGCTGGGTCTGGGCTTTGCGGCGTTGCTCGGACGCAAAGATGACGATGGAGCGAGTCTGTCGCCGAGAGCGCTGGGCGGAGGCGACGTCAAGCTGGCGACCTTCGTAGGACTGGTGAGCGGCTGGCCGGGCGTCGTCGCCGCCTTGGGCCTGGGGATGTTGGCAGCGGCGGTTGTCGCTGGAGTGCTCATCGTCGTGCGACTCTCGCGCCGGCAGTACCATAGGGGCCAGACGATGCCCTACGGGCCCTTCCTGGCCGCCGGAGCCGCCACCGTGTTGCTGCTTGGGGTTTGAAAGCTCAGGGTTCGGTGTACAGCGGCGAACCCCGCAGCCTGAACTTGGAACCCGAACGTCTGAACCTGACAATTGCAGCCGCTCGCTCTTTCCGGTATGCTGCCTGCGAAGAGCTACGGCCCTCTCTGGCCATAGCCGTCAGGGTGACTGCTGTGCCAGCGCCAGGCGTGCTCGATGATCTCTCGTAGACCGTAGTGCGGTTCCCAGCCCAACTCGCGGCGGGCCTTGTGGTTGTCGGCCCAGACCATGGGCGGGTCGCCAGGGCGGCGGGGGCCGACCTCTACCTCGAAATCGCGCTCTGTGATCTGCCGTACCATGTTCACGATTTCGAGGTTGCTGCATCCCTGGCCGGTGCCCAGGTTGAAGGCAACGCTGGGGCTGCCAGCGGCGAGATAGCGCAGCGCCGCCACGTGCGCCGTGGCCAGATCGTCCACGTGGATGTAGTCGCGGATGCAGGTGCCATCGGGGGTAGCGTAGTCGTCGCCGTTAATGAAGAAGCGGGGCCGCTGGCTCAGGAGGTACTCCATTAGCACTGGGATGATGCGGGTAGCCGGCTTGTACTCGTCGCCCAGGCTGCCGTCGGCGGCCGCACCCGAAGCGT
>Ga0075114_10001582_pt1 | contig 12183 bp, 12 predicted proteins | sample AntAceMetag02UKM_FD_69784 | JGI IMG/M metagenome (GOLD analysis project Ga0075114, IMG submission 69784) | Saline lake microbial communities from Ace Lake, Antarctica - Antarctic Ace Lake Metagenome 02UKM | ecosystem: Environmental > Aquatic > Non-marine Saline and Alkaline > Saline | place...
GTAAACCATAACAACTCAATTCACTATGTTATCACCTTTGCTTGTTTAGGTTCGGACCGGTAATTCAGTTGTTGAAATAAAATAAATTAGAATGAAATTTTTGGTTATACTTGTTATCTGGCTTGTAATTTTAATTTTTAACGCTGTATATAGTTTTTTGCCAACAGCTTTGCAAAACAAACCCCAAATAAGGTATTGTGCAATTGGTGTTGCTATAATTATTTTAATTTATGGTGTTTATCAAATAATTTATAAACATCAAAGTGAAATTTATGCTCATATTTTAAAGGATGGAACAATATCAAAGTTAAAGAATTTTCCCTGGAAAGTCGTGAAAACAAAAGGCCGCGATGGTGAGATCATATATATATTAGAAAGTCGTTATGGTGATTCATCTTTGGTGTCAATAAAAATAGATAAGAAAAACGAAAAGAATAAGAAAAATGAAATTTATAATGCTATGGATGGCGTAGGGATAAAGTTTTTCTGCACGGAGGAAGACCTCTCTGATTTTTTAATAAAAATAAGAAAATAACCTATAACGATTCACCGATCAATCTATTGATTTAAACTTTTCGACATCTCCAACATTTTTATCTATTTTTTTAAAAAGAACTTATTTTGTGGTTGTATTTTTGATCAGTTCCTGCCATATCCGATATTGATTTTCCCAGTCTATTTCATCGATGACCTGGCGTAATTTATATTCGGGCAGAGATGATATGAGGCCAGCTTCGGAGAGGATGATTTTCTTTCTGCCGTATTTACCCCTGGCGTTTTATCACATTGTTTATATATCAAAAAGTGTTAAAATAGCCACAAGATATGAACGAAGGCGGATTAACAAGATTTGAATATATGACAAGAGGGGTAATATAATGAAACATGAAGAAAGTCCAAAAGGAAAAGTAATTGTTTATAAGAATAAAGTAGAAGTCCGTTTGGAGGCTGAAACCGTATGGCTCTCACAAGCGCAGATAGCTAAACTATTTGGTACGAAACGTCCCGCAATCACCAAGCATTTATCTAACATTTTTGAATCCAAAGAGTTAAGTAAGAAATCAGTATGTTCCATTTTGGAACATACTGCCGCTGACAGAAAAACCTATAAAACAAAGTTTTATAATCTTGATGCGATTATTTCCGTGGGTTATCGTGTTAATTCCATGCAAGCAACACATTTTCGCATTTGGGCGACCAACATATTGCGTAGACATTTAGTTGATGGCTACACTCTCAACGAGAAATATCTTACCAAAAACGCGGTCAAATACGAGGAATTACAGAAAACTATAGCGCTTATAAAAAATGTTGAATCACTTGCCGATTTGTCAATTGAAGCCAGAGGCATTATTAGGGTTATATCTGATTATACCCGCGCCTTAGATATCCTTGATGATTTTGACCATGAGCGCTTAAAAATTCCCAAAGGAACAAAACATACTAAATATACTCTTACTTATGAAAGAGCCAAGGTGATTATTGACGCAATGAAAGAAAAGTTTAACGATTCAAATCTTGTGGGGCAGGAAAAGGACAGCAGCTTTAAAAGTTCGATAGGCGCAATTTACCAGACTTTTAGCGGAACTGACGTGTATCCTACGGTTCAGGGTAAAGCGGCTCATCTGTTGTATTTTGTAGTTAAGAATCATAGTTTTGTAGACGGTAATAAACGTATTGCTGCCGCTTTATTCGTGTGCTTTTTAGAAAAATGCGGCGTCTTGCATAGAAAGGACGGCAGTAAAATTATTGATGATAGTGCTTTAGTGGGGCTTACGCTTATGATAGCTTCCAGTCGCCCAAAAGAAAAAGATATGATGATAAAAGTTATCCTTAATCTTTTGCAATAAGTAGGACGCATTTATGAGGGAACTGCCTCTCAGTAATTGAATTTTCTTGCCAATATCCTATAATCCTAATATAATAAGGGCTTGTAAACAAGGATAGGTTTCCTAGGTAGTACGATTCAGGGATACCCAAATTAAAAAATCAATGTTTTTGTATGGAAAAAATTCAGTTTTTGAGCGGTTAAAAGCTAACCCTCAGAGTATTGAAAAGATATCTCTGGAAGAGAATTTTTCTACTCCCCACATTGAAGAGCTTATTAAGGCGAGTAAGGTTATAACTAAACGGGTTTCAAAGCGAGAACTGTACAAGCTTAAAAATGCAGATTCCTTACAAGGTATTGTGGCAACTGTTGCCAGGTTTGAATATGCTGACTTGGAAGATTTGCTAAATAGTCCTAAGGATGAACAGTCGTCTCTTATTTTTCTCGATAGAGTATTTGATCCTCAAAATTTAGGAGCAATTATTCGCACTGCTGCTTGTTTTGGTAAGTTTGCTGTAGTTATCCCTAAACATAAGGCTTGCGAAGTGACTGAAGCTGTTTTACACGTTGCCTCAGGAGGAGAAAACTATACCCCGGTTGTTATGGTTTCTAACCTTACTAATGCTTTGCTTTTAGCAAAGAAGAAAGGTTGGTGGGTTGCTGGTGCAGTAACCCAAGGTGGTGAGGATATTAGCAGTGTTAGTTTGCCTTTTCCTTTGTGTTTTGTGCTAGGTTCCGAAGGTAAAGGAATACGCTATGGTGTTGATAAATATCTCGATATTAAGACTCACATTCCGATGCAAGGGGCACCACTCTCCTTTAACGTAGCTATTTCTTGCGCTATTTTTTGCCATCAAATAAGAAAACAGCTGGAAAATCAAGGGAAATAGGCAATTATCCAGGGTTTATAAGTTGGTTTTTTGACAAAGCTTATAAAATATGTTATATTTAAATATCATATTATCGATTTATATAAGTACCTTATGAGAAGAGAGATAAGAAAAAAATTGGTTGAATTTAAAGGCAGCTTTTTAAAGAAGCTGTCTTTTTATTTATAGGAAAGATATGGGAAAAGGAAAAGAAAAATCAAATAAAGAAATACTCCAAGAGTTAGAGAATTTACGCCAGCAGGTTGCTGAATTCGATATAATGAAACGGCAGTATGCGTGGACTGAGAAGAGGCTGCAAGAGTCTGAAAGGCGATACCGGGTTTTCTTTGAACAAGCACCAGATTCCATTGTGCTTGTTGATGTCAAAACTGGGACGCTAGTGGAATTCAATAATAAGGCATGTGAGGCCTTAGGTTATACTCGGAAAGAATTCGCAAAGTTTAAAATTTCTGATTATGAAATTACTGAATCCTCAGAAGACATTAAAAAACATCTTAAGATGATTGCTGATAACGACGGAGATATTTTTGAAACAAGACATAAGTCTAAAGATGGAAGTGTGCATAATGTTTTAGTAAGTTCTCGTCCTGTGACCATAGGTGAAATGACTTTTGTGCAAAGCATATGGACGGACATTACTGCCCATAAGAAATCAGAGCAGGTGCTTAAAGAAATTGGAAAGGTTTTACAAGAAAGTCAAAAATTTGCCAAGGATATATTAGAAAGTAGTCCTTATCCAACAGTAGTTATTAATTCTGATGCTTCCATTAAGTATATAAATCCAGCGCTAGAAAAAGAAGTCGGTTTTTCTTCTGCAGAGGCTATTGGAACAAAACCTCCTTATCTTTGGTGGACCAAGAAAACAATAGTAAAGACTAATCAAGATCTTAAAAAAGCCTTGGAAAAAGGTGTAGTCTTTTTAGCAGAAACTTTTAAAAGAAAAAATGGAGAAAATTTTTATGTTGAGATAACTTCCCGTGCAGTCAAAGAGAAGGGAAAGCTTAAATATTATGTAGCAAGTTGGGCTAATATTACTGAGCGCAAAAAGGCAGAGGAAATGTTGAAGATAAGCGAGGAAAAGTTTAGGCTTATCTATGAAACATCTAGTGATGCAATTATGACTTTAGAGCCCCCCAAATGGATCTTTACTTCAGGAAATTTAGCCATAGCAAAGATGTTTGGAGTAAAAAATGAAAAAGAATTTACTAGCTTAACACCATGGGAAGTGTCCCCTAAGTACCAACCTGATGGACAATTGTCTACAGTAAAAGCAAAGAAAGTGATTGAGGTTGCGATGGAGAAGGGTGAGAATTATTTTGAATGGACACATAGAACAGTTTCGGGAAAAGATTTCTTTACCACAGTATTACTGAACAAAGTTGAAATTGGCGGTAAAGCATTGTTACAAGCAAGGGTTAGGGATATCACCGAGCGCAAGAGAATAGAAGAAGAGTTGTTAATTACTAAATATGTTTTCGATAATATGGCTGATGCTGCTTTTTGGATTAATCCCGAGGGACAAATTTTCTATGTAAATAATGCTGCCTGCAATCTCTTAGGCCATTCTCGCAAAGAGTTGATTGCGATGAAGGTATTTGATATTGACCTTAATTTTTCTCCAAAGACTTGGTCTGCACGCTGGAAAGAAATTAAGAAAGACAAAGTTGGAAAGTTTGAAACCCAGTATATCAATAAAGAAGGTAAGAAATTTCCTGTAGAAATCCACGGCAAATACATGAAAGATGACGGTAGAGAGTATTTTTGTGCTATTGTGCGGGATGTAACTGAACGTCGAAGAATAGAAGAGGCCTTTAGAAGAGCAGAAGAGGAGAAAACTACGATTTTAGACAGCTTATCTGAGATGGTTGCTTACTATGGTAAAGACATGAGAATTCTTTGGGCTAACAAGGCTGCTGGAGTTTCAAGTAGCTTAAGCTCTGTAGCATTGGTGGGAAGTCGATGCTATGACATATGGCATAAACGTAAGGTACCTTGCGATAATTGTCCTGTAGTTAAAGTATTTAAAACTGGTGATTATCAGGAAGCAGAGATAGCCTTATCAGATGGCAGGGCTTGGTTTGTAAGAGCTCACCCGGTTAAAGATTTAGAGGGGAATGTTTCAGGAGTGGTCGAAGTCATATCAGATATTACCGCTAAGAAAAAAATAGAACAAGAACGAAAACAAAGTATTAATAAGTCCCGCAGAATTTTAGAAGAAACAGTTATTGCTTTAGCAGCAACAGCTGAGCGAAGAGATCCCTATACTGCTGGTCATCAGCGAAGAGTGGCACACTTAGCATGTGCGATAGCTAAAGAGATGAATTTAGATGAGGATAAAATTGAAGGTATACGCATGGCTTCTATTATCCATGATGTTGGTAAAGTTTACGTACCGGCAGAAATGCTTAGCAAGCCTAGTGAGTTAAGTGAGTTAGAGTTTAGTATAATAAAAACTCACCCTCAGATTGGCTATGATATTCTAAAGCCGGTAGAATTTCCTTGGCCGATTGCTTCAATTGTACTTCAACATCATGAGAGAATGGATGGCTCAGGGTATCCCAGGGGGATCTTTAGCAAAGATATCTTGATTGAGGCGAAAATTCTAACTGTAGCTGATGTTGTTGAAGCCATGGCTTCTTATCGTCCTTATCGAGCAGCTTTAGGTATAGATAAAGCTCTTGCTGAGATTCAAAAGAATAAAGGCGTTCTTTATGATGAACAAGTGGTAAATAGTTGTCTTAGGATTTTTAAGAAGAGACAATTCAAGTTTGAATAAAAACCCCCTCCTTGATAAGGTAAACCTTGATTATTATCAGATTTTATTATATGATTAAGATAATATGAGGTTCCGATTTCTGTTAATAAGTTGCCTGATTTTATTTTTTATATCGGGATGTTTTTTCCTGCCCGAACGCTTAAAGACTCTAAAGAAGGTTGGCGCTAGCCAAGATGAGATTTCAGCATATCTAGCCAAGCAACTTGAGTCTTTCAACCAATTGATTGTTGATTTAGATGATGAAGACATAGAGCCGGGCATTTCTAAAAAAAGATTTATTCGTATCTATGGCGAGCCGATATTATCTAAGGAAGTGAATGAACCTACAAGAGGTACAATATTGCTTTATCGTCATCCTACCGAGTATTTTGAGTCTGACCGAATATATCTTTACTTTGATCAAGAGGAAAAGTTGATTCGGTGGGAATATAAGCCTAAAAAATAAATTTTTTTAGTAAATCATTTGTTATTATTTACTGGCATAACTGAGTGTATTATAACTATAAAAGGAGGCAAGGTATGAAAAAAATATCTTTAGGTTTAGTGAGTTTAGCAGCTGTTCTAACTTTTTGTATTAGCTGTTCGTCATCGCAAGTAGAAGAGAAGAAGGAAACCCAAACACAAAAAAAGGAACAAGAGCGAATGCAGGAAGAAAGAGCAAGCTATCGGGGTTTAGACCGTTGTAAAAATCTTATAAATATAAGCAAGGCGACAACAATTTTAAAGGATTTTAAGACTATTGATGATGAAAGTTACACTGAGCTCACCATGACTAGTTCCCAGGCTTGGGACAGAGAGAGCATACCTCAAGAGGTCTTGGCGCTAGAAGCAGAAGGGTATAGTTGTAGGCCTATCCCTTTAGATATTGAGATGCCTCAGGAATCTAAAGACCCACAAGAGCTACTTAATGTGAGTTCCGAGCCTGTGGTCAAACGGGTTCGTTGGAATTGTGAATTAGAATATGAAAAGTACAAGTCCCTTAATGGCGACGCCTTAGAAGAAAAGAAGGCTTTGGAAGAAGAGGGTTATGAATGTATGAAGATAGATTGCCTTGATAAAGCCTCTGAAAAAGATTCTGTTTGGTTTTGTTCTAAATAGAGAACAGTAATGCTAAAGAAGATTTCAAATTGTGAGCTTAAATTTAAGGATATTAACGTGAGCCTATCTTTAGAAAAATCCAAGAGTGGTCTATATACCTTAGATCTAATCAGTTTAGCAAGAAGGATGATTTTGTCTTAGTTGGGGACTTTGATCGAGGGTTAGATCTTTGTTTGGATAAGGGTAAGCTATCAGGGTTAGAGGCAGATTTTCATAATGCTAGTGGCGGAGTTATAAATATTGAGAAGGGAGATTCTTTAAGCTTTCTCCAGCAGTACCTTGACCAAGCTTCTTATGATGCCTTGGTTGACAATTTTAAGCATTACGCATACAATAGGGGAAGTATTAAAGTAACTAAACAAGGAGAAATAATAGCCTTGAATTTAGACTTTGGCTCAGATGAGTTGGGTCGAAGAAATATATCAGTTAATTTACACGGTATTTTAGGAGGAGGAGAGTGATTACAAGCGCGCTCCTTCTGGCTATTGGTTTCAAGTGCCTAATGGTGGAGGATATATCTGGAAGAAAGAATAATAAAGGGGTAAGGTACTTTGGGCATTTTAGGCCCTAAGTACCAATTCGACTAATCCCGACTAATGTCGGGAAAGTCTCATTGGAGGTGTTAGATGACAGAAGAAGCTAACGATAAAAAAGTTGATGAGAAAAAGAGCTTTTGTGCGTGTTCAAAACCAAGTGTAAAAGTAATCGTAGGCGTAGCTCTTATTGTTATTGGGTTGGTAGTAGCAATCAAGTGGCGGTTTAGCCTTTTGATATTGATTCAAGGATGCGCCGGTTTGTTTTTGATTATGGCCGGAGCTATTGCAATCGCTATCGCTAAAGAGTAAATAAAACAGATAAAACATAGGGGACGGTTTTTGGCCTTAAATGGCATGCCGCCAGGTCAAGAGTCGTCCCTTTTTAAAAACAATATGATAAAAAAAATATTTGTTACAGGTTTAACTGCAACTATTCCTTTAGTAATTACTGTTTATGTTGTTTATGGTCTTTTCCATTTTGCCGATGGGATTTTAGGTAAACAAATAAATGAGTTTTTTTACCAGTATATTGGCTACGAGGTTCCTGGTTTAGGGATTCTTATTGCGATTTTACTGATTTTCTTTCTTGGGCTGATTCTTCGTCTTTCCCGGATGAAGATTTTTAGATGGACTGAGCGGTTATTTTTTAGAATTCCCTTGGTAAATAAAATTTACTTTCCGGTTAAGAGGATAGTTGATTTTCTTTTTTTTCCGCCTCAGAAAAATTTTCGTAGTGCGGTTTTAGTAGAATATCCTCGTAAAGGTATTTACTCTTTAGGTTTTCTTACTAATGAAAATACGATTTCTTTTAAGGAAAAAGGAGCTAAGAAACTTTGTAATGTCTATATGCCTTCATCACCTTCTCCGATAACAGGTTTTATTATCATTGTTGACGAGAAGGATTTAATCCCTCTAGATATTGGAGTGGAAGAGGCAATAAGATTGATTGTTTCTGGAGGATTAATTAACCCCTAGGAGATTCTCATATATGAGTAAAAATTACTCGCTTAAAAGTGATGGCAGCTTTGTTATAAAAGACTACAATCTTACTGCGCCTTTTTCTAATTTTCTACCCGGTATTGCCGGAGCCTGGGGCGTTCCTCTTTGGGTGTTTTACGTCAATCGTGGACAAGGTGTTGTAAGCTTTGGTATAAAGGATAAGGATCATGCGATTGCAGAGTTTTTTCCAGCTAACAAAGCTTATTCTCTTGCTTCCTTTTCAGGCTTTCGTACATTTCTAAAAATTAACAAGAATAAATTTATTGAGCCGTTTAAGCTAGAAACTTCTTTTAGGCGAAGCCATCCCTTTAGGGATGATACCAAAGAATCAATGATAATAAAAAGCGATTGTTTAGAGATTGAGGAAATTTTACCTAAGCAAGGCTTGAAGGTAACGGTCAAGTACTATACCATGTCTAACACTCCTGTGGCTGGATTGGTGAGAAAGGTAACTATTGAAAATATTTCTAAGTTGCCAATAGAGCTAGAAGTAATCGACGGACTTAGCCGGATTATTCCTTTTGGATCAATTAATTCTTTTCTAAAAGATATGTCGCGCACTTTGGAAGCCTGGATGCAGGCAGAGGTTCGCGGCAGTTTAGCTACATTTCGTTTGAAAGTTGATCCTCGGGATGTGAGTCAGACAAAGTATATTGAAGGTGCTAATTTCAATTATTCTTTTTATGAAGAAAATGGTAAAGAAAAGCCGGCTTATATGATTGTTGATCCTCGGGCGGTATTCTCTCATGACACTTCTTTTTCTTCGCCGGTAAATTTTCTCAAAAGTAATTTTAAGGTTCCTTTATCTCAGATAACTTGTGGTCAAACTCCTTCGGCTTTAAGCTACTTTAAGAGTAAGCTTGCTAAGGGTCAAAGCCGTACTTTTTATAGTATTTTTGGTTCAGCATTTAAGCAGCAGTTGATTGAAAGTTTTGTTAAAGGCGTAAGCGGTGATTTTTTAAAGAAAAAAGAGCAGGAGAATGAGGAAATTGTTGAGGCAGTAAAGAAAAATTGCCTTTGTGTTTCAGGTTCAAAGAGTTTTAGCCAATATGTAGAAAATACTTACTTAGATAACGTTTTAAGGGGTGGCTATCCTTACCGGGTTAATAATTCTCCTAAGGCAAAGGATAATGGCAAGAGTATTTACTATATTTATTCCCGCAAACACGGAGACTTAGAGAGAGACTATAATCAATTTCAACTGTTACCGTCTTATTTTTCCGAAGGTCAAGCTAACTATCGCGATATAAATCAGAACCGGCGTATGGATTTATTTTTTGAGCCGGCATTAGGAAGTAAAAATATTACCTATTTTCTTAATTTTCTTAAAATCGACGGTTACAACCCTTTAGTGATAAGAGGAGAGAAACTATACATTACTAAGGCTAAAGCTTCTACAATCCTAAAGGACTACGGCATAAAAGATCAAAGATTGCTTCATCTTATGGTTCGCGGTTTTTATCTAGGAGAGTTCTTTAAGCTCCTAGATGAGGAGAAAATAAAAATAAAGCGAAGGGATGAATTGGCCGCTTGCCTACTAAAAAGAAGTGAAAGAGAACCACAGGCTATACATAGCGAGGGGTATTGGATAGACCATTGGCACTATAATTTGGATTTGATTGAGAGTTTTTTATATTTTTATCCCGATAAATTAAAGGAACTTTTTTTAAACCAGAAGTTTTTATTTTGGGATGATGAACATTCTGTAAAACCAAGAAGTAGGCGTTATGCTCTAAGGTCAGGAAAAATATATCAATCTGAGAGCATAGAGATAGATAAAGAGAAGCGGGTAAGCTTAAAGAAACGAGGAAGGCTTAGGAATTTTTTAAGGACAAAGAAGGGTAAGATTTACGAGACTAATCTTATTGTTAAACTTCTGACCTTAATCTTAAATAAGGCTGCTACTTTAGATCCTGCCGGGATTGGTATCGAGATGGAAGCTGATAAACCGGGTTGGTGTGACTCTTTAAATGGCCTGCCGGCTCTTTTTGGTTCATCTCTCTGTGAGACCTTAGCTTTAAAGAGAGCTGCGCTGATGCTTAGTGAAGCTTTAAAGCAACTTCAGACTAATCTCACTGCCGTATTGGTTCCGGTTGAAGTGTCTTCATTCTTTGAGAAATTGAGCCTGCTCTTAAATAGCTCTCTATCATCTCAGGTTAAGGATAAGGATTACCTATGGTGGAATAAGTCTAATTTTTTAAAAGAGAACTTTAGAGAAAAAACTCAGGTTCATCTTAGCGGAAGAGAGAAAAAGATTTCGTTGAAAGAATTAGAGAAATTTTTAAAAAAATTAATTATTAAATTAAATAAAGGAATAGAAAAAGCTAAGGATAAAAAAACCGGATTACCTCTAACCTTTTTTACTTACAGTGTTAAAAGCTATGATACTAAGAATGGAACTATTATTCCCCGTGGATTTATAAAGAAATCCTTACCACTATACTTAGAAGGTGTTATGCATAGTTTAAGAGTTGATGGTAAGAGGAACCTCCATCAAAGATTAAAAAAATCTGCTCTCTTTGATAAGAAATTAAAAATGTATAAGCTTAATGCCTCGCTTAAGGAGGAATCCTTAGAAATTGGTAGAAGCCGTGTTTTTACTCCCGGATGGCTTGAAAATGAGTCAATCTGGCTGCATATGGAGTATAAGTATTTTCTAGAATTACTGAAAAATGGTCTCTATGAGGAGTTTTTTGATTCTTTCCATAAGTGCGGAGTTTGCTTTTTTGACCCTGAAGTCTATGGCAGGAGTCCTTTAGAGAATTCTTCCTTTATCGTTAGTAGCGTTTATCCTGATCAGAGTCTCTGGGGCAAGGGTTTTGTTGCTCGTCTAAGTGGAGCTACGGCCGAATTACTTAATATCTGGATTGTTCTCTGCTTAGGAAAGAAGCCGTTTTATATCGATAAGAATAAGCAGCTTTGTTTACGTTTTTCTCCGATCCTAAAAAAAGAGCTTTTTACCAAATTTAAGGAAACTATTGATTTCGGAGGCAAGAAAGTCACCCTTGCCCCAAATACCTTCAGCTTTAAGTTATTCTCAAAAACTTTGGTCTGTTACCATAATCCTAAGAGAAAGGATACCTTTGCTAAGGGTTGCCGGGTTGAGAAAGTGGTAATTACTAGCAATGGTCAAAAAACCTCTTATTTTTCAAGCACTATTAAGTCTTCGCTTACATTAGGCCTAAGAGAACAAAAGGTCGAAAGGATAGATGTTTATCTTACCTAAATCTGGGTAATCTTTCTAAAATCAGTGTAATCAGTGATTTCTGGATTTCTCCAGAAATCACTTGACAATAGGGTCATTTTTTGCTAAAAAGTATATAGGTTCTTTGAGAAGTCCCGTTAGGCAAATTTTAAAAACGGGGAAAACGTTTTCAAGTGAAGTTATGCATTCGTCGATAATCTTAGACTCGGCAAAAAGGGAGGTGATGTTAAAGATTAACGCTGGAGATTATCAAAAAAATGGATGCTGTAACTATAGATGTATATATAACAAGGGATGAGAACCTTGAAGAATAGATCCTTTTAATGTAGTATACAATTTGTAAGAAATTAGAAAAGGAGGATTTAAATGTGTAGAAAATTAATTATAGCTATAGCAGTTTTGTCTTTTGCTTTAGCTGGGACAACCTTTGCTGCTACAGCTAATCTCAGAGTTAGTGGAGATTTAGGTGTTCAAACAGGAGCCAGAGATCTTTCTAACGATTCTAACAATTTTGCCTTTTCTCAAATGAGATTGAGAATCGACGCTGACTTAACCGAAGGGGTAAGCGCGGTAGTAAGCTTGCTTAATGAAAGAATTTGGGGCGAAGAAGATGCAGGCGATGGTAATGGTAGCACTGAAATAACATTGGATCTTGGTTATGTAGAGTTAAAGGAGTTTATTTATGACCCTTTAACTTTAATTGTTGGTCGTCAGAATCTTCGTTATGGTAATGCTTTAATAGTTGGTGATCCTGATACCAACCAAGTTGCTTCTGGTGAGGTTCCTACAGCTATAGCAGATTTATCTGTAAGAAAATCTTTTGATGCTGTAAGAGGTATTTTGGATTTTGC
>Ga0075114_10001586_pt1 | contig 12176 bp, 9 predicted proteins | sample AntAceMetag02UKM_FD_69784 | JGI IMG/M metagenome (GOLD analysis project Ga0075114, IMG submission 69784) | Saline lake microbial communities from Ace Lake, Antarctica - Antarctic Ace Lake Metagenome 02UKM | ecosystem: Environmental > Aquatic > Non-marine Saline and Alkaline > Saline | place...
GCCAAAATTTTTTATATAAATTAAGATCGTGGGTTAAAGAAAAAGAAGTTTTGCAAATAGTAAATGATGAAGTGTCTGTGCCAACATTTACATTTGATATAGTAAAAGTTACCATAGAAGCTATTGAAAAAGGAGTTAGAGGGCTTTATCATTTAACTAATACAGGGTGGTGTTCAAGGTATGAATTGGCAAAAGAGTTTTTTAAAGAGGAACAAATAACAATAGAACCAGTATCTATTGTAACTTTTAAGGTTGTTGTCAAACGACCTGTATATTCAAAGATGTGTAATGAAAAGATAAGTAAGGATTTGGGACTAGAGATACCTAAATGGCAAAAAAGTTTGGAAAAATACAAAGAAACTTTAAAGGAATAAGAATGAAAGTAATATTAGTAACCGGTGGAGCAGGTTTTATAGGGTCAAATTTTATAAGGCATATTTTATCTAAGTATAAAGATTATAAGATAATAAATTATGATCTATTAACTTATGCAGGTAGTTTGGAAAATTTAGATGATGTAAAAGATAATCCTAATTATACGTTTGTCAAAGGAGATGTCAGGGATTTTGAAGTTGTAGATAAGCAAATGCAAAAAGTTGATTATATAGTACATTTTGCTGCAGAAAGTCATGTGGATAGGAGCATATACGGTTCGGAAGAGTTTGTTCGGACTAATGTTTTAGGCACACAAGTTCTTTTAGAAGCAGCTAAAAAAAATAATGTGAAGCGTTTTGTTCATATTTCTACGGATGAGGTTTATGGTAGCCTTGAAAAAGATGATGCTCCATTTACAGAAGAAACTCCCTTAGCGCCGAATAACCCGTATTCGGCCAGTAAAGCAGCAAGCGATTTACTGGTTCGAGCGTACTATAAAACTTTTGGCTTTCCGGCGATAATTACTCGTTGTTCTAACAATTATGGTCCATATCAATTCCCAGAAAAATTGATTCCATTAATGATAACTAATGCTTTGAGTGGTAAACTTCTTCCGGTTTATGCTGATGGCCAAAATGTGCGCGACTGGATTTATGTTCAAGATCACTGTTCTGCTATTGATATTGTCCTGCATCAGGGAATAATAGGAGAAATTTACAATATTGGAGGGGATAACGAATGGAAAAATATTAATATTGTGAATAAAATTTGTGAGATACTAGATTATTTAAAACCTTTATCAGGAGAATTAAAGTCATATAAAGAATTAATAACATTTGTAAAGGATAGGCCTGGACATGATTTACGCTACGCGATGGATTCAAATAAAATAAATAAAGAGTTGGGGTGGGCATCGAAGGTAGATTTTGAAGAGGGAATTTTAAGGACCGTGAAGTGGTACGGAGAAAATATAAAAGAGGTATAAATTCATGAAAAAAGTGCTGATTATAGCGCTGGCTTTGAAATTGGTTTAAAAACCATTGAGTGGTATAGAAACATAAGTAATAGGTAATTTTTAGGGAAATACAATGAAAAAAAGAGCGATTATTTTAGGTGCTGGACCTGTAGGTTTGATTACCGGCTGGAAGCTATTGGAGAACGGATGGTCGGTTGAGATTTATGAAAAGCAGAATATAGTCGGAGGTATGTGCCGGACTTGGAAATGGAATGAGTTTTTGGTAGATGTGGGGCCGCACATTTATCATACTCCTGATTTGATGCTAGAGAAATTCTGGGAGAAAGAGTTTGGCGATCTGTTTATAAAGGGAGAATTTTGGTGTAAAAATGTTAAAAGGGAAGATTTTAATGAGTACTGGGATTATCCTCTTTCTTGGGAGAGTATTTCAAGATATCCTAAGGAGCTTAAACAGAAGATATTGAATGAATTGAAAAACCGGCATCATGAAGATAAGGCAAAAGCTTGCAATTATACCGAATATATGCAGGCAGAAGTCGGTTCGACTTTACAAGAGATGTTTTTTAAGAAATATCCCGAGAAAATCTGGGGTATTCCTACCGATAAGATGGCTCCGGACTGGGCCCCTAAGCGTATTGAATTTCGTCAGAAAGTCACCCCTTTTTATCATAATCAATGGAACGCTGTAGGTAAATACGGTACGGGATGTATATATGAACGTATTCGGGATTATATCGTTAAGCTGGGAGGAAAACTCTATTTAAATACCGAAGTTTGCGGTATTGATCGTGATACCGGCAACTTAACCGCTATCCGTTTTACTAAGGGAAAACCGTTATTTGTAAATCCTGATGATATTGTTATTTCAAGTTTGCCCATAACTGAGACTGCTGATTTTTTGGGTTATCAGAGTAAATTAGAGTTTCGAGGTATATGCTCTATTTATCTTGCTTATAACCGGCCTTTTTTACTGCCTAAGGGCATACATTGGCTGTATTATGATTCGGAGAAAGTTTATTTTAACCGGATTACAGAATCAAAAAAATTATCACCTTATGTTGCACCAAAAGATAAGACATTTATAACCGCAGAAATTACCTATAGCAAAAATGATAAGATTGACAGCAGTCAAGAAAAAAAACTTATGGCTGAGGTAGCAAAGCAGGTAGAAAAAACAGGTTTGGCAAAAGTAAAAGATATTATCGATATGGGTATTAATAAAGAATATTTTGTTTATCCTCATCAGTATACCGGATACCAACAGGAATTATCGGATACGAAAGCTTTTATTTCCCGATACCAGCAGCTTTATTCCATAGGAAACGGGGGGGATTTTAATTACGCTGACAGCCAGGTGTTATTCCATAAAGCTTTTGATACGGTAGCCATTCTCTGTGGTAAAGATTCTTCTCATGCTCAGGTTGTTCGCAAAATACCAAAGTGTAAACTGAATAGTGCTGTTACTATTGGCAATAGAGTAATTGGCGGCGGTAACCGTGCTTATATCGTTGCTGAGGCAGGATTGAATCATAATGGCAGTTTAGATATAGCCAAGAAACTTATCGATAAAGCTAAACAAACTGGATGTGACGCTATTAAGTTTCAAACTTATAAAGCCAGTGACCGTATTTCAAGCAAAGTTAAAGCGGTTCGCTATGCCGAGACTGTTAATGGAACAGAAGAGACTTTATTTGAAATGTTTGACCGCTTGGCAATGTCAGATCAGGATCAAAAGAAGGTATTTACTTATGCCAAGAAGCAAGGAATTGAAATATTTTCTACACCTTTTAATATAGAAAGTGTAGATTTTTTAGAGTCTTTAGACATAAACGTATATAAAATCGCGTCTATGGATTTGGTTAATTTGCCGCTTATTGAATACATTGCCAAAAAAGGAAAGCCGATTATTCTTTCAACCGGAATGTCTACACTTGGACAGATTGAAGAAGCGGTTGATGTAGTAATGCAGGCTGGTAATAAAAACCTTGTAATTCTTCATTGCAATTCATCATATCCAGCCGCAGAAAATGAAATGAACCTGAAAATTATTACAACCTTAAAGAGCATCTTTAATGTTCCCGTAGGTTTATCCGACCATACTTTTGGTTTATTTGTTTCTCATACTGCTATTGCTATGGGAGCTGACGTTATCGAACGTCATTTTACCTTAGATAGAATGATGGAAGGGCCCGATCATATTTTGTCTTCTGATCCAGAGGAACTTTGTGAATTAGTAAGAATATCTCAGAGAATTCCCGCGGTATTAGGAGATGCCATCAAGCGGATTCAACCCAATGAATACGATACAATAAATAAGCAGAGAAAAAGTTTACATGCGGCCTGTGACATACGTAAAGGCCAAGTAATTACTAAAGAGATGATAGCTGTTAAAGGTCCTGGGGGCGGTATCTTGCCTAAATATATGGATATTGTTACGGGAAGGATTGCGAATGAAAATATTGAAAGCGATTATCCTATTACATGGGAGGATATTTAAAAGTGAAGTTATCTAACAAAGTTGTTGTTGTAACTGGTGCTGCAGGACAATTGGGGCGTCAATTTTGTAAGGCGTTAGCCGTGGAGGGGGCGACAGTATGGGTATCAGATTTAGAGGAAACTAAATGCGAAGAAGTTGTCTCGACTCTTAAAGGTAAGGTATCTCATTATCCCTTATTAATGGATGTTACTGATCCTGAATCAGTGAAGAGTGGCTTTTCTAGGATTAAAAATACTTCTGGCAAGATAGATATTATTGTCAATAATGCCGGCGTTGGAGTATTTACTTCTTTTAAGCAGAGAAAGTTTGATGAATTCATGAATGTATTTAAGATTAATGCGGGAGGAACTTTTCTTTGTATTCAGGAAGGTTCACGTTTGATGCAAGAGGCTGGAACTAAAGGAAGTATAATCAATATTGGGTCAATTTACGGTATAGTAAGCGGTGATCCCAGGATTTATACTGATTGCCCCCGTATGGTTTCAGAGTGTTATGGAGCTTCAAAGGCGGCTGTTATTAATATGACAAAATATTTTGCGGTTTTTTTGGCTGATTCTGGTATTAGGGTCAATTGCATCAGTCCTGGCGGAGTTTTCAACAGTCAAGGAGAAAATTTCGTTAAGAACTATAGTCAGCGCACTCCTTTAGGGCGCATGGCCGAAGAAACAGAGATAGCCTCTACTGCTGTTTTTCTTGCTTCATGTGACTCTGGATATATTACCGGACAGAATATAGCTGTTGACGGAGGCTGGACTGCATGGTAATTGGGGTAGGATTAGTCTTACTGTTTAAATTTTCGCGGGAGGTATTATGAAAAACATAAATGAGTGGGATATGCATGAGGATGTGGACTATCTCCATGATTGGTTAGAGAAAGCAGAAAATCTGGCTAGAGATATTTGTACGCAGGCCCAGAAAGAAGGTGGGCTGGCTATTTTTACGATCAGCACGACGGTGAAAGTGCGGGAGAACGGTCATCCTTTTTTAACCCCAGTGAGACGCATCATTCATGGTTTTATTGGAGGGGCAGTAGTCTTTTCTCAAACGCAAGCCATTCTTCTTTGTAAGCGGATTGATGGTATGATTGAGCAAATTCTTGTCGATGCGGAGAAAAAAATAAGTATCACACTTGGTATTGACGAAAGCGCACTAAAACACTTCGGTCTGGAACCTCCTCGCCAAAAGGACTACGCCCGAGTTCATGTAGAAATGGGAAATTTAAGCGTAGCTTGCGAACTTCATATTGAAAAAAGCCATTTTCAGGAATATAAACCTAATGACGTGACAGTGGAATCGGTGTGGCATTTCCTTTCTAATAAGTATAGGACATTGAGTGGCAAAAGAGTAGCGATTATTGGCAGCGGAAACATTGGCTTTAAATTGGCTCTGAAACTTGTGGAAAGCGGAAGTCACGTAGAATTGGTACGCCGGGATTTGTGGCGTGGAACCCTCATGGCCGATGCAATTAATATTGCCAAACATGAGTCTACAATTGCAATCGCTCATTATAATCCAAATCCCTTACAGGCCTCTTTGTTTTGCGATGTTCTTATAGGTTGTACCGATGGAACTCCAGTCATAACCTGGAAAATGATTCAAAGCATGAAACCTGACGGAATTGTAATCGATGTCGGCAAAGGTTGTGTTTTTAAAGATGCGGTTCAAAAAGCTGTTGAGCATAAAATCCCTATCATTAGGTGTGATATTACTTCAGCTATTGATGGTCTTATCTCCACAATTGAAAGGACTCAAATAATCATGGAACAGGAGATGGGAAGACAAGAAATCGAGAAAGGGGTCTTCATTGTATCAGGAGGGTGTATGGGGCTTTCCGGTGATATCGTAGTGGATAACTATCGCAATCCTATTAGAATTATTGGTGTAGCTAATGGGATGGGGGATCTGAAAAAAGTTCTGTCTAAAAAGGATCAACATAATATAGCTGTAGTAAAGAAAATAAATTCAATATTAGAGGAAGTGCGAAAATGAAATGGCAAAAAATAACGCCTTTTGAACCCAAGAAAATACAAAAGGAAACTTGGATTTGTGAAGACATCAATTATAAAAAAAAATATAATGTTGAAGTTACCCATGGAAAAGAAATTGATATTTTATCTCTCAAAATTAATCTCATTGAGAATTTTGCAAGAAAAGTTTCAAGCGTAAAAAACTCAAGAATATCGGTCTACCAGTCTAAGGATAATTTAGAGAGAGTTTGTTTATGCCCTATTTGTGATTATCCATCGGATAGTGCGAAGGAGATTCTGAATATCTATGGAGCAATTTATTATCAATGCAGGAAGTGTTTTCATTACTATTTGTTGTATAGGCCAACAGAACAATATTTAAAAGAATTTTATAAAAACAATATTGAATATCAGAGCACTTACGCAGATAAGAGAACCTTGAAAACTCGTGTCGAACAGGTGGTTATTCCGAAAGTAAAGTATGTAATTCAAGAGTACAAAAGAATTTATGGAAGACCGCCAAGGTCTATTTTAGATGTGGGTGCTGGAAGCGGACATTTTGTTTATGCTTGTCAAAAACTAGGAGTTCCTTGCGAAGGAATTGAGATTAGCGAATCCGGACGAGCCTTTTGTAAAGAAAATTTTGATATTGAACTGTTCAATGTGGATTTTTTGAAAGAGGCGCAAAGATTCAATTGTGATGTTGTCACTTTTTGGGGCCTTATTGAACATGTTAGTTCTCCGATTGAGATGCTTAAATCCTCCATATTGGCTCTGAACAAAAAAGGGATGGTTGTTGCTGACGTTCCAAGGTGGGATAGTTTTAGTACCGCAGTCCATTGCGCTTTCCCCGATTCGGTAATTCGACATCTTGATCCTATGGATCATATCCAGTGTTTTTCAGATTCTTCTCTGGCTACAACATTTAGTTTGAGTGGTTATGATATTGTAGCAGCATGGTATTTTGGGATGGATGCGTACGAATTAGCAACTCAACTATCATATATATTAGGTGAGAACAAGATTTTAGACGTAATGAGGGAGAAAATACCACTTTTTCAAAAAAGATTAGATTTAGCTAAACTTTCAGATTTTATGGTATTTACAGGAGTCCCCGCACATTAAAAGAATGTTTTAAGCTTATTGGTGGGAGAAATGCTATGAATATTTATGCTGTTATTCCGGCAAGGGGCGGGAGCAAAAGCATACCAAAGAAAAATATCCAGTTGCTTGATGGAAAGCCTTTGATTGCATATACGATTGAATATTCGTTAAAGTGCCCATTGATAACTCAAACCGTGGTCTCGACAGATTCAGAAGGAATTGCGGAGATTGCAAAAAATTGTGGAGCCGAAGTGCCATTTATGCGTCCCGGAGAACTAGCTCAGGATGATACTCAAGATTACCCTGTCTTGAAACATGTTTTAGATGTTTTGGAGCAATTATATAAGGAAAAAGTAGACGCGCTCATATTATTACGCCCAACTTCTCCTTTAAGGCCGAATGGATTAATAGAGCGGGCAGTTGCTTTGCTGGAGAAATTTCCTAAGGCAGATTCGATAAGGTCGGTAGCATCATCTAAAGAACATCCTTTCCGTCAGTGGAAAAAGGAGGGGGAGTATATTGTAGGGTATGAGACTATTGTTTTTGAATCTTACAATATTCCACGGCAAAAATTACCTAGTGTATATTTTCAAACAGGAGATTTGGAAGCCGTGCGTCGCGAAACTATTTTAAAGGGATCTATTTCCGGAAAGCATGTAGTTCCTTTATTTATTAATCATGGAGAAATGTTAGATGTTGATAATGTTTCTGATTTAAAGAAGGCAGAGAAATACCTTAAAGAGAAAAAGTTATGAAGCAATCAAATGCAATTTGTTTAGGAACGGTTAAACTGGGTATGCCTGAATACGGATTTTCTTCTGCTCATTCATCAATGGAATCGCAGGCTATCACTTTTTTAAAACAAACAGAAGCCTGCGGTATTTCTCGTTTTGATACTTCACCTCGATATGGAGAAAGTGAAAAAATTTTAGGAGAATATATCGCGCAAACTGAAACAAAGCCGTTTGTTAGTTCCAAGATAGATAACTTGCGTCCAGACAGTCCTGATACGCCTAAAAAAATGCTAGGGAGCGTTAAGCTTTCTTTAGAGAAGTTAAATCTAACACAGCTTGATGTCTGCTATCTGCATCAAAACGATCTAGATATTATTTCTGATTCTTATGTTCGGGAAGGATTTATTTTGTTAAAGCAGAAAGGATTGATTAAATATAGCGGTGCTTCTTTGTATGGCCATGAGGAATGCGAATATGCTTTGTCATCAGGTGGCTTTGATTTCATTCAGGTTCCAGTAAGCATTTTTGACGTGAGTTTTTATAATGCTTTTATTAAAGAGAATAAAACCTCAGTTCGGTTTGTAGCGCGTTCTTTATTGCTTCAGGGAATTTTGGTTAATCGTAATGCGATTAACTTTCGTATTCGACAAAGTCAGCAGATATTGCGCTACTTAAACCAGCTTGATCAACTAGCCCAAGAATGCAATCTTTCTACTCTTGAATTAGCGCTGGCTTTTGTATTTTCTCTTCGAAATATTGATCATTATTTAATTGGGACTACTTCCATAGAAAACTTAGAAAAGGATATTCAGTGTTTGAAAGTAAAGCTACCTCCGCAGGCGTTCATGCGTGTTTTAGAAACGGCTTCCCAGCCCGAGAGCTGGGCTAATCCCAGAAATTGGAGATGAAGATGGTGCATTTGTTATTGTCAAGACAATTTCCATCCGCTAATTATTTTTAGAGGGGATGTGAAAATTGAAAGCTGTGAGTAATTTTGTTTAATTTTTCTGATATTGTCAATCATAAACTTTTCAGGAATGTTTTTGTTTATACAAACTTTAGTGTTATCAGGAAAGCTGTCCCCTTTTTGCTTTTGCCAGTATTAACCCGCTATCTAACCCCTGCTGACTATGGTATCCTTGCAACTTTTCAAGTATTGTTTGCAATGGCAGTGGTTTTTGTCGGACTTAATATGCACGGTGCAGTTTCGGTAAATTATTTTAAAATAGAGAAACATGAATTTAAAGTTTATATTGGCAATGTTTTCCTAATCTTATTTGTTAGCTTTAACTTAACATTTCTCATAGTTTATGTTTCAAAATCAGCTCTGTCCCATCTGACCAAGTTTCCTGAAAATTGGGTAATGGTCACAGTCTTAGCTGCACTATGTCAGTTTATTTGCACGCTTATCCTTACACTTTGGCAGGTAGAACAGAAGCCCATGCCTTATGGCTTGTTTCAACTGTTTCAAACAGTTCTCAATGTAATCATTTCTTTAATTTTTGTAGTTTTGCTTGGATGGCAATGGCAGGGGCGGTTGTTAGGAATAATTGTTGTCTCAATTATTTCTGCAATGATAAGCATTATTATAATTTTCAAAAGAAAATATATAAGTTTTTCTTTTAATATACGTTATATTAAAGATGCTCTCTATTTTGGAATTCCGCTAATTCCTCACGCTTTAGGCTGGTGGCTAATGACGAGTATTGATAGATTATTCATTAATTCTATGGTGAATGTTGCTGCTACAGGAATGTATACAGTAGGTTATCAAGTCGGAATGATTATTGGTCTGTTGGCCACATCTTTTAACCAGGCTTGGCACCCTTTTTTATTTAAGAAGCTCAAAGCGAACAATTATTCCACAAAGATAAAAATAGTTAAATTCACGTACATGTACAATATGGGAATAATTATTTTGGCCGTGACTCTAAGCCTTGTGGCACCATGGTTTTTAGGCATCTTTGTTGGTAAAGGTTTTCATGGCGCCTATAAATATGTTTTATGGATTGCTTTTGGATATGCTTTTCAAGGTATGTATTTTATGGTTGTTAATTACATCTTTTATATTAAGAAAACATATATCTTGGCATGGGTTACTTTCTTTTCCGCCTGTGTTAATATGTTTTTAAATTATTTTCTGATAAAAGCTAATGGTGCAGTAGGTGCAGCACAAGCAACGACAATAACTTTTTTCGTGCAATTTATAATTGTTTGGATTTTAAGTGCAAAAGTGTATGAAATGCCGTGGTTTTTAAAAAATAAAATAAAGGTTTAATCGTGAAGTCAATTGAATTTATTGGAGAAGTCGTTGGTGACCAATCATGACTACCCTTCTGCTTTTTGAAGATAGTTTTGATCGGCAGTCCTTTTCAAGAGCGTTCAAGAGAAATATGGAACCAATTGTAGTAGGGTTGTCGCATGTTGCCAGTTCCCGTGCTGTTGAGATGGGGATTCAAGCTTTGTCGCCGGAGTCTTTTGGATGCGGAGCACTGGATGAACAAATTGAGGAAGAGTCTGCCTATGCAAGCAGAATATGGGCTGATGAATACTTTAAGCGCTATAGTAGCCCATCATTTTTATATGAAGGGGTGGATTTGCGTATCCCCGCGATACACATAATGGGTATCGCACTCGAACCAGAACCCTACTTTCGCCGTGCAGTACGTGGCTTTCGATATACTCAGTATTTGATTGAAAAGATAAAGCCTAACGAGGTAGTTATGATACAGGATGATTCTGTTGCTATTCAAGCTGCCTACTTGGCGGCTATTATGGGAGAATCAAACTCGAAGATAGGCCTTAGTTTACTTTCTGGTTCGAGCATAAAGGTCCGCTGTGATAAATTATGGTCGTATCAACTCAAACCCCTGTTGCGTTTAGGACGCGATATAGCTCTTGTATGTAATAACAGTTTCTCTTTTCGATCTACATGTCAGAGTGCAATAAAGGTATTATACTTCCCAGTATATTATAATCGAATTAGACTTGTTCGTTCTGTTCTTGAAGAACTACAAAACCAAGAATTTATGGTTAAAATAATCTCTCCTAATCATGATCGTCACGAAGGGAAGATGTTACAGATTTTGGAGGCTTCAGGTTTTCCCTTCTCTTTTTTAAATGACTATTTTGGATTCAGATCTATAGGACAATTATTAAGAGCGCAAGCCTACAATGTGGCTAAACAATTGGAGGAAGGGCTGCAAACAAAAACTAATAAGAATATTGTTTCTCTTGTTCATTATTTATGGAACAGAAGCAATGCTTTTTACAAGGCAAACTATTACTATGGATTAGCCCGATGTGTTGAAATATTCCGAAACATTATTGAGATTGAAAAACCTAGTTTGTTGTTATTCAATACGGATGAAGCAAGTTTTGGTAAAGTTGCTGCCTTATTGGGCAAACTATATAACATTCCAGTTATGAGTATGGATCACGGATTGCAATGGGACTCCACACGTATATCTGACATGTTATTCGACAAAATGGCGGTATCGGGTTCATTTGCAAAGGAAGCATTTATTAAAAGAGGGGCTACACCAGGACAAATTGAAATAACGGGATTTCCAATTCACGATACGATTTATGCTAAACTTAATGAACCTGTCAATATAAGCTTGCTCAAGGAAATAGGACTTGATCCAAAAAAAAAGAATATACTGTTATTAACTCATCCTGTAACGCCTTGGGAATCACAGCAGATACGAATAAGAATACTTCGCATTGTGATTCAAGCGATTAAAACGTTTCCTAATGTTAACTTAATTATTAAACCGCACACAATGGAGATGGATGGTTTATCCAAAAGAGAGTTAGATGATTCCGGACTCGACAGAGGAGTAGTTCTCGAAGATATAGAAAAGTTGTATGATCTTATACATTTATCAGATATGGTAATAACGTCGTTCGCTTCGACGACTACTATTGAATCTATATTATTTGGAAAGCCAGTACTTGTACTCAATTTTACCGGTTGCCTCAATAAGCTGAACTATGCGCGTGAAGGAGCTGCGATAGAGTGTACTGAACCAGATGACGTAAGTAAGTTAATAAATGATTTATTATACAATCAAGATATATTGGATCAACTCAAAGACGGGCGCAAGCAATTTATAAAACAAATAGCGTACAAACTTGATGGCAAAGCTTATAAACGTGTAGCAAATATTGTCCAAGAAATGATTAAGGGAAAGAGTTAAATCACATAATTGGTTCGCTAAAGTGAATCACAAATGTCAATAAAGTTGTATGTTTTATCATACTTTGTATGTGAAAAAGTGAAATTATGAGTGCGCCGAGTAAAGCTCGTGATGTTCAGTTGGTGAAAATCTAACCCGAGGAAAGGTTAGCCGCCACCTCGAAATTGGACTCTACACCCAGTTTGGTAATAAACTGTCGTGAAGCCAGAGGAATAGAATACTGGGTTGCAACGCAAGCGATTAATCTTGCAAAAAAAACAGATTTGCAGGTTGTTAATGTTGATAATGAAGACCTTCTTTGGGCAAATGAGCTTTTTGATG
>Ga0075114_10001588_pt1 | contig 12170 bp, 15 predicted proteins | sample AntAceMetag02UKM_FD_69784 | JGI IMG/M metagenome (GOLD analysis project Ga0075114, IMG submission 69784) | Saline lake microbial communities from Ace Lake, Antarctica - Antarctic Ace Lake Metagenome 02UKM | ecosystem: Environmental > Aquatic > Non-marine Saline and Alkaline > Saline | place...
AAAAAACGTCAATATCGACCCCTAAAACAAATTATCCTTCCCTGGCTATTGATTGCCCCTCTGGCCTCATCTCTTACCTTCCAGGCCCCCTCAGCCCTCCGCTCACTACCGATGACAGTTCCTCTTGTTATCCTCACCGCTCTCGGCCTAAAAACAGCCCTCCAAAAACTTAAATCCAACAAGTTCTCTCTCGTTGGCCTGATACTGATCTACCTCTTCAGTTTCATCTACTATTTGGACGCTTACTTTGTCCACTATCCCCAACGCCTCCCCTTTGCCTGGCAATACGGCTTCCAAGAATTATCCGATTTTCTTGATCAATATCCCTATCCCGATAATCGCCCCATTTATATCACCGACAAATATGACCAGCCCTACATCCTGATGCTTTTCTTCCAAAAATACCCGCCGGCCAAAATCCAACCACAAATTCAACTGACACCACCGGATCAATACGGTTTCTCTACCGTTACCCATTTCGACAGATACTACTTTCAACCAATTGACTGGAAAAAAGTTCCTTCCGGTTATCTCGCCATCACCTCCGATGAAGAAGTTCCCATTGCCCCCATTCGAACCATTGATTTCCCTAACGGCTCTCCAGCCTTTAAAATATATATGAAACCATGAAAAAAGCTACTATTTCCCTGGCTCTGGCCACATACAACGAAGAACTCAACATCGGCCGATGTCTTGATTCAACCAATTCATGGGTCAACCAAACAATTATTGTCGATGGTCAATCCCGGGACAAAACCGTCTTCATCGCCAAAAAATATAAAAATATCAAGATAATTTCTACTCCCAATCTAAAAATGTTCCACACCATGAAGCAAATGGCCATTGATAAATGCACCAGCGATTGGATTCTCCAGCTTGATGCCGACGAAGTTATCAGTCAGGAGCTCAAATCAGAAATCCAACAAATTCTGAAAAAAGATCCCAAATCAGTTCCTCAAAATGGCTTTTGGATCAAGCGCCGAAATTTTTTCCTGACTCGTTTTCTCAAAAAAGGCGGCCAATATCCCGATCCCACCATCAGGCTTTACAAAAACGGTTCGGGTCGTCTACCTTGTCAGTCCGTTCACGAACAAGCCACAATTAAAGGTAGGGTAGGGGAGTTAAAAAATGATTTACTCCACTATGCCGACGCTGATTTTTCCCGCTATCTGGCCCGCAACAACCGTTACACCGATCTTATGGCTCAAGAACTCGGGCAACAAAAACTAAAAATTAGCCTCTCTTCATCCCTCAACCATCTCCTCATAAAACCGATAGTCATCTTTTTCAAAATCTACTTCCGTCACCTCGGTCTTGTTGACGGTATTCCCGGTCTTATCTTTGCCTATTACTCCGCCCTCTGTCCACGAACCGCTTTTATCAAATATAAAACGACTAAAAACACCTGAATAAAACAATTACAAGTAAAACATATGCTTGAACAAACAATCCGAATAGGCACCCAAAAAAAGGTGTCAATAGACCAAGACCCCATAAATATAAATGATTTATTCCGGGATAATCCTGGACTAAATAACTTATTCAAAAATGATACTGAATACAATGTAAATCCAGAAAACGGCAGGCTTGTTAGTCACGGCCACGAATATTTCAACACCAAAAGATTAAGATCATACATTAAAATAGCAAACGTCATTAGAGACTCTCTCCCCACAATTCCAGAAGGACACGTCAGACTCTGGAGAGGCAACAGGCCCGGAGAGCTTGGGAAAAACCCATCATTCACAAATTGCCTAGAAGGAATCGCTTTACCATTTCTAAAAACATATGGAGGAGAGCTTTCCTTCATAGATATACCCGAAGAAATGGCCGACGAAACCCTCGCAACAGGTTTAGTGGCAGAAGGTTCTGAATTTATTCTATCCTCAAAATTGGCCAGCCAAGCAGAAGGACTGAAAGAAACAACACTGGGGATTAGTCCAAAAGCAATAGTGCTGTGCCTAAGATATGCAAACAAAGGTCAAAAATTTGATAAAGAATCATTTACGGCTTGGCTTGTAAAAGAAACTGAATAATAAAATTTCTTACTATTTAAATTTTATTATTATTCTCTTCTTTTCATTCTCCATCCGCCCTCTATCCCCACACCGCCTTTACAAAGTACAAAAACATAAATGGCTCCACATAACATGCCAATTTTGGTAGTATATACGAAAACACTTCGCACATACGCTAGTTAGCTAACATAATGCTCGGGTTTTACCTCTGAAAATACTCAAATATCTCTTGTGGCCACAGGGAAATGTCATTTTTGTAACACACGCTCCGAACCTCTCCCAAAGGCACCCACTTTACTCCCTCCAAATCACTACCAGCCGTAATGTCCCAAGTTAATGGCTCGCATTCGTACCACTTCACTATTGTGCCTTTTGGAGTTTCGTGTGACCCCAAATATTTCCCTGGCCTTATCTTTATTCCTGCCTCCTCCATAATTCCTCGGGCCAATCCTTGCTCATCAGTTTCCCCTTCTTCCAGTGTTTCTCCAGGAACATGCCATTTCCCTGACATCATTCCTTCACTGCCAAGTTTTTTTCTACCCAATAGCACATTTCCCTCATGGATGACTACTGCCACAACAGCTCTTCTCGTTTCGATTGTCACGACACAATTTTACACCCTCGCATTACGCTACGGCTAACGCCTTGCCCCGCTGCGCTCTCAGTCGGAGAGTAGAGGAGTATTTTACTCTCCTCCTTCGGGTCAGCTAACACAGTATAACTGGCTCACTTCGTTGCACTTGTTCGACCCAAGTTATCCAATTTCTTATAATACATTATGTCCTCAACTGTTTACACCTTCAGAACTTTTCCGAAAATCAATGCCCTAAAAAAACTCTTTCCTCATCTTTTTATTTTTGGCAAACTCAAAAATGATATTGAATCTTTTTGTGACCATTTACAAAAAGTTAAACCAGACTTTGTTATTGGAGTGGGCGCGACTAAAACAAAATCAGTTTTCGAACCAGTAGCAGTTAACAACATCCATGGTCACAAAATAATTGTTGGTGCGCCAGAAAAATTGTCACTTCACATTCCAATCTACCCAACCTTTTCCGTGTCACCCAAGCCGTCCAAGTCTTTTTGCAATTACTCCATGTTCAAGATTCAATATTTTATTAGCCAACACCAATTACCAACCAAACTAATCTTTGTTCACATCAACTCTAAAGATGTCCAAAGTTTGCCAAAAATTATTGAATTTTAATGTAAAATTGGACAACCTCAGCTATACTGAAACGTTAGACAAAATAAATTTAATTTAATTATGGAGATAACCCGCCATTTTACGGCTACAACAATAATTGTTTATAAAGAGAAAGTTCTTTTGCATTTGCACAAAAAATTAAGGATCTTGCTTCCTGTTGGTGGACACATTGATCGCGATGAGTTACCACAAGAAACTGCCTTAAGAGAAATCAAGGAAGAAACCGGTCTTAGTGTTAAGTTATATTGTCCTGACAAAAAAATAAATTTTGGCAATGTAAGGCAGCTTCTGCGTCCAATGCATATTATTCTGGAAGATATAAATAAGTTCCACCAACATATTGATTTTATCTATTATGCAAATGCAAATACATTTAAACTAAAACCAGAGGATGGTGAACCCAATGATCTGAAGTGGTTCACTTCAAGTGAAATCAAAAAAGCCAAAATGCCTGTAAATGTAAAAGAGCTTTCTCTTGAAGCTTTGCAGATTTTAGAAACAATAAATTAAGTTTACTTCTGCGCCTTCGGCTCCGACCCCACTGCGTTTTCGTCGGTTTGTTTTTGGGAATTTTAACAAACCTCCTCAGGTCGTACAACACAGTATGGACGATTCACTCTTGCCATCCACTCAACCCATATTGCACAAGGCATACACTTTCAACGTATTATGCACCCGTACAACATCATATATACCGACGCCCATTGAGCAAATCACCCAGTCCCAAAATGATATAATAAATTATGTCAGAGTTAGTAACGCTACGAGAACTATGGCAAGAAAGCGGACTTTCATTTCAACCCAGACACTTTGTCAGTGAACCGCTGCCCCCTTCCAGGTACCCCTTTCCCGCTCCCTTCATTCCTCGATATCTTATGGACCCAGCAGAAGCAGACCGAGCCGAAATTGCCTTAAAACAATGCACCGACCTTGTTGGGCATTGGGGATCAAGATTTAGTAGAATAAAATTACCGGAATTTAAAGAAGCTGCTCAGGTTTTTAAAGATGCCACAGGGGTAGATGTTAGAAGCGTTATAAGTCTTGCCCGCGCTAGGTTTATCGGGGAACCTGTTTGATTTTTTGTCACCTCCCTGCTTTACATCACCCACACTGAAACGTCATGCAGCTTTTTTTAAATTATAAATTTTATGAAACACACAACAACAATCGGGGTTTTTGGGATAATTACAAACAAACAAGAAGAGGTTTTGCTGTGTCATCGTAATGATTATGATCTGTGGAACCTGCCGGGTGGTGGTCTTAAAAAAGGCGAGACTCCTTGGGACTGTATTATCCGCGAAACCAAAGAAGAAACAGGTTTGGATGTAGAAATATCTCGTCTTATGGGTATCTACAGCAAACCTCATAAAAATGAAATTGTTTTTGTGTTCGTTTGTAATGCGATCAGTGGTAGCCTTACATTAAATAAGGAAGCCAGAGATTTAAAGTACTTTGCTCTAAAAAAAATTCCCCAGAACACCGTTCCTAAACAGGTCGAGAGATTGTCTCATTACTTTAAAAATAAAGAAAAGGTATATTTGAAAAAGCAACAAGGAAAATCATCTATTGATATGGTTAAGGCGGGGAATTTATAACTTTTAAAAACTGCTCCGCCGTCGCTACGCTCCCGTTGCACTCCCTCAACCCACATCATCCAAATATGTTGTAAAATCAATTATGCACAACTAAGCCTAATGTATTAAAATTATTTATGTCTACTGGTATTAAAAAAGCACAAGATCTTGTCTACGGACACTTAAAAAAGATTGGTTATCTTAAAAGCGAAAAGACACCCTCTCAAGCCTTTTTACATCTGATCGAAGAAATAGGAGAAGTAGCACGAGTTTTACTACACAAGGAAACCAAAAGAGGGGAATTTGCCAACAGTACTAATCCGGGGATAATAGAAGACGAAGTAGCTGATATTTTTTGGCAAACCTTAAAACTCGCTTCCTATTTGGACATCGATCTTGAGCAAGCTTTTTTGAATAAATTGGAAAAAAACAGACAAAAAAGTAGAGCCAAAAAAATCTAATAGTATCTTCGCCCATACTGAAACATTATATGAAAATTAAAATTGATAAGTTTTCTTGGATAATAATTATATTCGCATTAATATTAGTAGCGGCATATTTCTGGGTTCGAATATCTCAGATTGGAATAGACTACTCACAATGTGAAGGAAAATCATGCATAACCACTGCTGAATTATTTGGAGGAATGTTTATAGAACTAACCTTTCCGATATTTGTAATTCTTGCGATAATCAAACTTATCATTCTAATTATACAGAAAATACAGCACAAAATTTAACTCTGCGAAAAATCAGAGATTTTTCTTGCCACACTGCGCTCTCAGTCGGAGAGTAGGGAACTATTTTACTCTCCTCACTTGCTGGAGTCACCCATACTAAAACGTTATAATAAACCTACAATGGAAAACAAAAATTTATTTTATAAAGCCATAATAGTTATTATTTTGGTCATTACAGGAACCGGTTTGATTATATTGAAAAAACCGGCCACTACACCAACTATTCCTGAAGAGGAAAACAAAGAGATTATTTTATCAGAACTCGAAAAATTAAACATAAAAATCACTGGGCCACTGACTGAACAGGTAGAGATACAGCTTCCCTCAACTTTGTCTGACACCAATTGGGGGTTAAAAAAACTTGTATGCCAAGAAGGAGACTATGATTTATCCGCTCATACTGGAAAAACACTTCTCTTCACTTCCTATCCTATTAGCGAACTATACGACAATACAGAGCCATTGGAGGTATGGGTGGTTAGTAGTAAAGCCAAAATCGTTTGTGTCTACAAAACGGCAAAAAATATAACTCCAGGGATTTTTTCCGTCAAAAAAACCCTCTAATTTTCCCTCTTCATCAAAACCAGTTATAATTACCTTATGAAGGCCGTTAAAATCGCCATTAATGTTTCTCCTCTAACCGACGCCAATTCTCAACGCGGCGTTGGTTACTTTACCCAAAACCTCGTCCCCGCTCTTCAACGAGAGATCAAAACCAACCCTGACTACCAAAACTGGCAAATCATTTTAATCGAAAATTCGAAAATTGAAAATTGTAAATTAATTCACTATCCCTTTTTCGATCCCTTCCGCCTGACTCTACCCGCCAAAAAAACCATCCCTACCATAACCACCATCTACGACCTCATGCCTCGTCAATTTAAAAAACATTATCCCGTCGGCATTAAGGGAGAAATCAAATGGTTAATTCAGAGACATCGAGTCAAAAAATCGGATTTGATTATCACTTCCTCCCACTACTCCAAACATATCATCAAAGACATTCTTCATTACCCCGAAGACAAAATCTATGTCACTCATGGAGCCGCCGATTCTTCCTTTAAACCAATCAAAAATCCTTTTAAACTAAAAAAGGTTCGCCAAAAATATCAACTGCCGACTAAGTTTATTCTTTATGTTGGAGATATTAATTGGAATAAAAATATCCCCACCCTGGTCAAGACCTGTCAAAAACTAAAGTACCCTCTGGTTATCGTTGGCTCCTCCGCCACCAAAAAAGATGTACCTATCCACCCCTGGACCACAGACCTCCATTGGCTTCAGTCCCAAACCTCCAACCCTCTCCTCACTCTCACTGGCTTTGTCCCTGATCAAGATCTTCCCCTTATCTACAACTTAGCCACCCTTTACTGTCAACCATCCTTTGCCGAAGGTTTTGGGCTCACCCCTCTCGAAGCCATGGCTTGTGCTTGTCCCGTTGTCTACAGTCAAGAGGGCAGTATCCCTGAAGTTATGGACTACAACGGTCAAATGTTTAATCCCTATTCTCAAAGAAGTTTACAAAATGCCCTCACAAAACTATGGACCAACCCAAAACTCCGCCGTCGATATATCAAAAAAGGACTGAAACGAGCCACTCATTTCTCCTGGTCCCTAACTGCCAAACAAACCTTGGCTGTCTACCAAGTAGCCTTGATGAAAAATGAATCATAAATCTAAATCTCATTTTCTTTCCATCATTGTCCCTGTCTATCAACAAGAAAAAACTATTGCCGATGATCTAACCACCATTGACCACGCTCTCTCCCAAATTCGCTACAATTATGAAATTATCGCCATTGTTGATGGCATTAGTTCCGACAAATCTTTTTCTATTATTAAGAAGCTCACCATCCCTAAACTCAAAGTTTTCGGCCTCAACCAAAATCATGGCAAAGGCTACGCCGTTCGTTTCGGCATGACCAAAACCAAGGGAGATTATATCGCTTTCATCGACGCCGGCATGGAAATCGCCCCTAACGGTATCTCTATGGTCCTGGAACATATGGAATGGTATAACGCCGATATTATAGTGGCCTCCAAAAGGCACCCCGCCTCCCAAGTTAAATACCCCCTAGACAGAAAAATAATAAGTTTTCTGGCCCAAAACTTTGCCAAAATCTTTTTAGGCATCAAGGTCAGAGACACTCAAGCAGGATTAAAAATTTTCAAAAGAAAGGTGTTGCAAAAAGTACTTCCCCGCTTACTAGTTAAAAATTTTGCTTTTGACTTAGAAATACTTTCCGTTGCCAACCGTCTCGGTTTTAGTCGTATCTACGAAGCCCCCGTCAAATTAAATTACAAATTCGACAGCCTAACCCACGCTTCCGGGTTCAAAACGGTCTATCAATGCTTTATTGCTGCCCTAGCCGTCTTTTATCGCCTTCGTATCCTTTGTTATTACGACAACCAAAACAAAAGAAAATGGGTATACGATAAAGATCTACAAATGCGCATTAACACCGGTCAATGAATAAAAAACCGTTATTTTCAATCATTATTCCCGTCCGCCATTCCACTCCCCATCTCCGTCAAACCCTAAAAAAGTTAAAAGATCAAAGCCTGAAAAATTTTGAAGTTCTGGTTATTACCGACAAGATCAGCCACACCGCCAATCCGGCCGTTAAGCGTAATTTGGCTGCCAAAAAAGCCAAGGGTAAATATTTGGCTTTCCTCGATGATGACTCTTACCCCGCCCCCGATTGGCTCAAAAACATTAAAAAAACTTTCGTCAAAAATTCTCACATTACAGCCGTTTGTGGCCCCTGCCTGACTCCACCTGAAGACAACATCTACCAACAAGCTTCCGGTCTGGTCTGGGCCAGTTGGCTTGGCTCCGGTGGCGCCGGGTCTTACCGCAATAGCATCCAATCGGCTCGATTTGTTGACGACTACCCCACCGTTAATTTAATTGTCAAAAAAACAGATTTTAATAAAATCGGCGGCTTCCAAACCCATCACTGGCCCGGAGAAGACACCGTCTTGTGTCTTGACCTGGTAAAGAAACTAAATAAAAAAATCCTTTATCATCCTTCTGTTATCGTCTATCACCATCGTCGAGCTGTTATTTTTCCCCACTTAAAACAAATGAGTCGTTATGCCAAAATGCGCGGCCTCTTCACCAAAAAATATCCGGCCACTTCAGCTCGCATCGGTTACATCGCCCCCAGCCTTTGCCTGCTCTACACCCTACTTCTCTTGCCGCTAAAACTATCTCTTTTCCCCTTCTTTCTTTATGCTTTATTACTTCTAATTTCATTCTTTAAGTTTATCCTCGACAAAAACCAAATTATCCCTTCTCTCTTGGCCATTCTGACCATCCCCATCACTCATGCATATTACGGCATCCTTTTTTTATATGGTCTCATCATTCCCCAACCTCAATTCACTCCTCGATCGATTAATCCCGAAACCGGACACTACCACGACGACTAAACAGCTTCCGCGTTATAATCTAACAATGATTCGATTTTCTGTTTCTATTTCTTATCCTCCACTAAACTCCACCAAAGGCTCGGCATTCCTATCTCAGAACCGTCAATTCCAGTGGACCCACACCGGTAACATTATTTATCCCGTCATTCCGGCTTCAGCCGCCACCCTTCTAGATAAAAACAACTACAAAGTATTTTGGGACGATGCTATTGCAGAGAAACTAAGTTATCAAAAATGGTTTAATCGTCTCATTTCTCGCCACCCGAACTTAATCGCTATCGAAACTAAAACTCCTGTCGTAAAAAAACACTGGCAAATAATAAAAAAGATTAAAAAACACTTACCTGAGTCAAAAATTGTTTTAATGGGAGATCATGTTACTGCTTTACCCCAAGAATCTCTAAAAAATTGTCCCGTCGACTTTATTCTTACCGGTGGTGATTATGATTTTATGCTTCTAAACTTAGTCAACCATTTAACCAAAAAAACCAAGCTTGAACCCGGTTTTTGGTATCGCCAAGGAAAAAAGCTAGACAACACCGGCAAATTCACCCTCAAACACAAACTCGACACCTTACCCATCATCAACCGTCAACTCACCTGCTGGCAACACTACTCTCATCGTAATTCCAACTTCAAATATCGCCCCGGCGCTTACACCATGTTCGGTCGAGATTGTTGGTGGGGAAAATGCTCATTTTGCAGTTGGACAACATTATTTCCCGGAAAATGTTATCGTCACCTTTCCGTCAAAGGCGCCATTACCGAAATTGAAAATTTAATCTCACTTGGTGTTCGCGAAATCTTTGACGATTCTGGTACCTTCCCGGTGGGGGATTGGTTGCATCATTTCTGTCACCAAATCATTAAAAAGAAAATTAACCAAAAAGTTCATCTTGGTTGCAATATGCGTTTCAATGCCTTGACTCAAAAAGACTACCAACTCATGGGCCAAGCCGGTTTTCGTCTTGTTCTTTATGGACTGGAATCGGCCAATTCTGAAACACTAACTAAAATCAACAAAAACACTCCTAAAAGAAATATTGAAAAAGAATTATTTTGGGCCAAAAAAGCCGGGATCGAACCTCATCTGACCGCCATCATCGGTTATCCCTGGGAATCCCTCCAAGATGCTCAAAAAACTATCAACCTTACCCAAAATCTTTTCAAAACCGGTCTGGCCGATAGCATTCAAGCCACCATGCTAGTTCCTTATCCCGGCACCCCTCTCCACCGATATTGTCAAAAAAACAATCTCCTTTTAACCCAAGATTACAATAAATTTGATATGAGCCAACCGGTTATCAAATCAAGTATCAACCCTCAACAACAAAAACAACTCATCCAAAATTTGTTTAAGGGGGTTCTCACCCCCAGTTTTCTGGTCAAAAAACTATTTTCCGTTCGTAATCTAGATGATTTCCAACACCTAAGTAACTATGCCATCAAGTTTTTACAAAAATTAAAAGACTTCTAATGACACACCCCACAATCACCTTCGTCGTTCCCACTCTCAACTCGGCAAAGGTTTTAGCCGCCTGTTTACAATCAATAACCAAACAAAACTATCCTTTGTCAAAAATTAATATTATTCTCGTCGATGGTGGATCCACTGATCAAACTCTTAAAATAGCCAAAAAATACCACTGTCAAATTATCAAAAACCCACTTAAAACCGCTGAAGCCGGCAAGGCCATCGGAATCAAAAAAGCCACCGGTAAATATATCTGCCTGCTCGACTCAGACAATATTCTTCCCCATCCGTCTTGGCTAAACAAGATGGTTTATCCTCTCCAATCAAATCCTCGGCTTATCGGCTCCGAACCCTGGGCGTTTACCTATCGAAAACAAGCCGGTTTTATCGAGCGCTACAGCTCCCTCATCGGTGCCAACGACCCCTACGCTTTCGTCACCGGCGTTTATGACAAAAAAAACCACCTAAACAACCGATGGACCGGCCTTGACATAAACCAGGTTGATAAAGGCAAATATATTCAAGTTACTCTCCTGCCCCATAAAATCCTGCCCACCATCGGCGCCAACGGCACTATCTTTAGAAGCGATTTCCTCAAAAAAAACATTAAATCCGACTATCTTTTTGACATCGATATTATTCAACGGGTTTTAAGTAAAACCCAAAAACCTCTTTACTTTGCCAAAGTCAAAACCGGCATTATTCACACTTTTTGCGAAGCATCTATTTCAAAATTCATCAAAAAACAAAATCGTCGCCTGACCGATTTTTATTTCTACAGACCTCTGCGTCAATACGACTGGGGACAAGTCAATCGATCCGGCATCGTCAAGTTCTCTCTCTATACTCTCACCCTTATCCCCGTCCTCTTTCACACTCTTAAGGGTTTCTGTCACCTTCCCGATCCTGCTTGGTTTTTTCATCCCTTGGCTTGCCTGATTAGTTTTTTTATCAATGCTAAAGTTACAATCCAATATTATCTCGGCCTATTAAAGCCGTTAAATCGACAACAATGGCAACAATAGACATCCTCATTCCCACTTATAACGGGGCCCAATTCATCACCCCCACCCTCAAAAGCCTCCTTTCACAATCCTATTCTGATTTTAATATCATCATTTGCGACGACGCTTCCACCGACGCTACTATCTCCACCATCAAGTCTCTCAAAGATTCCCGTATCAAAATTTATACTCATAAAACCAATCTGGGTTATCCCAAAAATCTGGAAAGGGGCCGCCACTATTGCACCACCCCCATACTATTCCTTTTCGGCCAAGATGATATTTTGGCTAAAAACAGTCTACAAACCTATGTTGACGTATTCAAAAGATATCCCCAAATCGGTGCCATCACTCGCCCCTATTTCTGGTTTGACAAAAATATCAAAACACCGGTTCGGGCCAAAAAAAGCCTCCAATCCACCCCCGCCATCATTGATACCAACAGCCCCTACCCCCACATCCACCGACTTTTTGATTCTCTGGATCAACTCTCCGGTCTGGCTTATCGCCGCCAATTAATAGATGACTCTTTCCACCCTGATATCTTTCCCTGCCACATCTATCCTTTTACTTCCATCTTTCTCCAACACCCTGTTTGTTTCCTATCTGACTACACCGTCGCCGTCCGCATCGCCTCCAGCCAATCTCGCCACCTTTCGTCTATTTACAATAAATCTCCCATTCTATCCTGGTATCAAATGTTTCAAAAACTCTTCATC
>Ga0075114_10001596_pt1 | contig 12147 bp, 6 predicted proteins | sample AntAceMetag02UKM_FD_69784 | JGI IMG/M metagenome (GOLD analysis project Ga0075114, IMG submission 69784) | Saline lake microbial communities from Ace Lake, Antarctica - Antarctic Ace Lake Metagenome 02UKM | ecosystem: Environmental > Aquatic > Non-marine Saline and Alkaline > Saline | place...
GGGCGGGCATCTGCTCCTGGCCTTGACTATCCCCATAAACCGCCGTCAGCCGCACGATGGCCGTGCCCGACGCGCTGGGCGTGATGGGCAGTTCCACGCGGCGGCTGCGGTCTTGGGCGATGACGCCCAACGGCTTCTCCACTGCCTGCTGCACATCGCCACCAGCGTACAGTACCACGCCACAAGCCGCCGAGACTCCCTCGTTGCGCACCACCAGGGTAAGGTAGGCCTGACCGCCGCCCGGCACGCTGGGGCGGTGCGCCGGTTCGATGACCAGCAGCGGGGCCTGCCGCAATTGGGCATCGAGACAGCGGCAGCGTCGGGCGGCTGCGTCATCTTGCTGCTGCTTCCACATCTCCGCCGCACGGGCATAGAGCGCTGCAGCCGTTTCCGGTTGCCGCGCACGGCAGCGCTGGGCCGCCGCCTCGTAGTCCCTGCCCGCATCGCCGTAGTGTCCTGTCCCTTCGGCCACCACCGCGGCGCGGGCATAGTTCCCCGCCCGATGGAAGGCCGATCGAGAGCGTCCTTCGTCGTTGGCCAACAGCCACAGCTCGCCAGCTTCCTCCCAGGTTCCCTGTTGTTCCAGCCGTTCCGCCGCTTTCCCGTGGTGGCCCCGATGCCAGTTCAGCGCGGCCACCTTCCCGGCATCAGTGCCCAGGAGAATCACGCCCTCCTCCGTCACCAGCGGCGGGGCCAGCAACCGCCCACCGGCCTTGTACAGCCAGAAACGCTCACCCTGCCGGTCCACGGCGTGTAGGTGACCATCGTTGTCGCCCACGAAGATCAGGTCCCGCCAGATGGCCGGCGCCGAGGCGATGTAGCCGCCGGCCTCGTAGCGCCAGATCTCTCGCTGCGCTGCGTCCCTGGCCTGCGGATCGAGAGCGTAGAGATACCCGTCACCCGAAGCGACGTAGAGATGGTCGTGTTCCAGCAGCATCTCGGCCACCACCTGGCCCTGCAGCTTGTGCTCCCATTGGACCTGCCCACTGCTGTCCAGCGCGTAGACGAAACCGGCCAGATCGGCGACGTAGAGCAGGCCGCGCCGCTCATCCACCGTCACTGGGCAGAGAATCTGGTGGTGGGTCTTGAAGAGCAGGCTCCCCTGCAGCAGTTGCCGCGATGCCGCGTGAAGTTGGCCGTCCCGCCCGCCGACGTAGAGGGTGTCTCGGTACAGCGTGGGACGCACCTTGAGCCCTTGAGACGAGAGCTGCTGCTTGCGCAGTGGACAGCCCTTGCCCAGGTCCACAGCGACCAGGCTGCCATCCTCGCTGGTCAGATAGGCTACGTCGCCAACCACCAGCGGCGCAGCCCGCAGCCTGCCCCCTATGGCGCAGCGATGCGCCACTTCGCCCGTGGCCACATCCAGCAGATAGAGCAGGCCGTCGGCGCCGGGAACCAGCAAGCGGTCACCGCCCAGCGCCAGTCCCCCTTCCACCTGTGTGGGCAGCTCCCGTTCCCAGAGCGGTTCGGCACGGCCCTCATCATACATGCGGCGGAAGGCCAGCACCCGCCCAGGCCGCGTGGCGACGTAGAGCCGCTCACCGTCCAGGGCGGGCGAAGCGTAGATCGGCCCTCCCGCCTCGTATTGCCACAGCTCTGGGCGCAACAGGGGCGGCGCGGCCCGCACCTCTTTGGCCCATCGTCCCAGCAGGCTATCCCGCCGCTGGCGAGCCTGGTCATACGCTTCCTGCACCCGCACAGCTTCTTGCATGACCTCGGCTTGTTCTTTCCGAATGGCGAGTTGCTGCCGCTCCTCGGCCAGTTCCAGTTCTGCCTCCTCCCGCAGCAGGTCGGCGTAGCGACGGCGGCCGGCCAGTTCCGCTTCCTTGGTGGCGACCTGCAGGTAGTATGAGTGGCGGATGCGGTTGACCTCGTCCTCCACCTGGCAGCGGTAGTCGAAGGTGGTGACCCCCTCGAAGGCCAGGCCGCTGCGGGCGAGCTGATCCACGCCCTGGGTCAGGTGATACTCCACCGCCGTGGCGAATTCGTCCTTGAGAGTCAGGTCTTCCGCCAGTTGCTTCACATCGTGGGCAGCGATCTGGCGGCGCAGCGCGTCTTGCACGCTGGGGAGAAGCAGGTCGTGCAGGTCGGCGTGGGTGAAGGTCTCCCGCCCCTTCAGCACGTTGCTCAGGAAGCGAAGGGCATCCTCCAGCCGCACACTGACCGTGCAACCCAGGTCCACCTGCGCGCCATCGGAGGTGTGCAGGCCGCTGAGTTGGAAGCGGATGTCTGCCGGCGCGGCGTCGAAGATGACCGCTTCCAGATGCCCTGCTTTCCACTTCCGGCGGCTGGCGCGCACGTAGTCCTCCAGCGGCCCCTGCCCGACCTCACCGACCACGTTGCGGCCGTCGGCCAGGATGATGGCCCGCTGGCCGGGACGGATGGTCGTGGAAGGGGATGGCTTGTCCAAAGCAAAACGTTGGGCGAAGGGTTGAGTCGCATAGTTCTCGAAGACCATGATGATGTCCTTTTGATCTCTTTGATGGCCACCTGGCGACCGGTGGCTGGTTCATCGGCCAACCAAACGCGGGCACAGCCTCCTTCGCCCAGGAGGCTGCGGACAGAGTATTTGCCATTGAGAATGGCCTGGTTGGGAGTTAGGGGCATGGCAACACCTATTCTACTACGCTCTTGGGGATTTCGCGGGGTCAGGACATCGGAGTCCCCAACTTGTTGGGGGTGCGACGCAATGAACCCGAACAAGTTCGGGAGTCCGATGTGCCATCCACACAAAGTCCCAGAGAGCCTCTACTACTTGGTCAACCGTACTCTGAAGGCTTGTGGTAACGACTTCAGCCATTCATCTGGCTCTACTGGAGCGGCATGAGCCAACCCGCTGCCCATTCGGGCAAGAGCTTATCCACAAGAAAACCATAGCCGCGGTGCCAGGCAAGTCCAACGCCAAGCACACCCCGGTTCAAAGAGACAGAGTAGTCCGGCACGTGCTGCTCTGCCCAGATGTTGACAGCCAGCACGATAAAGAGCAACAGCCACAGCCACACCAGCGTCCGGCTGATGCGAACTACCCACACTGCCACCAAGCTGACTTCCCGGAACACTGGAAAGGACTGACGGTAACGCGGAATGGCTCGTCCCATGCGCGTTGTCTGGTACTCGATCCACAGCCAGGCAAAGGCCAGCAGGCTCAAGATGACGAGCAGGAACGGAAACGGCGCATAGGCCCACGCCGTGTTGAAGGCAGCAAGCACGTCTTCCATGTTCATGACCTACCTCTCTGCATCATGCGGGTGATCAACCGTTCTCAGTGGCATCGTCATCGCCAGACTCGCTCGGCGGCGCGGTGTCGCTTTCAGCCGCAGAAGCCGAGCTTGTTTCGGGCAACCGCTTCCTATCCGGTTGGTCACCAAGAATCTGCAACGGGCCGCCCCCCATGCTCTGCTCCAGGTTGCGGATCAATCGGGCAGTCACATCTTTGAGATGGCGATCCTCGATCATGTCGCCCTCGATCAGGGTCTTCAACATAAGCAGGTCGGCTTGCACCTTCTGGTCGCGTGATTGTAGCATCACTTCGGTCAACCGCCCAATATCGTTGGGATTCTGGGCTAACTGCTGCACCAACAGCCCCCACATGCCCCCCTCGATCATTGGCTCATAGACTTCCAGTCGCATCTTCTGGATCTCTATCTCCTGCTGTACCCGTTCCTTGGCCAGATCCGCCTCCATCTTCGCCCTCTCGCGTTCCAACTCCATTTCGAATTCTCGCCCCAGCTTGGTCGCCTCCAACTCATGCTGCTGCTTGAGCTGCTCAGCCTGGGCAGTGGCTACCGTTAGTTTCGAGGACTCTCTAACCAACTCCACGTCACGACGCTGCTGGCGTCGTTTGCGCAGGAACTCTTTAGCCCGGTCATCCAGCTCCAGACTGACGTTGATCGTATCCAAGGTGAACGGCATCTTCTCACTGAAATCCCGTTTCTCCAGCACCTCGCGCACGACAGCCAGGGCCGCTTGCCCTTCTTCGATGTCGAACCCTGCCGTCACTTTGCTGATCGTCTCCTTGATCACCCGCTGCAGCATAGACGTCGGATCCTCAATGCGTCGGTTGACAACTTCGGCCGGATTGCTGACTCGGCAGCCAGCCGAGAAGGCCACCTGGAAGGAGACATCGCCTCCTTTGGCCGGTGCGCTGCAGGTGAAGTTGAAATCCTTGCTGCCCATATCCACTTCGTAGACAGTGTCGTAGCCGTTCCAGACCGCCTCGCCAGGAGTGGCCCGGCGGCCTGGGTGAAGCGTGATCGTGCCCCCGCTGCCGGAGAGCACCATCGCCTGGCCGGGTTTGGCCGCAGGACGCTCGCTGCGCAGGCCAAAGAAGCGGCGTCTGATCTTCCGTTCGCTATACAGCTTGGTTGTCATGGCATTCACTCCTTTCCACATTTCATAAGCGGCGCCTGGCCGCCGGACTCGCGAATCGCAGTCGGTGTTTCACGTGTCTATTTGTGTCCGCATCTCTGCCTATCTGGCCAACAGGATGCTGACCAGTTGCGGGGCATCCTCTTGAGCTTGCTCCCATCCCTCGGCGTGATAGCGCAACCGCTCCACTTCGTCTGGATCTGCCGAGCGGCAGGCATTCACCAAAGCGGTCAACAGCCCCTCCAGGTAGGCCTGCTGGTCGGGGTCACGCCCGCGAGCCACGTGCACGATGAGATCGCGGAGGCCATCCAGCGCCAGCCTGCGGGGATGCAGCGAGTCGGAAACGCTACGCCGCGGCTGGCGGAAGTTGAGACCGCTCCGCATCAAGCGCACTGCCAGCGCCTGGGGCGCACCTGGTACGCCGATGTCAGACAGGAGCAGTTGCCACACCGGATCGTTCCGCTCGGGCCACAGCATGACCCAGAAGGCCAACAGAGCAGTGCGCTGGATGGCGCGGGCGCTGCCGCGATCTCCATTGTCGCCAGGCTGATGGTCGCTCCAGGCCACCAGCTCTTCCAGCAAGGCCAGCCGGCGCTCGGGCAACCGCTGAGCGGTCGCGTGGAAGTTGAGCAGGGCGCGGAAGATCGGTTCCAGCAATGCCGAGTGGTGATGGCTGTTGGCAGCGATCAGCTTGAGGTCGGCCAGCGTTTGCTGCGGGTAGCGCGGCCCGGCCAACCCAGCGTAGGAGGCTGCCGTTGTCCACTGCCAGCGGGGATTATCACGTTGGCTCGCCCAGTAGTGCAGGAGGCGCGCCGATGGCCCGCTATGTGCCTCATCCCAGATGGTGATGCCCAACACCTGAGCGGCGCTGCGGCGGCTGTTGGCATTGGGGCTGGCGGCCCATGCTCGCAGGACATCTGCCTCGATGGCGGCAAAGTTGTGGCGGGCCAGGGCGCCGATCGCCGCGGCGGCGCGCGTGCGCAAGTGATGGCTACTATGCGAGCCGTAACTCATCAGCCACTGCAGAACGCGCCCGCCGAACTCGGGATCCTCCCGCACGAAGCGCAGTACCGCCTCCTGCCAGGCCGCATTTTCCAGTTCGATCGCATCGTCCAGGACTTCGCCGTAGTGCGTATGCCGTGAAGTGGCTCTGGGGCGTGCCCGAATGGCGGCCAGGCGGGCCGAGGGGCGGCGGTCACGGTCGGCGAACCGGCTGGCGGGTTTGGCAGGCTTCTCTTCGTCGCTTGCTTCGGCGGCGTCTGGCCCCAGGTAGGCTTCCAGTGCCTCGGCGGCGCCACTGACGTCGGTGTATGGCGCGCCGTTGAAGACGGCTGTGGCAATGAGCAGGTTCTCCAGGTCAGTGGGGTGAGCGTCAGCGAACCAGGCCTCCACGTCCTGGTAGGCGCGCTGGCCGAAATGAGCCAGGGCTTGCCGGATATCCATCTGCCCCCGCAACACGGGCAGCAGAAGCTCGGCCAGTTCGGCCAATTGGCCTGGCGTCAGGCTTTCGCTCAACAGATCATTCAGTGGCTCGATGGTGTCAAGCTGGTTGATCTGCGGCTGCATGACGTCGGCGACGTCGGGTTCATAAGCGGTCAGGTAGCGCAGATGGCGGACAAGGATGTTGCGCCGGGCAGTGACAATGTCGTCTGCCCACTGCAGCGTCCATTCCTGGATGAGATAGCCATGTGATCGGCGAATGGACTCGGGCACCCGCTCCGCGACGATGACCAGGCCGTTGCGACGTCCTTGGGGGTTCAGTGCGTTGTACAGAGCGTCCAGTTGGAAGCGGGTGAACCCCTCCAGCGCGCTGCCGCTGGTCGTCTCCAGCAGCAGCGGTGTGTCCTCCGGCAGATCGTTGGGGCGGAGATCGGTCAGACGCATGCCGGGATTGAGTTCGTAGATCGCGATCACTCCGTCGCTGGGGATCAACTGGCCGAGCAGACGGATGGCGGTGGCACGCTTGCCCGTGCCCGGTCGGCCGCAGAGGATCAGCAAGCCATGCTCTCGTAGGCGCTGGAGGGCAGCATCGTACAGCCGGGGGCTCAGGTACACGGCGGCTGTCCGTTCCAGCTCCCATCCTGGCAGAGGATTGATGACCAATTCGCCGATGCGACGCGGGGCGCGGACGGCGGCCTCGGCTGGCCGGCGTACCGGCATGGCGGCGGATGGTTCCGCACCGAAGTAGTTCTGCACCCGGTGCCGGTCAATGTAGACCAGCGATACATCTCGGCCGTCCACGATACCGCTGAGGAACTCATTGCCCCGGATGGCGCTGAGTATCTGTTCGGGGGTATCGCCGTTCAGACTCTTGCCGTTGTGCGAGGTTTCTGCATGTTCGGTAGATTCTGTCGGGTCGGCTTTGGTGGTCTCAGGTGTGTCGTTGTCTGACATGATGTCCCCTTTCATTCAATCCACCACCAGCACCCACCCGTAGCAGACAGTATCGGCCAGGAGCAGGGCGACGATGGCATAGCGCAGCAGCACGGCGCGATTGGCACTGATCCCCGGCAGGAGGTCGCTGAGCGCTGGAAAGGCGAGGAGGGCCAAGGCGATGGCCACAACTCCGATCTTGAAGAGCGAGGCGTAGACGTAAGCCGGTGTGCGCTGTCGCGCTAGCTCGCGGCGATCCAGTATGGAGGTATCCTGTGCCCCCAGCAGTAGCCCCAGCATGAGGTAGCCCAGCGGCAGCCCGCCCGCCAGGTAGAGGAGCAATCCGGCAGCCAACAGCCAGGGCGAAGCCAGGTTCAGCTCCTGGATGCGGGCGATGCCCACGGGAATGGCCAGCGCCAGGAACGCCCAGGCGGTCATGATGGCCATGACGGCGATGAAGGCGCCGGTCTCGCGCACCAGGCTTCCGTGTCTCTCCTTCTTGCGGATGCGCTGGACGATCTCGATGACAGAGTTGACCAGGATCACCGCAACCAGAGTCGCAGGGGAGAACCCTTCCAGGATGCTGCCGATCACGTTAGTGATGAAATCGTTCATGATTTGCCTTCCTCAGAGCGTTTGATGTGCCCGCGTTCTCAACCGACTGCCATAGGGACAGTTTTCTAGGGCGCAGATTGGCGCTGATCCACGCTGCTCGTGCCGTTCCATCCGCGGAGATCCGCTGACTGGCCTCTGGCGTTCTTGGCTCGCAGTCACGACTCAATGTCATCAAGTTAAGCGTAGTTTAGCCCCTTGTGGGCGTCTTGTGGCGGCAAAAACGGGCACAAGGCCCTATGCTACGCCCTAGCTTAATGACATTGAGTGACGACTTCAGTCGTCTTCCAGCGGAAAAGAGCGACTGAAGCCTGTCCTGAGCCAAGTCGAAGGGTCGCTACTACGAACCTGCATCATGCCTGGTAGAAGTTGTATCCGCAATTGCTGCAGTACTTCTCGCCCACCGGGCATTTCACCCGGCAGCGCGGGCAGACTTGCACCTCGCCGCCCGAGCCGCTCACCTGGGGCGAGCCTCCGCCGGTCTGGATCACCTGTGGCTGGCCACCACCAGGGCCCATGACAATCACTGGGCCGGATTGGGCCGGAGCGTCCTTGCTGGTGGCCCGGGCGATCTCCACCATGCCAGAGCGCTGGCTCTCGAGCGCCTCGCTGAACATCTTCTGGAACCGCTCCTCGGTGCGCTGCCGCAGCTCTGCCTCCTTCTCGCGGTCCTTCTGGATATCTACCAGCATTCGCTCGTATAGCGAGCGGACCTGTGCCTCCATTTCCTCGGGGCGTGCGGCCAGGGCCTTGAACCGTTCAGTTAGCGCCGCGGCCAACTGGGGAGACTCTGCAGCCATCAGTGCATAGACCTGTTCGTCGGTCATGCCCTTCATGGTCTCCGTGCGCTTGAGATCAGCGATGGCTCTGGCCTGATCCGGCGCAGACAATGACATGAGGGCTTCGGCCGACATCTCGGACCGGACTTGCATCGTGGCCAGTTCGTGGGTGTGTTGCTGCGCTTCGTCGAGGCGATCTTGATCGCGCAGATCCAAGATGCGTCCGTGCTCGGCGTCGGCGCGAAGCAACTCGTCCTCTCTCTTGACGCCCTTCATTCGCTTCAAGGCGTCGAGACCCATGTCAAGATCCCGCTGGATGGAATCCTGCTCGGCGGCCTCTTGCAGTTTCCAGAGTCCTACCTCGATCGTCTTCTGCTCGGCCTGCAAGCGAGAGACAGCCAGCGTGGTCTCGGCGCGCTTCTGCTCCACGCTCAGGCTGGCGTCGGTCTCAATGGCCAACAACTCGCCCTGGTGAATGGCCTGGGCTTTGCCCAGCTCGCGGTGGTGTTGGTCTTCGTCCTTCTCCCGTTGGCGGTCGAATACGCCCGCCTTGTGCTGCTCGGCTCGCTCCCAGTCGGCCCGCTCGGCGCCGCGCACCATCCGAGACAGGTCTTCTTGCCAGCGCTGCTCGTTCAGCGCCCCTTCGTCTGCCAGCCGCTGCTGCTCGATCTTCAGCTCGGACGCCATCTGCTCCAGGCTGAAGTCGGTGTGCCAGACGAGCTCGGCCTGCTTGCGGTTGTAGTCTCGCTCCAGTTCAGCCAGGTAGGCCGCATGTGCGCGCGCCTTGACCCGGTCCTCCTTGCGCTGGTCAAACTCCTCGGCCAAGACGTCCAGTTGCTCCTGCCGCACAAGCTGCCGCTCGTTGATCTCGGCCAGGAAGTCCTGGAGATCCTCCTTGCTCCTGACCTCGTTCATGTTCTCGGATAGGATCGCCCGCCGCATCTGCTCCCAGACCACTGCCCTCTCCTCGTAGGTGCGCGCCTGGGCACGTTGTTCGGCGGTCTCCTGATCCTCCTCATCATGGTCAGCCTTGAAGCGAGCCTGCCGATCTGCCAGGCTGGCCTCAGCTTCCCGTCCTTCGATACGAATCGCTTCCCATTGCGCTCGCAGCTTTTCCAGGCGAGGATGTTCGAACTCACCCGTGCGCACGCCGCCGAACTGCAGACCACTCCGGCGCAACGTCTCGTTCAGATGCACCTCCACGGCATTGGCAAGCTGATCTTTGAGCGCCAGGCCGGTCGCCAGATCGCTCAGGTCTTGCTGGCCCACAGTCTCCTGGATGGCGTCGCGCACTTCGTCGGACAGATAGCTGCGCAGGTCGTTCAGCGTATAGGAGCGCTCGCTCTTCATGACGTTGACGAGGAAGGCGACCGGGTTGACCATCTGGACGCCAACCACACAGCGCCCGCTGATCTCGTAGTCATCTCGGGAGTAGAGCTTGGGCAATTGGAACTCCAGCGGGACGTGGCCGCCGTCCACCAGCAGCCCGGTGACGTGCCGACCGCTGCCCAGCGTCAGCAGCCTCTCGAAGAGCGAGTCGACGGTGTAGCGGCCGGGGCCCTTGCGTCCCTCGTCGGCGCGGCCGTCCACCAGCAGCACGACTTGCTGCCCGGGCTGCACCTCCAGCTCCTTGTACAACGCGCCGCGCAGGTCGGCTGGCTCTACCCGCACGGCGAACTCGTCGGGGCTCTTGCGCCAGACACTGCGGCGGATGTCTGGAGCGCGCCGGCCGCCGAGCTGTCGCCCGCAACTGGGACAGAACTGGGCGTTGGCTGCTACCATCTCACCACAGTGCGGGCACGGGCCGAGGACGGCCCCAGTTGGCTTGCCGCACCGGGGGCAGAACCTGGCACTGGCGTCGATGGTCTGGTCGCAATGCGGACATTGCTTCTTTCGAGTGAAGATAGGCATGGTTTTCTCCTTCGCATCTGATCTGAGATCCGGAATCTAGAGCTTGGGTTCCTCCTGGAGCTTGGGTTCCTCCTAGAGCTTGGGTTCCTCAATAATGAAGGCCGCCCGCTCGCCCAACAGGCGGCGAAACTGGTTGATATCCTTGTCCAAGGCTGAGGCGACTGGGGTGCAGAAGCGCAGGTCGCCGTCCACGCTGGCATCGTAGAGCGTTTCGCTGTCCAGCGCCAGACTCTGGGAGCGACGCAAAAGTGTCTCGTCCAGGTCGAGCATACGGGACACCTGTTCGTCCGGCGCCCAGACGCTGGCGAAGTAGCGTCCGTCCCGGTAGTGGACGGTCTGCGTTTCTTCCTGGCAAGCGGCCAGGGGGCCGGTGCGCAACCGGCGCAGGTACACCGACGTCTCCTGCCCGTCTGCCCCCAACCGGAACAGATTGCGTCCGGCTTCCTCCAGGTTGGTTCTCATCCGGCCCAGGTATTGGCGAACCTGGCGGCGCACCAGGTCGTCGGCGGTGCGACGCTGGGGCAGGCTGGGCCTGGCAACTTCCTGCACCAGCGCATCCACCTGGCGTCGGGCCTGGCTTTCCTTGCGCCGGGCCGCCAGCACCAGCACAAAACCGATACCGAACAACGAGGCCGGAATCGCCAACAGCGGGCGGGGGTACTCACCCAGCCACAGGAACAGCCCGGCGGCCAGAGCCAATGAGATGAGCACATCGGCAGTCAGGTAGATACGGCGGCTGCGGCGGCGAACCCGAGCCAGCGCAACCCCGGCGGGCAGGTCGGCGATCTGCTCTTGAATGGCACGCCAATAGGGCGCCGCCTGCTTGGTGGCCTCGTTGTAGGTCATGACGGCCGCGATCAACCCGAAAGTTGCCACGATGAGGCCAAATCCCTGCAACAGGGCTTCGGCCAGGGTGTGAGGCACCAGCCCATGCGAGAATATGCCGTACAGCGCCCACGCGGTGCCGGCGGCAGCAGCGCCCATCCGCAAGTAACGGAATAGCCGGTACAGACGTTTGGAAGGGGAGGGCGGCAGGGGCTGAACGGGGGCGTCCAACCGCACCAGCATCTGCTCCATCCGGCGGTCGGGAGGCAGCGGCTCCGCCTGGGCAACCGCCTCCAGCACCTGGGCATGTTCCTCCAGCGTGACCTCGGCCACCTCGATCGCTTCAGCCGGCAGCAACGGCAAGCCGCCGGGTTCCACCTGCCGCCACAGCAACTCTACCGTTCCCTGGCCCAGTTCTTCGCCGGCCCGTTCCTGCCAACTGTTGATCTGGTCCAGGAACATGTCCCGGCTCTCCAGTTGGCTCAGCGCTTGCTCCATGCGGGCGTCTCGGGCCAGCTCGCGCATGACTCGGGCGGCCTCCGCCGCCGCCACCCGCTCCGCCTGGCTGAGCGCTTGCACCAGGAGCTCCGGCGTGGCCAGCGTCAGGCCGTAGTGAGCCAATGCTGCCGACAGCGGCTGGCGCAAGCCCGCGGCCAATGCACGCCGCACCTGGTGCCGATTCAGGTCGGCCGCAGCGTAGCTGGCGGCGAGTTCGTTGGCTGTGGCATGCAGCCGGCCAGCCACAGCATCGAGCGGCAAGGGCCACTCGGGGCCGGGGCTCAATCGCAGCCAACCGTTGTGCAGCCGCAGCGGGTCAGACACGATCACCTGGAGCGGGGCCGTCAGCGCCACTGTCTCGCCGTCGCCGGACAGCAACGCTTCGATCTGCAGATCGAACGGCAGCGGGCCGGTTTCGATCAGAACGACCTCCGGCGCGGGGAACGGCCAGTTGCAGAGCGCGTGGTCGCCGGGTTCCAGCGTGTAGGGCCCGGCCTCGGCCAGCAAAAGCGCCGTGTGGTGATCCGGCACGGGCAGTGCTTTGCGCAGCCAGCCGGACAGTTCCAGCCGGCGGGCGAAGGGGGGAGGTGGTTGGTTCATGAGCTGTGTTCCTCCGGTTGTGTAGTGTTGTCCCCTCACGACGGGGACTTGTCCTTCTGGAAATAGGACGCGGATTCCCACGGATTGGACCGATTCTCGCGGATTTCTCGTGGTGTATCCGTGTATATCCGTCGAATCCGTGTTGATCCGTGTCCGATCGTTACCTGGCTGAGCGGTTGCG
>Ga0075114_10001600_pt1 | contig 12129 bp, 10 predicted proteins | sample AntAceMetag02UKM_FD_69784 | JGI IMG/M metagenome (GOLD analysis project Ga0075114, IMG submission 69784) | Saline lake microbial communities from Ace Lake, Antarctica - Antarctic Ace Lake Metagenome 02UKM | ecosystem: Environmental > Aquatic > Non-marine Saline and Alkaline > Saline | place...
AGTATCCCCCTACTCTATCCTGTCAGAAATTAAACGCTTTTATTGTTAATTATGAGCATGAAGGAGATTTATTTATGAGCACATTAAACATTTTATGGACAAGCGATAATGCCCAAACAGCAGTTAATATGATAGCTATGTATTCAATGAATGCCATAAGAAATGGTTGGTTTACAGAAGCAACAGTTATAGTTTGGGGTGGTTCAAATACATTGATAAAAGAAAATGAAAATATTCAAAAAACCATTATTGAAATGATTGAATCTGGTGTTGTGGTAAAAGCGTGTAAAGCCTGCGCAGATAAAATGGGAACAACTGGACTGCTTGAGTCGTTAGGAGTAGAAGTTTATTATGTAGGGGAACCGCTTTCAAATATCCTCAAAGATGAAGGACAGTATTTGCTATCGGTTTAAACAGATCAATCGGCGAATCTCACCATATCTGAACACCAACGGTTCCCTGTCGAGGGCGGGTTGCTGCAAAATCATCTGGCATCCAATACTATCTGCCGAACACAGAAGGTTCTTTCCAACAAGAATTCAAGGATTATTTTTGCAACAATTTCTCCCAACTCTTATATTTCAAATTCTTTATCTCGATTAACAAGAATCTTTTTTAGTTAACTGCTATTAAAGGAATCAGTCAATCCGTCACATCATGCTTCATCTGTGTGGAAGATCTGATAAAAAATCGTTTTCGAAACGAATCCTCACTGTGAGGCCATTTTCTAAAAGTGGACCATTTTGGTATCTTTAACAAAAAAGCGCCTACTTTTCAGTATATCAAGTACAAAAAGGTGGTCCCAGTAGGATTCGAACTTGCGACCTGGCGGATAATGGCTTTATTCCAACTCGGCTATATTTTGTAGTATTTAAAATGAGCTCAGCGGCTCTGAGCGAAGTCGAAAAGTCGGCTGCAGCGGGGCTGGGAGGCTAATTATCCATTCTAAGATGGATCTCATAGCCTAAATACGACTAGATTCTATCCAAAAATGATGCTTGAGCTGTTCTTAATTTAATACGGATCAGAATTCTCTCCATTCGGCTTTGTTGTCAAACATGCTAGATGTAATAGAATCATGAAAGTGTTTTAGCTAGCCGTTTCGCCAGAGCAACGATCGTAAGAACAGGATGCATACCTGGCGATATTGGCAAGACACTGCCATCACAAACAAAGAGGTTGTCCACTTCTGTTTGTAAATCTTTGTCCACAATCTTGCCAATCGCAGCTGTTCCACCGGGATGGCCGCCCTGTACCTTTGAAACGACGTAGATTTCCTATCGGCTCCAGCTTCGATCAGCATTTCTTTTGATATCAAGGATTCTTCCCTTAATTTCTTCTAATCATTCTCAGTAATGGTTTTTAAAATGTTTCATTAATGTTGACATGACCAGTAGATTCGTCTCTAATCTTGGGCATAATTCCGAGTAAATTGTTTTTCGCAGGGAAAATTCCTTTTTGAGGGGATGTGCAAAAAACCCAAGAATGCAACCTTCAAGGCGCTAAAATAGACATCAGTTTGTTGAAGCATATCAGCCCTATTGAGTCGGAAAATGCGATTCTCTACGGAGAGTACATTCTAAATCGTAGTTTGATTCAGGTCTGAGGTAGTTTTGCACGCCTCTTATCGTATATTTCTGCGCGAATATGCACAGTACCCTAGCCACAGCCTAAAAGGGCACGGCTGTGGCTCAAAGATGGATCTGTGGTCCGGCTGAAATTGCTCTTTCCCCAGTATGTTTGGAGTTATGATTTCATACAGACCCGAACCCATAACGGGGTTCCCTTTCGGATCCTAAACGTGATTGATGAGTATTCCCGAGAATGTCTGGCATCGCGGGTAGCCAGGCGGTTTACTCATCATGATGTACTATCAGTCCTGACAGAGTTATTTATTCAAAGAGTTGTGCCCGTCCACATTCGTTCTGACAACGGTGCTGAATTTACCGCCAGGAATGTGCGCGGCTGGCTGGCAAAGCTGCAGATCAAGCGGCTCTTTATTGAGCCAGGAAGTCCATGGGAAAACGGATATGTTGAGTCATTCAACGGGAAAATGAGAGATGAATTACTTAATGGAGAAATCTTCTATACTTTAAAGGAGGCAAGAATCATAATTGAAATGTGGAGGAAAGAATACAAAACTATTAGACCACACAGCGCCTTAGACTATCAACCGCCAGCGCCCGAAGCAATATTGATTCCCTCTACCCAATTTTATCAACCTGCACTAACATAGAAAGTGGTACAAATAATGGGGGCATGTCACATGTTGTCTCAAATATTTAGGCACAAAGACTAACAATAATAATCATCGAATCTACTAGTGAAGTAAATCTAGAAATTTGGTGGAGTAATTGCAGAGACAATCTCCACTTTTGTGTCGCCGATATTCGTTATCTTGTGGGGGATTCCACAGTCAAAATAAAAGCTGTCACCCTCCTCCAATATATACTCTTCGCCCCCAACCTCTATTAATACTTTCCCCGCAAGAACGAATGCACATTCTTCTCCATTATGAAACAGGGGTTCATCACAGCTAGAGCTGTCGGGGTCTAAGTGGGTTAGAATCATCTCAATCTTTCTGTTCAGATCGGGAGACAATAACTGATAAATTGTTGTAGCGTGAGGTAAAATCAAGTTTCTTCTTTCGCTCTTCCGCACCACTACATTTGTTTTTTGATCGTTTTCGAGCTCACTGTTAAGAAGTAAAAATATTGGGATCCTAAGTGTTTTAGCAATTTTCCTCAATGAGGTTATTGAGGGGGCAACTTTTCCGCGCTCCACTTGGCTTAAGAAGCTTCGCGTGACACCTATTTCTTGTGCTACTTCCTCAAGTGTTTTACTAAGCCCTTTGCGGACAGAGCGTATCTTTGTCCCTACTTCAAGAATATATTGACTGTCTAGGTTATTTCCCATATTATTAAATCTCGCTTGCTAGCTTGGATAAAAATACTCCGCAAATTCCCTTTAATCAAAAGCGCGCCTAATTTTGCAGTCACCGGTAATATTTAGCGAAAGAAACAAGAAACAAAACAAATCAATAAACCTTTGCTGGTTCCTATTCAAATACCTACTGGGGATCAGGATTGGTCTCGGCTTTATGTCCAAGTTGTAGCTCTCTCAGAGCCATCTCTTGTTAACAATTGATTAAACCTTGGCAGTTGCGCTAATTGCTTTGGCAAATATAACTATGTCCCTTATGATATTTTACAATACTTAACCATTAAATTTAATTTAGGGCTTTATTTATCAGATCAATTACTTTATCTTTATCCACATTAACTTCTTTTCCAAGATAGGTAACTTCGTTTTCTGTAAATTGCTCTAACGAAGTTATTTCCGATTTTCTAACAATCTCCTTCAAATATCTAATGCGTAGTAATTTCATGTCTATATCGATGCATCTAATTTGCGAAGGGTCTTTAGGGATAATTATTGATTTCCCGGGGACACTTTCACGGGGATCTCCTCTTTTCACCTCGATTCCCATCTCTCTAGCAAAGGTTAATTGAGCTGTTGGGTGTTTGCCTGCGCCCGTATATTCTGTTTCTTGTACAACAACAACAGCTTCTCTAGGCAATCCTTTGGCCACAGTGATTGCGGCTGCGAGTGAAGTGTTACCTGCTGGACCGCGCTCTATTCCCTCTAACTGCACAAGGGCCTCGGTCATATAAAATACCTCTCCCTGAGTTACGGTAACAAAGCGATCCATATACCTAAGGGGGCGTGCGGCATTCCGGGGTACGTCCACCCGGTCAGGCTGAATAGTAAAAGGGAAACTAAAACCAGTATGTCCGGTTGTAAATGATTTCCGATTAAAATCAAAGTCGCTAGCCATGTGTAAACCAGAAAGATCTACGCTAACACCAATTATTTCTGTTTCCGTGCATCCGGCTTTTATTAATCCTCGTGTTGTTCCTGTTACGTTTCCTCCTCCCGCATGAGTTACCAATACTGCATCAGGCGCGCGATTGTACCGCGCCTGCACTTCTAGACCAATTTCATAACCTAGGCTTTCAATTCCCTTAACAGAAAAGGGAGTATAAAGTGAAGCATTAAAATATCCCGTTTTTTCTAATAGGACAAGTGCTACATAAAATAACTCCGGCCCTACTGATAGCTGCCACACCTCAGCGCCATAGGCCTCGCACTTTCTTCCCTTTTCAAGAATTTCTGGCTGTCCTCTTCCGAACGAGTCAAATGTTTCTTGGACAACAATACTATCCAATCCTCTCATTCGTCCTTGGGAAGCGACAGCCGCCCCGTAATTACCCGATGTCATCGCTACCATTCCTTGATAGCCACGTTTTTTTGCTTCGTAGGCACTCAAGGAAGCTCTACGCGCCTTGAAACTTCCGGAGGCATTACAAGCTTCATCCTTAATGAGAATTGTGGCCCCATATCCAGGCTCAGCCAGAGATCTCCCAAATCTCGTGATATTGGGCAACTCTATAAGCGGGGTTTTCCCTACTTTAGTTTGTTGTTGTATGTCTATGATCTTGTTAATATCGTATTGGCAAAAGTCCATCAGTCCTTCATAATCAAATGCGATTCGTCCCCGTTCCAAATCATGGTAATTCACCCCTATCGCATGCTCCATGATAGAACCTCTTCTAGACATAATCTCATCAACTAAAGGCCATTTCATCAGTTGTTTTCCTCGTATTCAGCGATAAGAGTTTTTAATTCGCTACCGATCTCCATCAACTCTGGAACAGGAGCTCCAAACGTAGCAGGAAATGCCGGATTAACTGCTGTTAGTTTTCCCTTCAACTCACGACCATGTATTGACTGAATTGTTACTTCCTGACCAAGCTTTGAATCATTAACTAAATACCCTTTAATCCGGGCAGTATAGTCTACTTTTTGAGTATCTTTTGGTAATTCAGTGCTTCTTTCGTGGGCGGGGATAATAATAAATTCAATCTCTACCCATTTTCCTGCCTTCACTACTTTTTGCATATTAGACTCTCTGGTTGTTGTTAATAAAATAAGTTCATTTTAGATTATGGCTCTTTGATTCCGATTTTCTAATCAGATGAAAACAATCCTTTAAATTGTCTTTCCAACCACTTAAAGGATAGTTCTCGACCGCCAAAAATTCCTTGAGGTCGTTTTATTAATAACAAAATCAGGAACACGGCTAATATTAATTGGGTTAACCCGTATAACTCAGGCACATTAATTCCAAATATAACACTACCTTCCTCAAGAGGGCGTAGTATTTGCGGCAGTAGTGTGATGATTACCGCTCCAATGATTGATCCGGATATACTTGCTTTACCACCAATAGTGAACATAATGAACAGAGTAAATATTACAGCTAGCCTGAATGAACTTGGGCTGACAATATTAGTATAGTGGACCCACAATGCTCCACCTACACCCGCAAAAAACGCACTTATCATAAACGCAAACGCCTTATAAAAGGCAACATTGATACCCTTCAGTTGAGCCAATCCCTCATCATCCCGAATGGCGATCAATGCTCTACCGTGACGGCTTCTGAAAAGCTGGATCACGACAAGGACCTCAATGACCAACCAGCCATATATCCACCACAGATTTGATAGGGAGGCTACTCCTGTTAAACTTAACGCTCCTCGGGTTATTTTCTTCATATTGGACGCAAGCAGTCTTACGATCTCGGTGAACGCCAAGGAAGCCAGAGCAAAGTAATGTCCCTTCAATCGTAATGAAGGCCAGTGAAATAGTGTGCCAATAACGACAGTAATCGAAGCCCCAACCAGAAGGGCCGGTAGCAAGGGCCACTGCGCAGCTATGAGCCATTGAGGTAGGTCAGGCAGATTAATCGCTTTATAATCCGTGCTAAGGGTTAAGAGCCCTGAGACATAAGCAGAGATTCCCATTAAACCGCCGATAGCCAATGAAAATAACCCGGTGTATCCATTGGTGATGTTAAGGCTGATTACTAGAATCGCATTAATACCAACTAATGAAAGTAGCCCGATTTGATAAATACTTAGGCTGTGCTGCGCTATAAGGATTAACCCGGCCAGTATGCCAATAATGATTAGTGGAAATATCGTTTTTTTTGTGAAATATATTTTCATTTCTCTGTTTTCCCCATAATTCCCTGAGGTCGAACCAAAAGAGTGACTATTAACATAAGAAATACAAAAACATCGCGATAGCCTGCAAATTCTGGTGGAAGTAGAATAACTACAAGGACCTCAAGCATTCCCAGTAGATAACCACCGATAACAGCTCCCTGCAAACTGCCAATTCCACCAATAAGTGCTCCAATGAAGGCCTTTATTCCTGGAACGGCCCCGGTAAATGGGTTGAAAATAGTATAGCGAGTTGCCCACAGGATGCCACCGACTCCTGCGATGAGGGAACTTACACCAAAGGCTACAGCAATGGCAATGTTTACATTGATACCCATTAAGTGGCACGCATCAAGATTGCTGGCTGTGGCACGCATTGAAATGCCCAATTTTGTCCGAGTTAGGAATAGAACAAGGATTATCAGCAATATTATTGTGACAACAAATATGGTTATTGCTATATTGGTTATCACAACATCTCCTATGTTGATTGATTTCCCAAGGAACCCAGGAATCAGGAATGATTGTGGTTGTGGTCCCAAAATCATAATCACTCCATTTTGAATAAGCATTGAAACGGCCAATGAAGAGATGAACAAGTTGCCTTCTGGGGCACCTCTCATTGGTCGAAAGGCGGCACGTTCAATTATCAATCCTGTAATTCCTGTTAAAACAACAGCGAGTAAAATCCCTGTTAAGAATTTCGATTCTAGGGCTTGGAATACCAAAAAGGCGAAATAAGCTCCTAGCATAAAGACATCACCATGGGCGAAATTAATTAATCGTAGAACACCATAGACCATTGAAAAACCAATGGCTAATAGTGCGTAAATGCTTCCAATTGTCAGGGCGTTGACTATTTGCTGTAAAATTGTAGAAAGTTGGGTTGACATCATTAACATCCTGCGATTATTATCATCTCTAGAGTTTTCATAAAGGTCACCACTTTGAACTGCCGGAGCTCCCGCCCAGGTATGCAGATTGGACCTCGGGGTTCTGACGTAATTCATCTGAAGGTCCCTCTAAATATACAGAGCCTGTGCTTAAAACATATCCTCTTGAAGCGATAGATAGGGCCATATTGGCATTTTGTTCGACGAGTAATATGGTAAGGCCTTCATTATTCAAACGTTGTATCGTTTTAAATATCTCTGCAACAAGAAGCGGCGCTAATCCAAGCGAGGGCTCATCAAGAAGTAGTAATCGTGGTTGGCTCATTAGTGCTCGTGCTATAGCTAGCATTTGCTGTTCACCACCGCTAAGTGTTCCTGCTCGTTGTTGTCGCCTTTCTGCTAGTCTGGGAAACAGATCAAAGATAAAGGAAAAAGATTGCTGTATCTCTGATTTTTTCCGGGAATAAGCTCCCATGATAAGGTTTTCCTGCACTGTCAAATCGTTGAACAATTGACGTTCTTCTGGAACTAATGAGAGTCCACTTCGAGCAATTTTGTATGCAGGCAGCTTAGATATATCATCTCCAAAAAAGAAGGTTTTTCCTTGTTTTTGAGGTGCAAGCCCGACAATCGAATGCATTAAGGTGCTTTTCCCGGCACCATTGGCTCCAATCACACAAACCAGTTCGCCCTCTTGAACCTCAATAGATATACCCAGAAGAACCTCAATGGCGCCATAATATGTATGCAGATCTTGAATATTAAGCATCATTCTTTACCCCAAGATAAGCTTCAATAACTTGTGGATCCTGTTGAACTTCATGTGGTTTGCCGTGAGCAATAACAGACCCATGATCCATAACAAGGACGGTTTCACAGATACTCATTATTAATTGAATCGCGTGCTCTATTATGAGAATACTCAAACCTCTCTGTTTCCGAAGTGTTTGAATTTTGTCAATATACTTCTCTGTTTCCTGTTCATTCATTCCAGCAGTTGGCTCATCCAGAAGAAGTATTTTGGGGCTGGTAGCCATTGCGCAGGCTAATTCAAGCCAGCGTTGGTTAAGATACTTTAACTGTGACGCTTTGGTTTTTGCATATGGCTTTATAAAGAATTTGTCCATTAACAGGTTAATATATGTGTTGAGCTTGGTTTCTTGATCTTTATAACCTGCCAGGCCAAACAGACCAACAATGGGTCCATAATTTACCGTTGAGTGTGAAGCAAGTCGCAAGTTGTCCTCAACTGATAATTCTTTAAAGATACGTACGCTTTGGAAAGTTCGAGCAATACCATGGGTTACAAGGAGATCTGGTCGTTTGTTGGTAACATCAATATCGTTAATTAGGAAATGACCTTTATCGGGTTGTAACATACTTGTCATAAGGTTAAAGATTGTTGTTTTTCCAGCGCCATTGGGGCCAATCAATCCGAATAATTCTCCTTCGGAGAGCGTTAAATTGAAATTTTTAACAGCTTCAAGGCCATCAAAGCTTTTACTGAGATTATGTACTTCTAAAAGGGGCATAAGATATAACAACCTTTTATTAAATTTGATTAGCCTAGCTTGACCTAGTTTGTTTTTAGAAGATGTACAATAGAGAATCGCTTTTGAGCGATTCTCTATTGTTTTATTTAATTAAACTTTATTAAGGTGTATATTCTTCGAGGAAAACTCTTTCTCCGCTTTCTATTTTCACAAATATTACCGATTTAGCTGGTGTACGTGTATCAACATAGCGATATGTTCCTGTCGCACCCTCAAAACCGTCAATACTTAATAAAGCTTTTCTAATTTCTTCCGATTCAACAACACCTGCTTTCCGAATCGCTTCAAACATTAACAACGCTGTATCAAAGCCTTCGGCTGGCCAAGCGCTGGGAGTGGATCCATATTTTTCCTCCCATAAACTGACAAATTCCTCACCAACTGAAGTTGTCAAATGCTCTGCAAAGAAGGGTGTTGAATAAATCATGCCTTCAACTGCGTCACCACCCAATCCGACCAGATCCACACTATCTACACCATCTCCACCGATGAATTGGGCCTCAATACCCAATTCTCGCGCTTGCTTTGCGATTAACGGCGCTTCAATTGGATTAACCAAGATAGCAAGGACATCAGGCTGAGGATCAAGTGCGCGGATTCGTGTTAATTGTGTACTAAAGTCTACATCTCCTGACACGAACATCTCTTGGGTAATTACTGAATCCTCTCCTAGTTCGTTCTTGAAAGCTTCGATGTAGAAATTCGAGAGCCCTTCACTGTAAGGTTCGCCTTCATTAGTCATAACAGTCGTAGTTTTCGCGCCTAATACATTGATGGCGAAGCGTGCTAGTGCCAAGCCCTGGTAATCGTCCCCAAATGCAGTCATGAATATAAACTCACCAGGTTCAATAAGGTCGTACGAAGTTCCAATTGAAATCAAGAATGGAACCCCCGCTTCCTGAGCTATAGGTGCTGAAGCTGTCACATATATACCTCCTTCTAGTCCTATAACTGCCTGAACTTCCTCTTCGTAGATCAGACGTTTCATGGCATTAATAGTCTCGTTTTGATCACCTTTAGCGTCGACTGTTACAAACTCTACAGGGCGACCCAGAAGTCCGCCTTCTTCGTTGATTTTTTTGAGTGCAAGTTCCGCTGCTTGATTGCCTGGAATACCAGCAACAGAAAATTCTCCTGTTAGGCTCCATATGGCACCGATTCGGATGGGCTCAACCGTTTCTGCTGGGGTTGTTGCCTTGCAACCCACAAGAAGTAGGGTGATGATTAATAGACAAACGAAAAAAAACTGTTTTTTGGGAAGCATCTTTTTTTCTCCTTTAAAATGATGTTTGTGTTTTTCGATCCTTTTTTAAAATAATTTCAACTAGCACCTCCTTCATGGTTACCATGCTTTAAATCCTTCAATATCTTTATCGTGGATCTCTCCTCTTTCTACTGCTAGAATAGCATCAGATAATATTGCGGTCCCGGCATCAATTTCTGTTTGATTAATTACTAATGGGGGACAAGCAATGAGGGTGTTTCCGAATAATCCCAAATAATAGATTAAAAGGCCTCGCTGCCATGCTGCAAAAACAACTTTATGTGCAAGGTCTTGAGCAGGCAACCCTTCTTGCTCAATTTCAACACCAGTTAACAAACCCAAACCGCGTATTTCTCCGACAATCTTGCTTTTTTCACTTATTTGTTTCAGTCCCTTGCGAAGCCTCTCTCCCATTTTATAAGCATTATCTAGTAATTTCTCAGATTTTATTACATCCAATGTTGCCAGCGAGGCTGCGCAAGCCAATACATTACCACCGCATGTTACATGATGAGAAGCCGTCATAGCATCAAGTAAATCCGCTCTGCCACCAACGGCACTGATAGGAACACCCGATCCCAACGCTTTGCCCATTACAACCAGGTCGGGGGAAATGTCAAGTTGCTGACTGGCCCACCATGTACCTGTTCGCCCCACTCCACTAAGTACTTCATCTACAACCAGTATGATTCCGTGTTCTTTGCAAAAATCTTTAAGTTTTTTCAAGTATTCAGCGGGGGGGATGATGATTCCCGCGTCTCCTTGAATCGGCTCAAGAACCACTGCGGCTATATCGCCTGCATCACAAAGTGTTCCTACTAGGTATTCCGAAAAGTACGAGAAACATTCTTGATTGCATGTGTCCGGATGATGGTTTAGTGGACAGCGATAGCAATAAGGATAAGGAATATGTATTACGTTAGATACAGATAGAAAACTTTGCTGGGGCATCAACCCCGATAATGCTGAAGCCCCCATTGTTTGCCCTTGATAATTACCGATAAAAGAAACTAGTTTGTTTCTGCCCGTTACCTTTGGAAGCATTTTGTAAACCCATTCACAAGCATCAGACCCGGAAAGGCCAAACCAGATTTTCTTTTCGTAGTCACCTGGGAGTAATTTTATTAACTCTGACGCAAGCAATGGAGTACGATCGTTACTGCAAACAGTGTAACAATCATGTGTAAGGCGTTTGGATTGTGCAGCAATTGCGTCTATCACAAGAGGATGATTGTATCCAATATTGGCTACACCACCTCCAGAGGAAAAGTCGATGTATTCACGCCCGTCTACATCCCACAAACGTGCTCCGTCACCACGGCTTATTACCATCGGATAATATCGGATAATTCCTGTTTTACCTATAACCTTAGCCTCAAGGTCAAGGATGTTTTTGGAGGTATCCAATATATTTTTGCTCATAGTAGTTGAGTCCCGAATTAGTCTGTCTGCCTTAGAGGGACGAAATTCGCCACATGGCAACACCTGTAATATCTGCCACTGCTTTCAAACTATTAGCGTCTACTTTATCAGGAGTGTCATGTTTAGAGTGATAATACATATCATCGGGTTTCCAAAACCAAGCAGCGGGGACTCCCGCTTCAATAAAGCGAGCGACTTCCGCATCCCCCCATTCCGCCGTCATCCGACTAGCATAGTAACCCATATCGTCTGCAATTTCCTCTAACATCTCCAGTAACCATATTGTATGTATGATGGGCTCAGTATCAGGCCACAATCCTTTCTCAACCAAGTGTAATTGTCCGCCCCCGCCAAACATGTCCATGTCAATTACTGCCTTAAGTTTAGATAAGCGATCTTTGTTAGCTTGGATGAATTTAGAAATACCGGGTGTGGTCCCCTCTTCCCCGGTACTGCATATAAATTCCAAACTTCTTCGGGGTTTTCTTTTACTGAAGACTCTTGCTAATTCCAAGACATTTCCAATACCGCTCAAGTTATCATTAGCCCCTGGAGGGTAACCATGATCACGATGCCCTAATACCGCAACTCTCTCTTCGGGTATATCTGTTCCTTTAATCACGCCGCTGAGAACGACACTATCCACATCGTAAATTCGGGATCGCACAGATAGATGGGCGTTAGCTTTCCCTTCCCCGAGTTGATGCATCAATGTAAGTCCATCCAACGAAGAAATGCAAACTGCCGGTACTTGAGTTTTCGGGAAACGGTTGTCTAGGTTGGAGTTTCCCGCCTCCATTGACATCCTGTACGGCCAAGGGAATGGATGGATTACTACCATACCAACTGCGCCAGACTGGGCAGCGAATTCAGAGAATGTTCCCAGCCAGAAGAGTGAGTATCCAAGACCGGTTTCATGAAGAACG
>Ga0075114_10001605_pt1 | contig 12116 bp, 4 predicted proteins | sample AntAceMetag02UKM_FD_69784 | JGI IMG/M metagenome (GOLD analysis project Ga0075114, IMG submission 69784) | Saline lake microbial communities from Ace Lake, Antarctica - Antarctic Ace Lake Metagenome 02UKM | ecosystem: Environmental > Aquatic > Non-marine Saline and Alkaline > Saline | place...
TATGTCCGTCGTCACCCCGGCATCTACCCCGGCATCAATCGCCGCCGAGCCGTCGGTGAGGTGGTAGTCCCAGGCAGAGGGGTTGACGAAGGCGGGGTCGTCGTAGACGTTGACCGCGCCGGTCACGATAGTGCCCCCACCGCCGGTGTCCGATCCATTGTTGTACCACAGGGTGGCCTCCAGCGTGGCCGTACCGCCCGTGGTGACGGTGATGCCCACGCTGTGGCGGCCGGCGATGATGGTGTTGGTAAAGGCCAGGGTGGTGTAATTGCCCACGAACACTCCCTGCCCGCTGCTGCGGTTATCGGCGATGGTGGTATGCAACAGGTTGCCAGTGATAGGGCGCCACCAGTCGCCGGCAATCCACAGGCCGCTGCCCCCGGTGTTGGCCTGATTGTCGGCCACTAGGCTATTGGTCAGGGTAAAGGGAGTATCTTCTATGTACAGGCCACCTCCGAAGCCGGCCCAATCGGCGTCCAGCGCGGCCGTATTGCTGACGACAGTATTGCTGCTCAACGTGGTGTCACTGCTATTACCAAGGCACAGCCCACCGCCGTAGCCATTGTTGACCGTGCTTGCCACGTTGCCCCGCACCGTGTTGCCGCTCAGCGTAGCATCGCTCCAAAGCAGGTACAGTCCACCGCCAACGCCATCCGAGGCTGTGCTGGCCGTGTTGCCCTGCATGGTGTTGCCGCTTAGCGTGGCGGCGCCCGACAAGAGGAACAGCCCACCGCCACCGCCATCCGAGGCTGTGCTGGCGGTGTTGCTGACGACCGTGTTGCCGCTCAGTGTGGCATCACTGTCATTGAGGTGCAGCCCACCACCGTGGCCCTGGCGGACTGTGCTGGCGGTGTTGTTGATGACCGCGCAGTTGCTGATGGTGGCCTTGGCCCCGTCGACACACACCCCGCCGCCGGCATCAGCCTCCCAGTAGACCCCGCCCCCCAGCCCCGTGGCATCACCGCCAGTGATGCGCAGTCCTTCGATAGTGAAGGCAATGTCCCCCGTGACATACACCACCCGCCCCAGCCCCTGAGCGTCCAGGGTGGTGGGGTTGGCCGCGGGGTTGGGCCTGGTCCAGTTGGCAGTGGTGTAGCCGCCGCGGATGGTCACTGTCTTGCTGATGTAGACCGTCTGGGTGACCCCGGCGCGGGCGCTGACACCGGCGTAAGTGCCGGCGGCAACGCGGATTTCGTCGCCAGCGCTGGCCGCGTCCACCGCGGCCTGGATTGTGGCATAGCAGGGCGTCGCCCCGCCGCAGTCGCCGCCGGGGGCCACGTAGAGGATGCCATGGTCAGCAAGGACTACACTGTTCTGATTTCCCGTCAGCCACAGCAACGCCAGGACTAACCCCAACCCCAACCCCAACCCCAGGCTCAAAGCAAAAGCAATTCGTCTGATCATGATCGTCTTCCTTTCGTCGGTAGGTTGGTAGATTGGTTGACTGGTCGGACGGTTCTGTGCCCAGTCTGCCAATCTACCAGCTTCCCGGTCTACCAGTTTCCCAATTCACCAACCCCTGAGGATGATGGGCAGGTAGATGCGTTTACATTCCGCACCAGTAAGAAACTCATCCGCGCCGATGTCAAAGGAACATCCTTCAGGCCGGGCATCACCGTCTATGTCTGTCGTCACACCCGCGTCCACCCCGGCGTCAATCGCCGCCGAGCCGGGCTGCAGGTGGTAGGTTGCGTCCAGTCTGGGGTCGCCGCCCAGCGGATTGATAGCCTCGAAGGTGGGTGTCCCTTCCTCCATGAAGTGCAGCGTGGTCACGTCGTCGGTTAGGGTGTTGGTGTGCCGGATGAACAATGAGCCGTCGCCTCCTCCCTGGTAGCCCACGAAACCGTTGGTGGCCGACGTGACCAGCGTGTTGGTCAGCGTGACGGTGAGGAACCGGCCGCTGTATGGCGCTTCCGCCCGCAGGAAGGTAGGCGCCGGGTTGCCAGCCGCCGTCAGGTGGGCCAGGGTCACGTCGAAGTCGTACCCTTTGGCGATGGCAATCACCGCATCGGTGGCATTGCCGGACGTCGAGCGGTTGCTGGTGAGGAGCAGGTTGGTCAGGCGGGCGCTGGCAAGGCCACTGCCGGCCTTCCCCAGGTAAAGGGCCGCCCCTTGCGTCCCGGTCTCGTTGCCCGACATCCGCACTCGGTCCATCCGCAGTATCTCACCCCTGACCAGCCCGATGTACGCACCACCGCCCCTACCGGTCTGGGCCGTGTTGCTGAGGAAGCCGGTCTCGGCGATGGTCACCAGGGCCTCGATGTTGGACGCCAGAGCCAACCCGCCGCCACTGCCGTCAGCGTAGTTGTCCCGGAAAGTGCTGTGGGTGATGGTGAGGGGGTTGTTGACTTTGGTGACGTACATCCCGCCGCCCCAGTGAGCGCTGTTGCTGATGACGGTGGTGTTCTCGATGCGGCTGGCAGGGCTGCCAGAGGGTGAGACCACCCAGAGGTAGATGCCGCCGCCCTGGCCGTAGTTGCTGCTGGCGACATTGTCGGTGATGACACTGTTGCGGAGGATGAGGGTGCTGTTGTAGGCGTAGAGGCCGCCGCCGCAGTCGCAGCCCCTGCCGCGGCAGACCCGGTTAGCTACCCCAGCAGGATTGCCCAGGCCGGTGTAGTCGCCGCCGGTGACGGTGAAGCCGTCCACCGTCACCTCCGGATGGACGTTGTAAGTGCCGACGATGGAGACGCCCCGTCCCTGCCGTTCGGCGTCAATGATCGTGGGGTTGGCGGTCGGATCGGGCGTGTACCAGTCGGCAGGGCTGTAGCCGCCTTGCAGGGTCAGGCTCTTGGTGATGACGACCACCTGGGTGTAGGTGTACGGGTTACCGCCTACGGTGACGACGGCCGTCTGCGTACCAGCGTAGGTGCCGGCGGCAACGCGGATCTCGTCGCCGGCACTGGCGGCGTCCACCGCGGCCTGGACTGTGGCGTAGCAGGGCGTGACCCCGCCGCAATCGCCGCCAGGGGCCACGTACAGGATGCCGGGGTCAGCAAGAACCATAGAGTGTTGACTTCCCAGCAGCCATAGCAAGCCCAGGGTGAGCCCCAGGCCCAGAGCCAGTGCCAAGAAGAGTCGCTTGATGTTCATCATAATCTCCTTATGCTTGAGTTGAGGGATGGAGTGGGTTTTCAGACAAGGAGACAGGGAGACAAGGGGACAGGTCGAGTTCTCCTTGTCTCCCCCTCTCCCCCTCTCCTTGTCTTCTCCGCTCCCCCTGCTCCCTTGCGCCTCTGCCCCCATGCTCCTCTGCTCCCCTGCCATCCTGCCGCCTGCGCAACGACACCGGCAGATAGATCTTGAAACCCGTCTTCGGCTCCTGCCGGCTCCAGTCCGGGTCGCTGCTGCGGCCGTCGTCGGTCAGTGGCCACATCTCCGCCGGATTGTTGCGGTTCATGATCCACAGATCATGCTGGATGGGTGTGCCTGTGCTCTGCCGCTCGAAGACGATGCAGTTGCCGTCCGGTGACAGGCCGGGATTGAAGACGTATTCGTTGTGAAACTGGGCTAGGGTGCTGACCTGGCTGCTAGCGAAGTCGTACTGGTAGAGGTAGTTGTCGAGAGTGTAGACAAAGCCGGAGCCATCAGGCAGCCAGGCTGGCGTTACCCACAACGCACCTGCATCATCCACCAACTTGCTGCCCGCGCCGCCGCCGGCCGTGGTCAGATAAATGCCCCCACCACCGCCGATAATCCAGTTGCGATAGAGAATCCGATCATCCACCGGCGACCAGGCCAGCTCGTCGGCCGTGAGCGGAGCGCTGAACAGCTCGCGGCCTATGGCCTCACCCGTGGCCAGGAAGCGCCTGGGAGTGATGACGTCAACGCCGATCTCCGCGCCATCCCGCTTCCAGGAGATGCTATCACTGTCATACGTGCCACAGTTGCCGTTGAACGTGAGCGTGCCGGCATCCACCGTCTGGCCGGGCATCACGTCCACGACGGCAGCAGCGTACTCTTTGCAATTGGCCTTGCTGCCGCTGGCCCAGGTGAAGACAACGTGATGGAGACCGGTGCCTAGATCGGCCACATCGGGAACGGTGAAGCCCGTCTCATCGCCGAAGTAACCAACGTCCACAGAAACAACGTCTTTTGCCCCCTCGACATAGACGAAGAAAAGGGTGACGCTGCCATAGTTGTTGTGTACTCTGCCACGCACTGTGCCCATCTGGTAGCCTCCAGCATCAAGTTTGGCCTTGCAGGGCGGGTTGGTGATGCGGCGCAGGCCGCTGCCATCGGACCGGATGCCATAGACATCGGAGTGGAAGGCGGAGTAGAGGGTTTCGTGGTTGCTGCTGAAGGCCAGCTCGCTAGCGTCTGGCTTCCAGGCTACGTCGTGGATGGCGTTTGTCTGGGGAACCGTGCTGGGATGGGTCCAGAGCGTTTGCCGGTTGCTGCCGTCGGGATCAATGCGCTTGACCGTCTTGGCATAGCCGCTGTTATCCAGCCCCACGTAGGCAATGCTGCCGCTCAGGGCGGGGTAGGTCATTTGGCCGCTGACCTGGAAGGCGACGTTATCTACGTTGGCATACAGGAATTGGGCATACAGCTCGATCAGCACGTAGACGTGCTGGCCAGCAGCGCGGGCAGCGTTCAGGGCAGCCAGCTCGCCCGCGCTGAGCGAAACGTTGACCATCTGCCAGGTCTCGCCGGGGTAGTTGGCGGGCGTGATGTCCAGCAGGGTGGCGATGGTGTCGCTGTCGGTAGCTACTCTGGCTGTGAAAAAGCCCAAAGCGGCTCCTGAGCCAGGCACGAAGCGGTAGTCGAAGGATAGAGTGGCTACCGTGGTCTGGCTAGGGAGATAGGTTTCCTGGAAGACATAGCCGTAGTTGTCGGAAAACTCGGGCCAGATCTGCATCCCAGGTCCTGGCCTGCCGTAGTCCGCGCCCACGTGCGTCCCGACGGGGTTCGTGGCCCAGGCAGTCTTGTCCTGGTCGAAGGTTCCGTTGTGGATGAGGTCCATGTCCGTGATCGGTGTCCCCCGGGGATGAGCCAGCGCCCTGTTGTCTCCCGGCAGCCAGACCAGTGTCATGACGGTTAGCAACGCAATGGTCAGAAGCAGTGTCGTCTGTTGTCGTGTTCTCATGTCTTCAATTTCCAATCTCCGTCTTCCATCTTCGGTTCCCATCAAGTCTACATCCCATTGAACTGTGGAAGTTGGAGTTCTTTCTGTTTTCCATTCACCATCTTCTCCCCCTCCCGTTCTCCGACCTCCACCTTCCACCTTCCGTCTTCCATCCTCATCGGGCCAAGATACCCTGACGCCGAGCCTGCCGCCGCTGGCGGCTGCACAGCTTGCGTCTCCGGCCCCGCGTCCTCCCAGGCGGTGACCTGGAAATCGTCGAAAGTGGAGGCTGCCGGCGCATAGTCCGAAGCCCAGTTAGCTACACCGAAGTAGCCGCCGCTGAAGGTCACATCGTTGACCGTCTCCAGGTAGATTTCGTTCACCCACAGGCTGATCAGGGCACCATCCTGCATGACGTGAAGTGTGTTGATGCTCGTGCCCGGATTGATGGCTGACGAGTAGGTCCAGGCGTCGTCCTCGACCTCATCCCAGGTCAACGCCCACCAGCCGCCGTCGTACAGCGCCAGCACGTACTCCTGGCTGTCGGGACTGAGCCAGAAGACGTAGAGTTGGCTGAAGGTCCCGTCCTCGCCCAGCATCACGCCATAGGCAGTAGGGTAGATACTCTCCTCTCGGCGGACCACGACCTCGAAGAGCCCACTGGGGAGCCAGCCACCCGGCGAGCGGTAGACGCAGGCATAGTCCGGTTCCGTGGCCACTTGGTACTCTCTCTCAATGTAGCTGGCCTGACACGCTTCCTCTGCTCCCACCGGCCAGCCGCTGTAGGGGTTGCTGAAATCATCGTACAGGATCACGGTGGGCTCAGTGACCTTGAAGTCGTCGAAGTAGGCTATTGCGGAAGCAGCGTCGTAGGCAGCCCAGTTGGCCATACCCACGTATCCACCGTTCGGGAATGAATCGTCGCTGACCGTCGTCAGGTATACGTCGTTGACGTAGAGATCAATCTGCGCCCCTTCTCGCTTCACCTTGAGGGTGTTGGCGCCTGAGCCAGCGTTGATGGCTATGGAATAAGCCCAACTCGTCAGGCTCGTCCAACTGCCGCTGTCGTACTTCTGCAAGAGGTACGTCTGGTCGCTGGGGTCTACCCAGAAGACGTAGAACTGGCTGAAGGAGGATTGATCGTTGAGCCCGAACACCAGTCCGTACACGCTGCCATCGTAGAGGTCCAGCTTGTAGGCCACGACCTCATAGGTGCCGTTTGCGTGCGCTCCGGTCGGGGCTGCGTACAGGCACATCTGGTTGTACGTTGTCACTGCCACGCCGTACTCTCCGCCAATGTAATCGCTCTGGCAGGAGCCCACGACGCCGCTATCCCAACCGCTGGCCGGGTTGCTGAAATCGTCAAAAAAGACGCGCGGCGAAGGCATCTCCGTGGGCGCAGGGGTGGGACCGCCGCGTGTGGCAGTAGGCGTGGGGCTGGGGCCAGTCGTCGGGGTCGCCGTTGGAGTCGGGCTGGCCGTCGGCGTCCGCGTGGGCAGGACCGTGCCACCTACGGTCGGCGTTGGCGTGGGGGTGTCGATAGGCGTGGCTGTGGGTGTGGCTGTCGGGGCAACGGAAGTGCGCGTGGGTGTAGACGTCGGACCGCCAGGGACGAAACGCTTCAGGATCAGGGGCAGGTAGCTGGCAGGAGTGACCGGCGGGGGAGTTCCCGGCGTGTGCGTCGGGGTCGGCGTCCTGGTAGGAGGCGGCGTGCCAATCTCCAGCCGGTATACGCTGCGGCCATGTGTCGCTGCTACCAGCACGTCGCTGTCTGGATTCAAGGCCAGGTCCACCACGGCCACGTTGGGCAGCCCGTCGCTGAACGGCTGCCAACTCCGGCCATCATCCAGGGAGCGAAAGACCCCCACGTCGGTCCCGATGTAGAGGATGCCCGGCCCATCGCGGTCGAGAACTATGGAAAGTACGGGCACGTCGGGCAGGTTGGCGCTGATGTCGCGCCAACTCCCGCCGCGGTCTGTGGTCTTGAACACGTGCCCGGGCGCCTGGGGCGTGTGGCTATTGAAACCGTTGTAGACAACGTAGGCCGTCTTGGCGTCGTTGTGGGGAACGGCAATGTCCGAGACCCAGCGGTTGGGCAGAGGGGCCTTGGTCGCGTTGGACCAACTCCCGCCTGTGTTCGTTGTCACCTGCACGTTGCCGTCGGACGTGCCCACGTAGATGGTGCCCGCGGCCGGAGGAGCGACGGCAATGGCCGAAATGCGGCCATTGGTCTGGGCCCCCTTGGTCAGGTCACCGCCGATCGCCCTCCAGATATCGCCGCGGTTGGTGGTGTGGTAGAGGCGGTGCGTGCCATAGTACAGGACACCCTGGCTCGAAGGGTCGAGGGCGAAGGGAGCGTAGAACAGCGCCCGATCCTGGCGGCTGATGCCCTCGGTCTTCACCGGCCAATCGGCTACAGGAGCGCTGCCGCTTTTGTCGTTGCGCTGGAAGGAGATGCCGTAGCGTGAGCCGTAGTAGAACCGGGGATCAAAGGGATCAATGGCCGCGAAGCCGCCATCGCCCACATCAAGCGCATCCCAGGCCATCGAGCCGCTGGTCTTGGCCTTGTTGTTGTCCTGCATGCCGCCGAAGACGATGTTGCCGTTGGTGGGATGCAGCCCGGTGCCCGTGAACTGCAGCGTGGCCAGGTTGGTGTTGCGGTTGACCCAGGTTCTGCCGCCGTCGGTGGATTTCCACACCCCGCCGTCGTTGCCCACCCAGACGGTATTGTGGTTCTGGGGATCGAAAGCGATGGCGTGCATGTCTGGATGCAGCGTGTGTGCGACGCTGTCGTTGGGTGACATGTCTTGCCAGGTTCCGCCACCGTCGGTGGATCTGATCACCACCTCCTTGATGCGGGTGACCGGTTGCCATTCGTAGTTGGCAGAGCCGCCCAGGTAGACCACATTGGCGTTCGTTGGGTCCACAGCGATGATGTTATCGTACCAGCACTGGCCGGTGCAGTAGTTGGGCGTCTGCTGCAGCCAGGTCCAGGAAGCGCCACCATCGGTGGTCGTAAACAGCACCGCGCCGTCGTACTGTCCCTGGACCGTGTAGTGGTAGCCAGCGTACAGGACAGAGGGATCGGATGTGCCGATGGCCAACTCGATGCGCCCGAAGTTGGAAGTGGGCAGCCCGCCCGCGAGCTGTGTCCAGGTAGCGCCGCCATCGGTGCTCTTGTAGATGCCAGCACTCCAGAAGGCAGCGTACAGTTTGGCCGGGCTGCGTACGTCCATCACCAGATCGGAGGCCCCATAGCAGTCCGCGCAGGTGAGCAGCGCTGTCCAGCTTGTCCCGCCGTTGCTGGACTTGAAGATGCCCCGCGCTGGCTGGCTCGGCCCTGCTACCCCCGTTGAGGACGAGGCCACATAGAGCACGTTGGAGTTGATGGGGTTGATGACGATGGAAGCGATGCCCAGCCCACTGAATTCGCTGGCCCCCAACCTCTGCCAACTGCTGCCGCCGTTGGTGGATTTGAGGATGCCGGCCCCGTAGTAGTTGTCCAGCCCCGGATGAGGCTCGCCGGTGCCCGCGTAGATGGTATCCGGGTGCTGCGGATCGAGGGCCAGGGCTCCTATGGCCAGCGAAGGCTGATCGTCGGTGAGCGGCGTCCAGCTATCGCCGCCGTTGCTGGTCTTCCACACCCCTCCTTGGGCCGCGCCCAGGTAGACTACGTTGGAGTTGCGCGGGTCAACGGCCAGCGCCTTGACCCGTCCGCTGACGTCCGCGAGATGTTGGCCCATGGCCGAGTTCTTCATCGGCGCCGGTCCGATGCTGACCCAGCGCTGCGTCGGCGCGGCGGCTCCCTGGCTGCGCGCCAGTTCGTCTGCCATGGCCTGCGTCTGCTGGAAAGCCATCAAGCGCGCCCCTGATGGGAGCGATTTCCCAGGGTAGGCGCGCTGTTCGACAAAGAAGCTCAGGCGCTGGGCCGGACCTTCACCTTCCTCGTCTTCGCCCTCTTCTGGCGGTGCCTTGTCAGAAGCCTCCGGGATGGCGCGCAGGTCTAGCTCGTGGACTTCCTCTTGCCTGCTGTCGTGGCAGGAGGCGCACTCCTGGCCAGCGCCGTGATCCCAACCATCCGCGGGCATGTCCGCGAGCCGAGAGATGACCTGCGGGCCAGCGCGCCAGCGCGGCAGTGCTCGATGCACGAGCACGAGCAGCCCGCCGATAGCCAACAGCATGGCCAATGTCAACATGGCTGTCAGGGTGAAAGATTGTCGCCTGTTCATTGTCGACTCCTCTGAAGAAACGTGAGATTGTCAGCGGATTGAGCGGATTGAGCAGATTTTGTTTCATACCCAAATGTACCAATCTACCTGCCTCCCGATTCCCGGCTCACCGTCTACAGCGGATGACGGGCAGGTAGATTTCATAGGCCGGCGTACCTGTGGGCGTTGCCGTCGGTGTGGGACTGGGTCTGTGGGTACTGGTGGGTGTCGGCGTGGGCGTGTGCGTGCTGGTGGGCGTTGGCGTCGGTGTACTCGTGGGCGTTGGAGTTGGTGTGGGCAAGGCGGAGCCGAATTCATCAGCGCCGATGTCAAAGCCATTGCCCCAGGGACGCACCTGGCCATCTATGTCAAGTACGACGCCAGCGTCTATGCCAGCATCAATAGCCTCGGAGGTAGCGCCGATGTGATAATCGCCGCCAGCGGGGTTGACGAAGGCAGGGTCGCCGCCGTGGTCATTGCTGTGGTTGATGGTGCCCGCGCCGCCCCTGTCCGTGGTGTTGCCGTGCCACAGGGTGCTATTGAGAGTAGCCGTACTGCCCGTAGTGATGGTGATGCCTGTCGTGTGCCCCGAGATGATAGTGTTGGTGAAGGCCAGGGTGGTATACTCGCCCACGAACACCCCTTGCCCACAGCCACCATTATCAGCGATGGTGGTATGAAGCAGGTTGCCCGAAGCAGGATTACCGGACCAGCCCTCGAACCACAACCCGCTGCCCTGGGTGTTGGCCTGGTTGTCCGCCACCAGGTTGTTGGTCAAGGTGCAGGGACTGCTATGCTTCACAAGCAGCCCGCCCCCCTGACCGGTGGCGAAGGGGCGCAGGGTGGCTGTGTTACTGATGACTGTGTTGCCGCTCAGCGTGGCGTCGCTAAGCAAGAGGTACAACCCGCCGCCGTTGCCCCAGTCGGCTGTGCTGGCCACGTTGTCCTGCACCCTGTTGCCGGTCAGCGTAGCAGCGCTATACTGCAGATACAGCCCGCCGCCATTGCCCCCGCCGGCTGTGCTTGCCGCGTTGTCCTGCACCTTGTTGCCGATCAGCGTGGCGTCGCTAGAATCGAGATACAACCCGCCACCCTCGCCCCTCCAACCCGTGCTGGCTGTGTTGCCTTGCACCACGTTGTCGCTCAACGTGGCGTCGCTCCAGTAGAGGTATAGCCCGCCACCATAGGCCCAGTCGGCCGTGCTGGCCGTATTGCTGATGACCCTATTGCCGCTCAACGTGGCTCTGCTCCAAGAAAGATACAGCCCGCCGCCAAGGCCACTTGATGCCGTGCCGGCTGTGTTGCCCTGCACTGTGTTACCAATTAGCATGGCATCGCTGGAATCGAGATACAACCCGCCAGCGGAGGCCAAACAGCCCTCGGCTGTGCTGGCCGTGTTGTCGATGATCATGTTGTCGCTCAACACGGCGTCGCTATCCAGTAGGTACAGCCCGCCGCCGCTGCCAGCCGAGGCTGTGCTCGCCGTGTTGTTGATGACCCTGTTGCCGCTCAACGTAGCGGTGCTACTTTGGATGTACAGCCCGCCGCCGTGACCAAAGTCGGCTGTGCTGGCCGTGGTGCCATTGACGTACATCCCGCCACCAACATCGTCGTTCCCCCAGGGATACCCACCCAGCCCGGTTCCGTCGCCCCCTGTGATGCGTAACCCCTCGATGTTGGGAGCTATGTTGCCGGTGATGTAGAGCACACGCCCCTGACCCTGGGCATCCAGCGTCGTGGGATTGGCCACCGGATCAGGTGTCGTCCAGTTAGCCATGGTGTAGCCGCCGCGGATGGTCACCGTCTTGCTGATGTACACCGTCTGAGTGACCCCGGCGCGAGCGCTGACGCCAGTGTAGGTGCCGGTGGCAACGCGGATTTCATCGCCAGCGCCAGCGGCATCCACCGCGGCCTGCACTGTCGCATAACAGGGCGTTGCCCCGTCACAACTGCCGCCAGGGGCCACGTACAGGATGCCGGGGTCAGCGTGAGCCAGGCGGCTCTCGCCTCCCAGCAGCCCAAACAGTCCCAGGGTCAGGCCCAGTCCCAGGGCCAACCCCATGCCTAGCGTGAAAGATCGTCGTCTGTTCATGGCTACCTCGCTCAACCGCCCTTCTGCTCCCCCGCCCAACACTACAACCGCACCTGTTAGAGTGGGAGGGCTTGGAGGTCCGTTTTAGCCTTGAGACAGTCATCCTGAGCCTGTCGAAGGATGACTGTCTCTTGAGAACTGCACTCTTCGACAGGCTCAGAGTGCTTGTCTTGCTAACTACGGTTGTGGTACTAGGCACAGAGGCAGGAAACCCAGTCTGTCACTAATGCCTGGCGATGACAGGCAGGTATACCTTGCGCTCCGTAAGCACCGTGATGCTGCCTCCGCTGATGTCCTGCGTCGCCACAGGGATCTCTGCCAGGGTGTGGTCCAGCAACAACACTGCCTTCGGCCCCACGTAGGGCGTGAAGACGAGATCGCTGGTCCCTCCGCCCGACCCCTGGAAGGTGATCTGCGCCAGAACGCCGCTGCCTGTCACACCAGAACCGGCACCAGTGAGGGTGCAGCCGTAGCTGATCGTGCCTGCTCCGTTGTCGAAGCTCCGGGCCGCAAAGCAGCCGGGTAGCAGAGCACCATTGCTGATGGACTGTACCTGCACCACGGTCGGATCGAAGTGCAGTTGCACCTCGGCAGCGTAGAGATCCATCACCTCCTCGATCCTGACATCCACCGTGATCTCTTCTCCCACAGCGATCTGCGATGAGGCCGGAGAGATGAGCACGCTGGGCGATTGGAGCGAGGCCAGCGCACTGGCCCTGAGATCCATGCTCATGGTCCAGGGTGGGCT
>Ga0075114_10001608_pt1 | contig 12101 bp, 9 predicted proteins | sample AntAceMetag02UKM_FD_69784 | JGI IMG/M metagenome (GOLD analysis project Ga0075114, IMG submission 69784) | Saline lake microbial communities from Ace Lake, Antarctica - Antarctic Ace Lake Metagenome 02UKM | ecosystem: Environmental > Aquatic > Non-marine Saline and Alkaline > Saline | place...
GAAGGTGGACAAGAACTCATGCTGTGCATTATGCCGGATGAATTTGTAGAAAGTTTCCAGACATACGCCGATTGGAACCGTAAAACAGGTACTGACATTCACGTTACAAAATTTAGCGACATCAACGCCAATGCCAATAACCCCGACATTATTAAAGACCATATTACCGACGCCTATAACAACTGGGAAATCGCTCCAACTTATGTATTGATAATAGGTGATGAGGGTGTATTTCCTCATGAAATTGTAACCTATCCTAACTACTCCTTCCCAAACGAGGACTATTTTGTGGAAATTGAGGGCAACGATTATTTTCCTGAAATGATGATTGGCCGTTTTACCAACCAGGGCGACTACCGCATGAAGGTGATGATAAACAAGTATCAAATGTACGAAGAGAAACCCTACGTTGAAGATACAGATTGGTTTAAAAAAGGCGTATGCTGCTCAAACAATGATTATGAATCACAGGTTGAAACCAAACGATTTGCCTATAGGCGTATGGTTGAAAATGGTGGGTTCGCAGTGGATACCATGATGAGCGATGGAACAGGATGGGGCGGCCAGGGCTGCACCTATGACACCGATGATGTGGTGGACAGGATTGAAGAAGGGCGAAGTTATCTAAACTATCGGGGTGAAGGATGGTACAGTGGATGGTCAGCAACATGCTACGATTTTAATACCAATGATGTTTCCGGTATGCAAAACGGAGAAAAATTCACTTTTGTAACCAGCATAGGCTGTGGTGTTGCAGCATTTCAGGCAAACGGAGGTAATTGCTTCGGTGAGGAATGGATCCAGTTGGGTTCAATATCAGCACCAAGGGGTGGGGTTGCTTTTATAGGCCCTACTTCCAACACCCATACGACATACAACAATAAAATAGACAAAGGCATTTACCAGGGAATGTTCCGCGAGAATATGGATACACCCGGGCAAGCATTGTTGCGTGGAAAACTGTATATGTACAACGTTTTTGGCAATGTGTATTATGTTGAATACCATTACCATGTTTTCTGCATCCTGGGCGATCCGAGTTTACACATCTGGAAAGATGTCCCTCTGGAAGTTACTGTTGACCATCCTGAAACTTCTTCCGTTGGAAGCCACCAGTTTGAGATAACTGTCAATCACACTGTTTCAGGACAGCTTGTTGACAGCGCACAGGTTTGCTTAACCAATGATGATGTTTTTGTTACAGGCTATACCGATGTAACGGGTAAAGTAACTTTAGACGTTATAGTTGAAACAACGGATACCTTATGGGTGACCGTTCGTGGTGGAAACGTATATCCTTACCAGGGTTATATGACTATTACCCAGGAAGAAGAGCAGGTTGAACCCGAAGGCCAGCCTGTTATTGTTGATATTGATGGCAATACTGACGGCCTGATCAATCCCAACGAAAATTGTAACATTAGCTATACACTTAAGAATTGGGGAACTGGCACTGTAAACAACATCCAGGCAACGCTTACTTCAGGAAACCCGGATCTGGTTCAGGTTGTAACTACCGATCCTATCAACTTTGGTGCTCTGTCTCCAGGGGATTCATTTACCGGAGAACCTTTCCAATTTCATGTTGATCCTGCTTGTCCTATCGGCGGGTTCATCACTTTACAACTGAATGTAACCAGTAGTAACAGCTCATGGGATTTTAATACCTATGCGATGGTATTTGGCTGTGAGTTGGTGTACGATAAATTTATGGTAAACGAAATCGGTACAACAAATGTGAATTTCAAAATGGACCCAGGCGAAACCGTCAAGTTGTTTACTTCAGTGTTTAACGATGGTGCAGATGTTGCCCCCGGTGTTAAAGGGCTGCTTTCAACAAGCGACCCTTATATGACTATTGAAGATGCTGAGGGTACTTATGGAAATCTTGAAATTGGTGGTCTTGCCAAAAATATGGAAGACTATTATGTTGTAAGCATCGACGAATCCTGCCCCACAGGATATATGGCCGACTTTACATTAAAGCTTTTTACCGATGGTGGTAATTATCCTTACGAAACAATTCCAACGATAAGCCTGCCAGTAACTTTAGACGTTGCAAGCGATTATTCAGGTCCGGATGCTTACGGCTATTTCGCCATTTCGAGCAATGATGCATTTTATGAGCAAACACCTGTTTACGATTGGATGGAAATACATGAGCTTGGTACCAAAATGAACCTGATCCCCTTGATTAGCGACTATACTCAAACAGTTAATTTGCCTTTCGATTTTCAATACTATGGGGAGGTTTATAGCCAGCTCCGCATCAGTACCGATGGATGGGTAGCATTTGGCAATGGAACACAAGTTGCCCCAACAAACCAAACCCTGCCATTTTATGATAACATAAATAACATGGTGGCAGTTTTTTGGGATGACCTTTATGAAGGTGATGACAATGATGGTGATATTTATTATTACCATGATGCTGCCAACCACCGTTTCATTGTTGAGTGGGATAGCATTACGCATAATGATTACACAACTGAACCTCACAAAGAAGTCTTCCAGGCAATTCTTCTGGACCCAGCACATTACACCACCTACACTGGTGATGGTGAAATCATTTGTCAGTACAAAAAACTTGTTGAATTTGAAAGCAACACCATTGGTATTGAAAACAATACACAGACAATAGGTTTACAATATGTATTTAACAACGACTACGCCCCAACCGCATTTGATTTGGAGCCGGGTTTAGCGATAAAGTTTACTACCGAAGCACCCTATGGTTATCTCTATGTTGGTGTTGACGACGACAAGTTGGATGGCAACGATGGCTATTACCTTGAACAAAATACACCTAACCCTTTTAGTTCGAACACCGAGATAAGCTATTCGATACCCCAACAAAGTTTTGTTTCACTTAATGTGTACAACTTTAAGGGCGAACTGGTACGTACACTTCAGAACAGCCAGCAGGCAGCCGGGAAATATACGGTGCAATGGAATGGTTTAAATGAAACTGGCAGCGCAATAAATCCGGGCATTTATTTTTATCGTTTACAAACGGAAGATTACACCCAGGCCAGAAAGTTGCTCATGCTCAGATAAACCTTTGTGCCATAAAAATAAAATAATTATAAGCCTTCCGATTGTGATAGTAATGATCGGAAGGTTTTTCTAAGTTTTGTTTTTCAAGCGGATGAATATCCATAAGCCAGAGAACTACTCAATCTAAAATAATCTATCACTACTACACGAAGTCTGGATGTATAGCTTTTATCTTTTACTGATTATGATTGTGGTTGCTGCTATTGTGGGGCTTATCGAATTTGCCCGACATCAAAAGCGGATTTATTCCATCCCACTCCGGATACACATCAATGGTACCCGTGGCAAATCGAGTGTTACCCGATTAATCGGGGCCGGACTCAGGGCCGGGGGAGTTAGTACTGTCACTAAAGTAACCGGCACCTTTCCCAGGCTCATCCTCGAAGACGGTACCGAAACTTACATCCACCGCAAATCCTCAGCAAATATCATCGAACAATTATCGATTGTGAAATTTGCAGCAAACCGAAAAGCAAACGCCCTGGTGATGGAGTGCATGGCATTGCAACCCCAATACCAATCCATCACCGAAAAAAAAATGATCCATTCAAACGTTAATGTGATGACCAATGTGCGGATGGACCACGTGGATGTTATGGGACACACCCTGCCCGAAATTGCCGAAACCATGGGCAGGACAATCCCTAAAAATGAGCATCTTTTTACTTCGGAAAATGATTCACCACATTTGCTTCAAAAGATAGCAGACAAACGCAAAACAGTAGTTCATTTCATCAACCCAAATACAGTAAGCCCAGATGAAATGAAAGGTTTCAGTTACATTGAACACACCGATAATGTAGCCCTTGCGCTTGCGGTTTGCCAACAATGTAAAATCGATCGCGAAATTGCACTGCAAGGCATGTACAAGGCTGTGCCCGATGCCGGCGCTTTAAGGAGGTTCAGGGTTGATGCATTCCAAAAGGAACTATTTTTCTACAATGCCTTTGCCGCCAACGATCCCGACTCAACATTCATGGTCTGGAAAAAAATCAGGGATGAAATTGGTTTCGATGGAGCACGCATAGTACTGCTTAATACCCGCCAGGATCGTCTCGACCGTGCCAAACAACTTGCCGAAATGTCTGCCAGGAAACTGGGTAAAGAAATAGACTATTTAATGTTGATCGGGCAATCTACAGAAGTGGTTGAAGCCATGACAGTGGGTTACGGCTTGCCAAAAAACAAACTCATCAATTTAGGATATACCACGCCGGCCAAGGTTTTTGAAAAAATACTTTCTCTAACCGACAGGATTTCCACTACGGTTGCCATTGGAAATATGGGTGGCATGGGCGCCGAAACCGCAGAATATTTTGAAAACAGAAGCATCAATAAACAATGATTGAAATTGCAATTACATTAGGACTGGTTTTTAGCTTGCTATCCTACGAAGTTTTTGGGTTGGCTGCTGGTGGTATAGTTGTACCGGGATACATCGCGCTTCAGCTTTCGCATCCCGACCGGCTCATTGGTATTGTGTTGGTGAGTTTTGTAACTTATTTGATAATTAAAGTGCTGGGGAACTACACCTTTTTGTATGGCCGGCGCCAGATGGTACTCAGCCTGTTGGTTGGTTGCCTGCTGGCGAATTTCTCACGTTATTTCATGAACATCGACCTGGCAAGCGGAACCCTGGAACTCCAGGCCGTTGGCTGGGTAATCCCCGGACTTATCGCACACTGGTTTGGGAAGCAAGGGGTTTTTAAAACACTCAATGTATTGTTTGTTACTTCGGTACTTGTGCGGTTGATAATAATATTGGTTTTTGCAGGGGCGCTATTGCCACAATAAAACTTTATTGATATGGATGGAAATAACACATATTTAAGTCATTGGTAGTCATTGGTGGTCATTGGTGGTCATTGGTGGTCATTGGTAGTCATTGGTGGTCATTGGAAGATGGATTAAATGTAAAGAAACAAGAAATGAAATTGGAAGAATTCAGGGTTTATCAACAATCTATGGAAATAGGAGAAGAGGTGTGGGTTATTGTGATGAAATGGGATTACTTTGCTAAAGATACGGTTGGGGTTAAGTTAAATAATTATATCAATTCAATCGGTAAAAAATCCTGATAGAATAATCCGGACACTTATGAAAACGAAGTCTAATGACCGCGTAGCAAATGACAATCAATGACGGCTTTAGCCTAATGACAGCGCAGCAAATGACAATTAATGACGGCGTAGCCAAATAAACTTTAGACACTTTATAAAATTTAGGCACTAAAAAAAATGTACAAATTCAGGGCAAAATCGAATATTGTTTTAAGTGTTTTATCAGTACTCTCGCTACTGGCTTTTATTGCAGTTGAGAATGGTAAAGTAGATGTGAAGCAGGAGTGGTACACCGAAAAACTGGAGGCCGCTCAATTGTCGGAATTGGCAGCCAGGCAACTAAAAAGTTTCAGGCTCGAAAACAGTGTGTTTATTGATGTGATAAACGATCCCAACCAAACAGCACTTATTGGCCAGGAATACACCATGATTACAACCGACCGTGGTTACATTGATTCAAAGCTTTCAGCAACCAACCCAAACTTTGCTGCAGTGGTTGTTCAACTATTAAAGGATGCCGGTGTAGAAGAAGATGATAATGTTGCAGTTGCCCTTTCGGGATCATTTCCGGGATTGAACATTTCGGTGTTTGCTGCCCTCGAAACCCTGAAAGTAAATCCAATAGTCATCACATCAGTAGGAGCATCAAACTATGGTGCCAACGATCCTTATTTTACCTGGTTAGACATGGAGGATGTATTGTACAAATCCAATGTTTTTCACCATAGGTCGGTGGCTGCATCGGTTGGTGGAGGTTTTGATGTTGGCAGGGGCTTAAGTCCCGAAGGGCGAAATCTGATCGAAAATGCCATCAAACGAAATGATGTTGAATTCATCAGCGAAAAGCACCTCGAAAACAGCATTGGCCGGCGCATGGAGATTTATGAAAACCATTCCAACGGAAAACCCATCGAAGCGTACATAAATGTGGGTGGGGGAATTGCCAGCCTTGGAAATACCATCAATGGTAAATTGATCCCTCCCGGACTAACGGAATTTTTGCCAATGCGCAATTTTCCGGTCAGGGGCACTATTATTCAAATGGGTCAAAACGAAGTTCCAATTATTCACCTGCTTAACATCAGCCAGTTAACTGAGAAGTTTGGATTGCCCAATAGCCCGGTACCACTTCCCGAGCCGGGCGAAGGTGAAATTTTTGTACAAACTAAATACAGTATGCTCATCACTTCAATTGCAACAATATTTTTAGTGCTCGTGATTATTTTGGTTTATTTTAGTGAACGGAAACAACACCAGTTGGGCTCCGACCCGGTTCCACTTTCTCCCTACCAAAAAACAAATCATGATAAAGATGATGAGGAAAACATACCTGTTTTATAAAATAATGGAGAATATGGGATGCAAGCCCCGACAAGGGAGGGGATAGCGGCCCTGAAACAAGTGATACGAAGCAAATAATGAAAAGAAGTTTTGAGTACTAAAAAGTGAACTATATGAAAAAAATATTATTGCTCTTTTTTGCTGTGATGTTGATATGCAACGGGAACTACGCCCAATCAGCATCGAAGGTCCGTTATCTGAAACCGACAAGTTTTGTGAAGAAGGTTACTACCATCAGCAACAAAAAATCCAGAAGCTACTATTCATTAAGTACTGAGGAAAAATCTGTTGTAAACCTTTCGGGGCCCGGAATATTGCGTGTGATGACCCGCGGATGTTTCGTTCCTGATGAAGACAAGGATATCAGGTACGAGATTTTATACACCGTTGATGGTGGCGAACAACAACATGTACAGTTTAGCAATGTAGAGCGCTCAAAAAAAACCACTTATCAAAATGGTTCATTAGGGGTTCCGGGCCAGCTCGAGGATTTTGAAATTGATCTTGGCAGGGGAAATCACACCATTGAACTTCTATTGAAAGAAAATGGAATTTCGGTAGCAGCACGTTACAAGCTCACTCCTACCAGGGAAAAGAAATTGGATTGGATCCGCTTTTCTCCACTATCTCCAAGCGAACCCATCGATTTAATCACCAGGGAATCAACGGTGAATTATTATCGTTTTTCGATGGACAAGCCTTTAAAAATTGAAATTATTGGCCCCACTCAACTTCGCGTATTGACCAGGGTCGAAAATCACCACCATATGAAAGGCCGGATACAGTACCGCGTCCAGATAAAAGAAAACAACAAGGTAATCAACACCTATCAATTAAGTAGCAGGCGCTCCGAAGTAACCGTGTATGAAGATGACAATACGCTCATCCCGGGCAAAGGCTGCGAATTTGTAATTGATGTTCCCAAAGGAAACCATACCTATGAAATCCTATCCCTTGATCAGGATAAAAACACTGTGTTAGGCCGCTTGTTAATACCAAAGAAGGACGTGAACCTGGAGAAATAGCATGAAAATAAACTACTATGCATATGCAAACATTTACATCTAAAAAATATTTTACACCAGGGAAGCTTCTTATGCTTTTGCTGGCACTCATCATTTTTATTCCCAATAGTGATGCCCTTGCACAAGAAAAGACAGCAAAGAAGAAAAAAAAGGCAAAACATTTCGAACTAAGGGTGGGCATGAATTTCTATTATGACAATAACATCCTGAAGTATTCGGATAAATACCTGGACAGGTTTATGAATGGTGAGGATGAGGGGCGTTTTGATATCGAGACTTATGACGACCTGATCATCAATCCCTCGTTGGAAGGAATTTACACTTTCAATATTTTTAAAAAGCTAAAGACGAAAATCAACGCAAGTTTAAGCCCACGGTTTTATGCTGTTAACGATATCAAAAATTGGGAATACTACGGAATTGGTCTTCAACAGTATATTACTAAAAGGGCAAGTGTGAAGATTTTGTACAGCTACATCCCCGAATTTTATGTCCGCAATTTCAGGGACGATGCCTGGGTGGATGAATATGGATATGTTCCCGAATCCTTTCAACCTTATATTTTTTCGAAAGACAGTTATGGCGCTTATATCCAAAACACTTTTTGGAAGGGTACCCGGGTTAAGTTGTCATTGTTCCATGCAAGGTATTACCACAACGAGTGGTACACCGAATACGACAGCAAAGACTGGCTATATGGCATCAATCTTTATCAACGTTTACATAAAAACCTTAGGTTGGATATTGGATATACATACGTAACTTCCGATGCCAGGGGATATGATGCTGCCTACGACACACCCGAAACCACCACCGGCCCGGATGCAACTTTTGTTGAAGACAGGTTTGAGTTGGGGTTTTTCTGGAAACTTCCGAAATTGGCAAAACGCCGGAACGATTTTAAAGTGGAATTCAACTACCTCATGCGCTATTACTCATCGCCCTACACTCCCATTGAAGATCCCTTACATGCCGGCCGTGTTGATGCAAATTACCGCTTGTATTTTACCTACCATATCGACCTGTTTAAAGATTTTGATGTTTCGGTGTATTACAACTGGTTGATGAGGGATTCAAAGACCGAGTCTCCGATTAATTCGGTTTACGTATCCAACGAAAAAGACTACCGTGATGATGTATTTGGTTTAAAAGTGAGATATAACTTTAAGTTTTAATGTGAAATACAATCGCTTATGGGCGAAAATCAACAGAAATAAATTAGAAAATTAATAAAGGTACAGAAGATGAAAAATTACAAATTGCTTGTTTTATTGTTGGTCGGTTTTGGGTTTATTATGGGATGTGGCAAACCAACCACTCCCGGCTATGTTACCCCGGAAGATCTTTCGGGTGGCTACAAAATCATTAACCAGTTAACTACTTTTGGTTATGCAACAGATGTTTTGTTGGCAGATAATTTATTGTACGTTTCGCAAGGTGAGGGAGGTTTGATGATACTTGATGCCACCGACCGTATGAACCCTCAAATGATGTCGAGCATCAACGACGGCGTGCGTGGGTACTCTGATAAAATAGCCAAAAAAGACAGTGCTATTTATCTGTCAGCAGGTGGTTTTGGTGTGAATGTAGTTGATGCCGGGGATCCACACAACCCGGAAGCAAGTTATTCGAACCTGCCTATGAAACCGGCAAAAGGATTTCATATTATTGGAGATTATCTTTTTACGGCAATTAGCGAACAGGGGGTAAAAATTACCGAAATCAGCTATCCAACCCAGCCCGATCCACGAGGGAATATAAGCACCCTGGGCTATGCACAGGGAATTACTTCAACCGCCGACACGGCTTACCTGCTGGTTGCATGTGGCGAAGTAGGCATGACCATGGTAAACATTTCTGACTTCCAGGGAGGAAATGGAGATTATCCTCAAGCAGGTTTCTGTCATACCCCTGGTTACGCCGAAGAAATCACCCTGCTAGATGAAGATAAAATTGCCTTTATGGCCTGTGGAACTTCTGGCTTACAAGTTATTGATTATGCCGATACCACCAACATCCATGTTGTTGGAAGTTTTGACGGGCCTGGCTACGCCAGGGCTTTGATGTACAAAGACCAAAAGATATTTATGTGTTGTGGCTTGGGAGGCTTTCAGATTTTTGATGTGAGCAATTACACCAACCCTAAAATGATCGGGATACTTGAAACCACGTATGCCTCGGGTGTTGACATGGATGACAATTACATTTATGTTGCCGATGAAGAATCTGGTTTGCTTGTAATTACCCCTCCGCAGTAGGAAGGACATTGGTGGTCATCCCGAAAAGTAGAAAATTTATAATTTTCGTAACTTTTCGAGATGACAACAAATGACGCGCGTAGCGCAAATGACAATCAATAACAGCGTAGCAAATGACGCACGTAGTGCTAATGACAGCATAGCTAAATGACACGAAGTAAAAGATAGCCAAGCAAAAACGAAAAAAATGAGCAGCACAGCAGTTAAAAAGCAACGCTTCGATTATATTGACCAGTTTCGTGGTTTTGTTGGTATCCTCATGCTCTTGGGACATAGTTCCTACTATTTTAATTCCATTTGGATCAACCTCGATCCCTTCGATCCAATTTTCCCCGATTGGGGCCAGTTTGCACTGCGTTACGTGGGCTATTTATGTGCCCCCGGATTTTTGATGATGAATGGGGCAATGGTCTGGTGGTCGTATCACCGCAGGGTACAAAAAGGCACAGCCGATTGGACCGCCCGCTGGCACCTGATCCAGCGTGGTATTTTTTTGGTACTTGTTCAAATGATCTGGGTAAACTCATCCTGGGGAGGTTTTCGTGTATTTAACCCTTTTCATTTCGGGGTAATTTCTTCCATCGGTTTTTCGATGATCCTGCTCACTTTAATCATCAACCTGCGTTGGTATTGGCAATTGGCTATCGCACTCGCTATCCTGGTAATTCATCCGTTTTTACTTCAAATCCCATACGACCCCGATGTTATGTGGTCACAGGTTTTGATGCAAACATTTGTCGATTCGGGTGGGTTCAATAAGTATCCTGTGCTGCCGTGGTTCGCGCTGGCGATACTTGGATCCGTAATGGCACATGGGTGGCTACTATTTTGGAAAAGCGATAAACAGCGGATTTTAATGGGCCTGTTAATAGCTGGCACTGCATTTAGTGTAGCTACTGTTTTACGCCTGGGCCGTGGTTTTGGCACACTCACCAACTTCTCCGACTTTGGTTCTTTTTCGTTTTTCCTCGACCAAAAATACCCGCCCAGTCTTTACATGAACCTTTGGTTTTTTGGTGCTGTGGTATTGATGGTTACCCTGTTCATTGCCATTAACATGCTGTCGCCTAAAATCCTTAAAGTATTTAGTATTCCAGGAAAAGTACCCCTATTTTTCTATGCAGTCCACCTGGCAATTTTAGGCGTGTTTGTAAAACGTCTCGGGTTGTTTTACCGCGAAGGGGGCGTATTAGAATCATTAATTGGAATGGCTGTAATGCTGGTAATTATGCTTCCATTGTGCAAGTGGTTTTTCGGGCTCAAGCGCCGAAACAAAAACTATTTTATCCAAATGATTTAAAGCCGGGGAGGAACACGCATGAAAAAGATAAAAGCTAAAACAAAATTCCTGGTCCTGATACCTGCTCTATTGTTATTACTTGCAGGGTGTTCCAGTCGCATTGATGGGCCCGTTGTTGGAGATGATGCTACCATAACTTACCCGGCAAAGCAAAGCGAGGATATTTCAGCTACAATTAGTTTTTGCCGAAGGATTGATAAAAAAACCGGCGAAGGAATTGGTGAGGGATTGGTTTTTTCGATGATTGAAAGTGCTGTTTTGTATGCTGTTACCGATTTCGAGAACCAATATAAACACCTCGCCAATGGACTGATGTTCCACTATGATTGGATTGGGCCCAATGGAAAGTCTCTTTTTTGCAAGCAGATTGAAGTTCCTCCCGGAGACTCCACTTCATCCATCACAAGTTCAATATCCATCTCTCCTGAGAAAAGAGAGGCCGGCGAATACAATTTTAAGTTGTATTACTTTCGAGAATTAATAGCTGAAAAGAGCTTTACTCTGTTGCCCGAATTGTTAGTCACTCCTGAAGTTGCCAAAGAATTGGCACCTGAAATTACATTGTACCGAAAAGTAAGCAAAAAAACCGGAAAGTTGATTGGTGAGGGCTCCATTTTTAAAATGAAGAGTAAGCGAAAAGTGCGTGCCGCCATCGAAATAAAGAACCGTTTTGCTTTTGGTGAACAGGAGCTAATGTTCCACATCGAATGGATTGGCCCCGGCGGAGAATCCATTTACCGTAAGCGCTACGATTTTTACCCGGTTGACAGTACTTCGATAATTGAAAGTTCTATTTCTATATCACCAGATAAAAGGCTGGCAGGAGACTATAAATTTCAATTGCTCCTTTTTAATAAATTGATAGCTGAACAAACATTTGAACTTCACGAGTAATTCCCAGCATCTCCTTCAAAAAGTATGAATCTGTTACCTTACTGATCTTATGCAATATAACAATTCAGCAATTTAACAAATATAACAAAAGATTGAATCTTCTTTTGCTAACCTACTGTTTAACTGATGCCAAAATCTTACGTTGGCATTCCTTCTTCAGTATTCT
>Ga0075114_10001611_pt1 | contig 12090 bp, 10 predicted proteins | sample AntAceMetag02UKM_FD_69784 | JGI IMG/M metagenome (GOLD analysis project Ga0075114, IMG submission 69784) | Saline lake microbial communities from Ace Lake, Antarctica - Antarctic Ace Lake Metagenome 02UKM | ecosystem: Environmental > Aquatic > Non-marine Saline and Alkaline > Saline | place...
GATTACGTACATATCAAGAGAGGGGATATTGTTATTACAGGTAAAGGCGCAAAGGCTGCTCCTAGGATGAAAAAAGTGCAACTTGATGAAGATGTTAAAATGATAATTTATCCCACCAGTGGCACTAAAGCCCACGGCAGTGAATCAATAACAGTTATAACATGTGATGGGCCACTGGAGACAGACTATAAAAATAATATTTCGTATTTTTATAAAAATGTTGTTATCGAGGATAAAGAAGGTAAGATTTTTGCTGATAAATTAGTAGCCTATATTGACCCTGAAAAAAAGGTAATTCGTAAGGCTGAAGCCTTCGGGAATGTAAAGATTGTTAATAAACACAACATTAGTTATAGCGAGAAAGCTGTTTATTTAGCTAATGAAGGAAGAGTTATATTGGCTGGAAAACCTAAGGTGGTTATATATTCTGCTGATCAGTTAAGCGCAGAAAAAGGAAATTTATAATTTTATGTATCTTTTAAAAGCAGAGAATTTACTCAAAGCATACGGTGGGCGTAAGGTAGTCAATGGTCTTAGCCTTGAGGTAAAACGGGGAGAAATAGTTGGTCTGTTGGGGCCCAATGGTGCAGGCAAGACAACAACATTTTATATGGTTGTTGGCCTGATAAGTCCTGATAATGGCAGGATAATGTTTAATGACCGCAACATAACCAGATTGCCAATGTATAAACGTGCCAATTGCGGTATTGGTTATCTTTCACAGGAAAGCTCTGTGTTTAGAAGATTAACAGTGCAAGAAAATATATTAGCTGTATTAGAGGTAGTAGGGGTACCACGACGCGAAAGAAAAAAAAGATTAGAGAAGCTCTTAGCAGAGCTTAGTATCTCCCATTTAGCAAAAAGCAAAGCCTATACTTTAAGTGGTGGTGAAAGAAGAAGATTGGAAATTACACGAGCGCTTGTTACTGAACCTTCGTTTATATTACTTGATGAGCCTTTTAGCGGAATAGACCCAATAGCGGTTTTTGAGGCGCAGCAGATCATTAAAGATTTAAGAGATAGGGGCTTAGGCATACTATTGACCGACCACAGCGTTAGAGAAACATTAACCATTACTGATCGCTCATATATTATGTATGAGGGTAAAATATTAATTTCAGGTACCTCAGAAGAATTGATTTCAGATTCAAAAGCTCGGGAAATATATCTCGGCGAAAAATTTACTATGTGAAAGGAGCAATTGGTGTGAGGGTAAAAATAGAAGACGGTAAAGAGTGCCAGAAGATTATAAAAATCGAAGTAGGCCCACAAAGGGTAAAAGACACCCTGGATGATATTTATAAGTCTATAACACATGATGCCCAAATACCTGGTTTTCGCAAAGGCAAAGCTCCTCGGGATGTGATAGAATCTCGTTATAATGAAACTGCTAACAGTGAAGCAATAAAACAACTCGCATGGGAAGCTTATAGAGAGGCTGCAAAAGCCAATGGTATAAAACCTGTTAGTTATCCGATAATTGAAGATGTGAATTTGAGCCAAACCCAAATACTTACTTTTAGCGCTAAAGTAGATGTTAGGCCAATTATAAAACTAAAATCTTACATAGGTATAAAGATAAAAAAAATGTCTGTTGAGGTTACTCAGGATGATATGGACAAGGCCCTAGAAGGGCTACGTGAGTCTTTCCCGCGCAAGGAACCTGATAAGGAAAAGGTGCTCCCACCATTAGATGATGAGCTTGCTAAACGAGCAGGGAATTTTAAAGATTTGGCAAGCCTTAAAGAGGCACTAAAGAAACAGCTAGAATCAAGTAAACAACAACAACAGTATTCTGATATAGAAAAACAGCTGTTTGACTTTTTAGTTAAAGCTCACTCCTTTGATGTGCCACAATCAATGGTAGATAGACAGCTGGAAGGTATGATAAACGATGCAAAAATGCGTTTAGCACATCAAGGCCACAAAAAAGAAGAAATAGAATCGCAAGAAGCTAAGTTAAAAGAAACACAGGCAGATAACGCCAGGATACAGGTAAAGACATTCTTTATATTAGAGGCGATAGCAGAAAAAGAAAATATTCATATAGCAGATGATGAATTCAATAAACATATAGAGAAGATATCTAGTGCAACAGGGCAAGATATAGCAAAATTCAAGCAGATGATGCAAGAGCGTGGCCTGGTGGAGGATTTAACGCAGCGCTTGCTGCATGATAAGGTAACAGGCTTTTTAATGGCAAAGGCAAAAGTAAAATAACGAAACTAACGCAAATCGCCTGCCTGCCGGCAGGCAGGGAGGTGTAAAATGGGTGAAAAATATCAGACATTAGTTCCTATGGTAGTGGAACAGACAGGCCGCACAGAGAGAGCCTATGATATATATTCCAGGTTGCTTAAGGATAGAATAGTTTTTATAGGTACAGCAATAGATGATAATGTATCAAATTTGATAATAGCACAGCTTCTATTTTTACAGATGGAAGACCCTGATAAAGATATTAATGTTTATGTAAATTCACCCGGAGGACACGTAACAAGCGGATTAGCGGTTTATGATACTATGCAATTTATCAAGCCAGATGTTAATACGTATTGTATCGGCCAGGCAGCCAGCATGGGTGCTCTTTTATTGGCAGGCGGAGCAAAAGGTAAAAGATATGCCTTGCCCAATGCAAGAATAATGATACATCAGCCATGGGGTGGTACCCAAGGCGCAGCAGCTGACATTAGCATTCAGGCAAAGGAAATATTAAGACTTAAAAAGCGAATAAATGAACTACTGTCTTTCCATACAGGTCAAAGTATGAACGATCTTGAAAAAGATTCTGATAGGGATTTCTTTATGAGTCCTGAAGAGGCGCTTAAGTATGGGCTAATCGATGAAATTATCGGAGAAAAAGGCAAAAAGAAAAAATAAGGAGTTAGCATGAAGAAAAACTATTTAGTGACTCCAGGGCCTACACCAGTACCACCACAAGCTCTCCTGGCTATGGCAAAACCCATTATTCATCACAGGACAGGACAGTTTAAGAATATACTTAAAGAAGCGGTTGAGGGCTTGAAATATGTAATGCAAACAAAAAATGATGTATTTATTTTTACAAGTTCCGGAACCGGTGCAATGCAAAGTGCGGTAAACAACATTCTTTCACCCGGGGACAAAGCCTTGGTAATAAAAGGAGGCAAATTTGGTGAAAGATGGGAAGAGATATGCCAGTCATATGGTGTAAATGTTATTCCCATAGATTGTGAATGGGGTAAAGCTATTGATCCGGCCATTATCCAGGATAAACTTAAACAAGATAAGCAAATAAAAGCAGTTTATACTACGCTTTGTGAGACCTCAACAGGCGTAGTAAATGATATAAAGGCAATTGGAGAAATTGTTGCTAAGTCAGACGCTATTTTAGTAGTTGATGCTATAAGCGGGCTTGGATCTGTTGAATTTAAAGCTGATGCTTGGAATGTTGATATAACTGTAGCTGGTTCGCAAAAAGGTTTAATGTTGCCACCAGGCCTTGCCTTTGTAGGCGTTAGTAAAAAAGCTATGGATTTGGTTGAATCAGCCAAGAACCCGCGCTATTATTTTTGTTACAAAGCAGCTAAAAAGAGTGCTGATAAAAGCGATACTCCCTGGACACCTGCAGTATCCTTAGTCATTGCACTAGTAGAGACATTAAAGATGATTAAAACAGAGACGCTGGAGGCTGCTTTAAAAAGACAAAAGAAAATGGCTGATGCTATAAGAAAAGCAGTTCCTGCCTTAGGGCTTACACTTCTTGCGCCTGATGCAGCTAGTAATGCTGTTACAGCAATTAAGCTGCCAGAGTCTATAGATGGCACAGAGCTTGTTAAAACAATGCGTGATAAATATGGTGTAGCTATAGCGGGTGGACAAGCAAAATTAAAAGGCAAAATATGCAGAATAGCCACAATGGGATTTATGACAGAATTTGATGTAATAATCGCTATTTCTTGTTTGGAAGTAGTGCTGAAAGAAATGGGATATAAATTTGATTTAGGTGTTGGTGTTAAAGTAGCGCAGGAAACATTATTTAAACTATAATAAAAACGGAGTGGACGATGAAAATACTTGTTAGTGATCCATTAAGTAAGGCAGGGATAGACATACTTAATAAAGAAAAATTCACAGTAGATGAAAAATCTAAACTATCGCCACAAGAGCTAAAAAAGATTATTAAGGATTACGATGCTTTGATAATCCGCAGTGGCACGAAAGTGACGGCCGAAATAATAAACGCTTCTAAGAAGCTTAAGGTAATAGGCCGTGCTGGTGTAGGATTAGATAATGTAGATTGTGAAGCTGCTAGTAAAAAAGGCATCATTGTTATGAATACACCCGGCGGAAATACTATTTCTGCAGCAGAACACACTATGAGCTTAATACTGTCGCTTTCAAGAAATATCCCACAGGCTAATGCGTCTATTAAAAGAGGAGAATGGGATAGAAAGAAATTTATGGGGGTCGAGCTCTATGAAAAAACTTTGGGAACCGTTGGATTAGGAAGAATAGGAACCGAAGTAGCCAAGCGTGCTTTAAGTTTTGGTATGAAGGTAATAGCTTATGATCCTTTCCTTAGCATTGAGAGGGCAAAGCAGCTGGATATAGACCTGGTAAGCTTAAAAGAATTATTTGCATCCTCGGATTATATAACAGTGCATACGCCCCTTACTGATGAGACCAGACATATTATTTCCGATAAACAAATAAAGCAAATGAAAAAAGGAGTCAGGATAATAAATGTAGCCAGAGGCGGTATAGTAGATGAGGCAGCATTGCTTAAAGGCATAGAAAGTGGAAAAATAGGTGGAGTGGCATTGGATGTTTATGAAACAAAACCGCCTGCTAATAATCCATTATTAAAATATGATAATGTTATAGGTACTCCGCATCTTGGAGCATCTACTCAAGAGGCGCAGGTTAATGTAGCTGTTGATATAGCAAAACAAATAGCAGATACACTTTTAGGCAGGGGAGTAAAGAATGCTGTTAATATTCCTTATATAGATCCAGAGCTGCAAAAAACTTTGCAGCCTTATATCAATTTATCAGAAAAAATGGGTGTTCTTCAGGCACAGCTTGCAGAATGCAGAATAAAAGAGGTGAATATTGTATACAGTGGAGAGATCACTAATTATGATTTAACGCCTATAACAGTAGCTTTTATTAAAGGGCTGCTTACACCTGCTGTTGGGGAAATGGTTAATTATATTAATGCCTCTGTTATAGCCAGTGAAAGAGGTATAAAAGTTACTGAAGCCAAAACATCAAATATAGAGGAATTTGCGAATTTGATATGCGCGACAGTAAAAACAAAAGACAAAAAATTAGAGATAAGTGGCGCGCTATTTGCTAATGGTGAGCCAAGGATTGTTAAGGTTGATAATTTTTATATTGATATTGAGCCAAAAGGGTATATGATATTTGCCTCGAATAAAGATGTTCCTGGAATAGTAGGCAAAATAGGGTCTATTCTTGGTAAAAATAACATAAATATAGCAGCCATGACTTTTGGCAGGGAAAAACAGGGAGGCAAGGCAGTTAGTGTGTGTAGTGTAGATGCCCTTGTCTCTGAGAAGGTCTTAAAAGAAATAACAAAATCTAAAACTATATACAGCGCAAAACTTATAAAGTTATAGCGCAACATACATTCGCGGCCAGCCCCTCACATTCGTTCGGGATTCCTCGGTAAGTGGTCCCGAGCTTGTTGAGGGAGAGGCCGCTCCTACGGTTTAAAAATGGAGAAAAGCCTATGAAAAAGAAAAAAAAGAAAAACATTATACGCATGGTGGATGTTACAAACAGAGATGGTGTACAAACCTCAAGGGTATGCTTATCTAAATTGCAGAAGACAATGATAAACATTTATCTTAATGAAATGGGTGTTTATCAAAGCGAGTTTAGCTTTCCCATGACAAGCCATGAAGCTAATTATATAGATGCGAATTTACAACTTGTCCATTTGGGAGTTTTAAAACCAATAATGTTAAGCGGCTGGATAAGGGCCATAGTAAAGGATGTAGATGCAGCTACTAAGAATACAAAAATACAAAATCTGCATCTTTCAATTTCTACATCAAAGCAGATGATAGAGGGTAAGTTCCAGGGTAGAGTTAATAAAAAAGATGTTGTCAAAATGATGACAGAAGCTGTTGATTTGGCTAAAAAAAGAGGAGTGCGCCACATTGGTGTGAATGCAGAGGATGCCTCACGCTCAGATCTGGATTACTTGGTTACGTTTGCAAAAGCAGCAAAAGAGCATGGTGCTACAAGGTTAAGATATTGTGATACCTTAGGCTATGATGACCCTTTTACCATATATAAAAGAATAAGCTATATAGTAGATAAGGTAAAGATTCCTATAGGCATACATTGCCACAATGACTTAGGCTTGGTAGTAGCTACTTCAATTGCCGGAGCAAAAGCTGCTATAGATAGTGGAGTGGATGCTTATGTAAATACAACTGTAAATGGAACAGGAGAAAGAGCAGGTAACGCTGATTTGGTATCGGTTATATTAGCTCTTAGGTATTCAAGTGGCTTTGCAGGCAAGTATAAGCTTGATCCAAAGATAAACCTATCAAAGGCATGGAAAATAGCTAGTTATGCATCCAGAGCATTTGGAATACCTATTCCTATAAATCAACCTGGCGTTGGTGCTAATGCTTTTGCGCATGAATCAGGCATACATGCAGATGGTGCTTTAAAAGACAGGCGTAATTATGAACTCTATGATTTTGAGGAATTAGGAAGAGGCAAACCTGAAGTTATAGATACAGGCAGAAAAATTACAGCAGGTGAATATAGCGGGATCAAGGGTTTTAGAAACGTTTATGAGAGATTAGAGGTAAAGTTTGACAATGAAAAAGAAGCAGCAAAAATATTGGAATTAGTAAGATATGCTAATATCCATAATCAAAGTCCTTTAGCAAAAGATGAACTTAAGTTTATATCAACACATCCAGAGATAGCTAAGAAGTTGTTCACAATGAGCTTGTAAATCAGTTTTTAGTTTTCAGTATTCAGTTTTCAGTTACTGATTACTGATAACTGACTACTGTTTACTGATGAACGGAAGGTAAAATATGTCAGCCAGAGTTATAGTAGGTGCGCAGTGGGGTGATGAAGGAAAAGGCAAGGTAATAGATTTACTTGCTGCTGATTCGGATATTATTGTTCGTTTTCAGGGAGGCAATAACGCAGGTCATACAGTTGTTATTGGCAAGGATCAATTTATTTTGCATCTTATTCCATCCGGAATTTTACACAAAGGAAAAATATGTGTTATAGCTAACGGCGTTGTTGTGAATCCAAAGGCATTACTTGAAGAGATAGATACATTAAAGAGCAAAGGTGTTAATATAAAGAAAAGATTTTTCATAAGTGATTCCTGTCATATTATTTTTCCCTACCATTGGAAATTAGACCAGCTTAAAGAGGAAAAAAAAGGCCGCGGTAAAATAGGTACAACTAAAAGAGGTATAGGCCCCTGTTATGCGGATAAAGCCGCACGCTGTGGCATAAGATTATCAGACCTTTTAGATGATGAGATATTTAAGGTGAAATTAAAAAGTAACATAGAAGAAAAAAATGAAATTTTTAAAAAAGTTTATGGCTTTGACGGATTTTCTTTTGATGATATTTATTCTGAGTATGTCAGCTATCGTGAGAAAATAAAAGAATATGTAACAGATACAGTATCTCTTATTAATGAAGCATTAGATGAGAACAAAAAAGTATTGTTTGAAGGGGCTCAGGGCACATTTTTAGATGTTGACTTTGGTACATATCCTTATGTTACTTCATCAAATACTACTGCAGGAGGCGCGTGTGTTGGCAGTGGCGTTTCACCTTCAAGAATCAAGGATGTAGTGGGTGTTGTAAAAGCCTATACAACAAGAGTTGGCGAAGGTCCTTTTCCTACTGAGTTTTCAGATGAGCTTATGGATAAAATACGCAGTAAGGGTAAAGAATTTGGCGCAACCACAGGACGGCCTCGTCGATGTGGCTGGTTTGATGCGGTTTTAGTAAAATATGCAGCAAAGATAAATGATTTACAGGAAGTTTGTGTTACAAAATTAGATGTTTTAGATAATCTCCCAAGAATAAAAATATGCGTTGGATATAAATATAATGGTAAGAAGCTTAAGAGTTTGCCAGCAACGCCTGAGGTTTTCTCTAAGGTAGAACCTGCGTATGAAGAATTACCAGGATGGGAAAGTGATATCACAGAAATTAAACAGTATAAAGATTTACCGGCAAATGCAAAAAAATATCTATCAAGGATTTCAGAGTTGATTGGTTCAAAGATAACACTTGTTTCTGTGGGGTCTAAACGATCACAAACCATTAAAGTAAAAGGGAAAAATTAGCATAATGGGAAAACAAGCTATTATATTTGGAGTGGTGGGGGGCCTTGGTCTTTTTATCTATGGTATAAGACTTATGGGAGATGGCTTGCAGCGTGCTGCAGGCGATAAATTACGCAGCATTTTAAAGGCACTTACATCCAATGCTTTTAAGGGAATGTTAGTGGGCCTGGGTATTACAAGTTTAATACAGTCATCGAGCGCTACTACTGTTATGATTGTTGGTTTTGTTAACGCGGGTTTGATGACTTTAAAACAGTCCTTAGGTGTAATATTAGGAGCTGATATAGGAACCACTGTTACTGCTCAGATAGTAGCATTTAAATTGACAGATTATGCGCTTCCGGCAATAGGCCTAGGGTTTTTTATCAATATGTTTGTTAAGAAAAGATTCTGGAAAAACATAGGGCTGTTTATATTAGGTTTTGGTATTTTATTTTTAGGGCTCAATATAATGATGTCAGTAGTAAAACCCTTTGCAAATAGTGAAGCTGCAAAAGGTTTTTTTATTACCTTTAGTAGAAACCCCTTACTTGGTGTATTAGCAGGTATGTTAGTTACTTTTATTGCTCAAAGTTCCAGCGCTACAGTTGGTATGGTTATTGCGTTAGCTTCTGTTGGATTGATTGATTTACACTCCGCAATCCCGCTTATATTAGGTGATAACATAGGTACATGTATTACTGCTATGTTAGCATCAGTTGGTGCTAACATTTCTGCGCGACGTACAGCAATTGGCCACGTATTATTTAAGTTTTTAGGTACGATTATAGTATTAGCATTACTGCCTCTTTTTATAAAAATTATATCACAAACCTCTACTGATATAGCAAGACAGTGTGCAAACGCGCATATGATATTTAATATAAGTATTACGATATTATTCCTCCCATTTACAGCATTTTTCGCGAATTTGATAAAAAAGATAATCCCTGGAGAGGCAGAAGTGGACGAATCTGGCCCAGCTCACCTTGAGAAACATTTATTAAATACGCCTTTAGTGGCTTTAGACGCTGCTACAAAAGAAATAATTCGCATGGCTGAGTTAGCCAAAAGTATGGTTTCTGACGCAATGAATGGTTTTCTTAAATCTGATGCAATGGCTCTTTCGCGGGTAGAAAGAAAAGAAAGAGTTGTTGATAGTTTGCAGGAAGCAGTTACTAATTATCTTATGGAATTAACACAGACACAGTTGTCGCCGGAACAGGCGGAAAAAATTCCGGCACTTTTGCATTCAGTTAATGATATTGAGCGCATAGGTGACCATGCTGAGAATTTAGTGGAATTAGCAGAGCGAAAGAATAATCAGAATTTGCCTTTTACAGAGGATGCTTTGGAAGAATTAAATCAGATGCATGCAAAGGTTCAGGATATGTGCGATAAAATAATAGCAGCTTTAAAAAGTAACAAGCCAAAGGATGCGGAATTAGCATTAGAGATAGAATATCAGATAAATAAAGATACTGAAACCTTTAGACAAAATCATATAAATAGGCTTAGTAATGGTAAGTGTCAGGTTTTATCAGGAATTGTTTTCTTGGATATGTTATCTAATTTTGAAAAGATGGGGGACCATCTTGCAAACGTTGCAGAGGCAGTGGCAGGGAGGCTCCAGTGGCAGATATGATAGGGCGAAGGTTTATGGCAATTCTCACAGGAGCGATAAGAAGATTTTACATACTTGTCTCCGCTTGCCGCTCGCTTGGGGAAATCGTGCCCCTCGTTCGCTGTGGCAAAAATTGCTCACTGCTCACGGTTGTTTTCACAATTTTTGACAGTCGCTCCGACAATACATGCAAAATCTTCTTAAACAAAGCCTTGCATAAATTATCACAAACCTTCGCTAATACATACTGCGCACTTACGCTAATGGGAAAAACAATTGTTCTTATGTTAATAATTTCTATTTCGTGTGCAATTTCTTATGCACAGGAAGAAGTTGTGTCGGAAGTTCCTGAAATTGCGGCGGCTCCAGTATTGGCGGATACAGAAGCTTGGATTGAAGATGAGCTTCCTGTGGGAGCAAAGCCTTTAGGGGAATGGATTTGGGCAGATGATATTAAATTTAGCGGTACCAGCTCGCATACTGATGGCATTAACAATGAGCTGCATGCGCATTCTTTTGAAATGGCTGAGCCTATTGTGTTAAATAAGGACTCAGTTATAGAGCAACTTATTTATCTTGATTCGGATAATCCGCCAAAAGGGATTATGTTAAAGCTTATCTCTGCTGACGGAGATAATATAGATTTATATTGGGAAGCTGAGGAAGAAGTTTTTGTTGATACGACAGAATATATGGATGCTTGGTATATGGGGTTTTTGCCAAAGTTGGGAAGTTGGCAAAAACTACGCATAAATATTAAAGAATTAGAGATAGCACCTTATAAAATTATTGGCATTTCATTTATGACTTATGATGGAAGAAGCTATTGGGATAGTACTGTCGTTATAAAGAATTGATAAGTATCAATTGACATTATGTTAAACCAAGTGCTATAATTAGCACAAAATAAGAAGGGGGTTGGCATGAAGATAAATATATTTAAAATAATTCAAGTGGTTTTGATATTGTTTATAGTGACAGTATTTACTACAGGATGCGCTGTGGGCATTTACAAAGGAAGGCCCAGCGATAAGGTTAAGATACAAGAGCTTACAGACGAGCTTCAGCAATTGCGTGAAGCAAAATCAATGCTTGAAGAAAGATTAAAAGGTGAAATCGGCGATAAGCAGGTTAAGTTAGAGCTGGCAGATAGGGGTCTGGTTATAACCTTTGTAGCTGAGGTTTTATTTAATTCCGGCAAGTCCCAAATAAAGCCAGAAGGCGCAACTATTCTGAATAAAGTTGCTCAAACATTGAGAAAGGTGGCTATGGATAATGAAATCGGAATAGAGGGCCACACAGATAATGTGCCGATAAAATATTCAGGATATAAATCAAATTGGGAATTATCCACAGCAAGAGCAACTGAGGTATTACATTATATGGTAGATGATGGTAATCTTGACCCAACAAAACTTTCTGCTACAGGTTACGGCAAATACAGGCCTGTAACATCCAATGATACTCAAGAGGGCCGCGGAAAAAATAGAAGAGTTGAGATTATCATAAGGCCAATAATAAGCGATAAAGCATCTAGTGAAGAGCCTTCTTACGCCGGTGAATACATTAAGTAAATCAAAAGCTGAAAATAAAAAACCAAAAATAACAAATTGTAGGAGTTATCTTTGTCTGACAGGCATCCGGCCCTGAAAAGAGACTCCTACTTTTACTATCTATGGATAAAAATAATATTCCACAACATATTGCTATTATTATGGATGGCAATGGCAGATGGGCCAAGAAGAGACACCTGCCAAGGATAATGGGGCATCGCTATGGTGTGCAGACAGTTGATAAAATAACTTCTCATTGCGCTAGATTGGGAATAAAGGCATTAACGCTTTATAGTTTCTCAACTGAAAATTGGAAAAGGCCTCCTGAGGAAGTAGACGCACTTATGCAGTTGCTTTCTCAATATTTGGATAAAAAGATATCAAAGCTTAACAATAATAACATTAAATTAAACGCGATAGGTGATATCAACGGTTTGCAAAAATCTGTCAGGGAGAAGTTATCCTCAGCAATAAATAAGACCTCCAAGAACACGGGGATGATTTTAACTCTGGCTCTTAATTATGGTGGCCGTGCGGAAATAGTAACAGCATGTCGAAGACTCCTGGAGAAAGTAAC
>Ga0075114_10001612_pt1 | contig 12090 bp, 24 predicted proteins | sample AntAceMetag02UKM_FD_69784 | JGI IMG/M metagenome (GOLD analysis project Ga0075114, IMG submission 69784) | Saline lake microbial communities from Ace Lake, Antarctica - Antarctic Ace Lake Metagenome 02UKM | ecosystem: Environmental > Aquatic > Non-marine Saline and Alkaline > Saline | place...
GATGAGAAAAATAATCAATTATTAATTTCTGGTGCTATTCCTGGCGCGCGGTGTGGATATGTAATTATAAGTAAAAAATAAATAAATGATGAAAACGAGTTGCTATAACTATCAAGGTGAAGAATTAAAGAAAAAGATTTCTTTGCCGAAAGATGTCTTTGGTCAAAAACCCAATATGGTTCTTTTGGCGCAAGCAGTGCGGGTTTTTTTGACCAATCAACGCTCAGCGGGGGCGAAAACAAAAAGAAGAGGCGAAGTGCGCGGTTCAGGTAGAAAAATATGGGCCCAAAAGGGCACTGGTCGAGCGCGCCACAGTGACCGGCAAGCGCCTATTTTTGTTGGTGGCGGTAAAGCGCATGGGCCGGTAGGTTTTAAAAAGAGATTGCATTTGCCTAAAAAAATGAAAAGCGTGGCCATACGATCGGCTCTTTCGGCTAAGGCTGAAAAAGATATTATTATTATTAGTAATTTAGAAAAAATTTCTCCTAAAACAAAACAAGCAGCAATTTTGTTAGAAAAAATAGATTTAATGGGAAAGAAATTAACCATTTGCTTAGAAAAAAAAGAAGAAAATGTTAAGCGTGCTTTTGGCAATTTACCCAATGTTAAGTTTATTTTAGCAGCACAATTACATAGCTATGCTGTTCTTAATGCCGGTAAATTAATTTTCACTAAAAAAAGTTTGAAGAAATTGGAAAATCGATTGGAAAAATAATTTTATGGTTAATTTAAGCGTTGTTATAAAAAGGCCATTAATGACAGAGAAGTCGATGGAGGCAAGTGCTCTTAATTGCTATACTTTTGTTGTGGATAAAGGGGCCAACAAAAACCAAATTAAAGAGGCGGTGGAAAAGGGGTTTGGTGTGAAAGTTAAAAAAGTGCGGACAATGTTAACCAGAAAAGCTGCTAAAATTTTGAAAAATCACCGAAAATTAAGGGGAAAATTAATGAAAAAAGCGATTGTGGAATTGGAGAAGGGAGAAAAATTAGATATTTATGAGAGTAAGGGTAAATAAAATATTTTAATATGGGTAGAAAATTAACAAAAGCAATCAGAAAGAAAGCGGGTCGTAGTAAAGGAAGAGTGGCGGTGCGTCATCAAGGCGGCGGTGAAAAACGGCGATTGAGAAATATTGATTGGAAGCGAAACAAGTTTGATATACCGGGAAAAGTAGAAGCAATAGAATATGCCCCAAATAGAGGAGCTAACGTGGCTTTAATTCTATATGTTGACGGCGAGCGTCGTTATATCTTAGCGACGAAGAATATGGTGGTTGGTGATCAAGTTATGGCTGGTCCTAAAGCTGATTTTAGTGAGGGTAATGCGATGAAGCTGGCACGGATTCCTTCCGGTATGCCTATTCATAATATTGAATTTAGGATTGGTAAGGGAGCGCAATTAGTGCGCGGCGCTGGAGCAATGGCATTAATTTCTGCCAAAGAAGATGGTATGGCTCATATCAAACTTCCCTCGGGAGAATTACGGAAATTTCCGCTTGAATGTATGGCAACTATTGGTCAAGTAGGTAATATTGCTCACGGTAGTAAAAAATTAAAGAAGGCCGGTGACAAACGTCATCGAGGTATTAGGCCAACGGTCAGGGGTGTTGCTCAGCATCCCGGTTCTCATCCTCATGGTGGTGGCGAGGGGCGTTCAGGAATAGGGATGCCTTCTCCTAAGACGCCATGGGGTAAAAAGACATTAGGGAAAAAGACGCGCAAAAAGAAAAAAGACAGCAATAAGTATATAATAAGGCATCGTGGGGAAAAGAGAAGATAAATTATATAATGAAAATTTTTAAATATGTCTAGATCACTTAAGAAGGGACCATTCATTGATGAGAAGCTTTTGAAAAAACTTGAGAGGGGTGACAAGGAACCAATAAAAACCTGGGCCAGGAGTAGTCAAATTCCGCCTCAATTTGTCGGTCATCGTTTTGCTGTTCATAATGGACGGGATTTTTTGGAAGTTTTTATTACAGAAGATATGGTTGGCCATCGATTAGGAGAATTTTCTAAAACGCGTACTTTTAGAGGTCATGGCCGTGTTGTTAAGCGGACAATTGAAAAAACATAATAAAATTATGAAAGTTATCACCAAAGCAAAATTTTTATCAATGTCACCGCGAAAATTACGATTGATAGCTGATGTGGTAAGAAATAAGAACGCGAAAGATTCTTTAATTTTACTAAACCACACCGGCAAGAAAGCGGCGCGGATAATTGGCAAGGTTTTACAATCAGCCCTCGCCAACGCCGTTAATAATTATCATTTAAAAGAAGAAGATTTAATTATTGATCGTTTACTGATCAATGAAGGATCGCGTCGTAAAAAGCAGGATAAATATCACGGGGCGCGATTTCACACTGGTTTAATACAAAAACGCTCTGCCCATATAACGATAATTCTAGAAGAAAAAAAGTTAAATAAAAAAAATATAAAGCACAAAATTAAAAATTAAAATTATTATTTGAATTTATTTAATTATGGGACAAAAAGTTAATCCAATTGCTTTTCGATTAGCAACTAATAAGAATTGGCGTTCCACTTGGGCGATTGATGATAAGAAGAAGTATCGGAATCGTCTTTTGGAAGATATTCGATTGCGTCGTTTTTTAAGGGAAAGACTTAAGCTTTCCGGCTTAGTGGAAACAACCATAGAACGATCTTTTAATCGGATGAAAATTATTTTATTGGTAACGCGTCCCGGTGTTGTTATCGGTCGGGGAGGTAAAAATTTAGAAGTCCTAAAAAAGGAACTTTGCAAAATGATTTCTTTGGAACAGCCGGAAAATAATTTGGAGATAGCCATAGAAGAAGTGGAAAACCCAAACTTATCGGCTGTTTTTATCGCCGAACGCATTGCTAGCCAGTTGGAAAACAGGATGCGTCATCGTCGTGTTATTCAGAAAGAGTTAGATCGTGTTATGCAAGCTGGCGCTGGAGGGATAAAAATTCGCTTGGCAGGTCGTATTGATGGCGCCAAAATTGGTCGTTGTGAAAAATTTTCAAAAGGTGCCGTACCGACAAGCACGATTAGGGCCGAAATCAAATTTGCTCAACGAGCGGCCCTAACAAGAAAGGGATATGTCGGTATAAAAGTTTGGATTTATTGCGGTGAAAAATAGTAAATAATATAAGTTATTAAATTAATAAGATGGTTGTTCCTAAAAAAACTAAGTATCGTAAGCAATTCCGCGGTAAGATGAGAGGCAAAGCGGGTCGGGGGACACAACTTGCTTTTGGTGATTATGGTTTAAAGGCTTTGGGTCGAGGTTGGTTAACAGAACAGCAGGTGGAAGCAGCTCGCCAAGCGATAGTTCATACCACTAAAAGAGAAGGGAAAATTTGGCTGCGGATTATTAATGATAAACCAATTACCGCTAAGACATCGGGGGCGACGCTGGGAGGAGGCAAGGGAGATGTTGTTGGTCACGTGGCGGTTATTAGACCTGGTCGTATTATTTTTGAAGTTGGAGGATTAACAGAGAAATTGGCCAAAGAAAGTCTTCGGATAGCTGGTGAAAAGTTACCCTTAAGGACAAAAATTGTTTCTCAAAGAATTAAATAACAAGTATAAATGATAAAATGAAAAAAGATAAAAAAGAAAAATTGAATTTGCTTAAAGGCGAAAATTTGAAAAAAGCGTTACAAAAGGCAGAAACCGCCATTGTAAAATTACGCTTGGATAAAAATATGGGTCGTTTTCACGATGTTCATGTTATTAGTAAAAAAAGAAGGGAAATTGCTTATATAAAAACGAAAATAAGAGAAGAAGAATTAGAAAAAATTAATTAATTTAAAAAACATGATTAAGAAAGAAAAAAAAGGCAAACTAATCAAGGGAAAAGTTATGAAAATTTCTTCACTTAAAACAGTGGTTGTTTTAGTGGAAAGAAGTTTTCGTCATCCTCGTTATCATAAAGTAATGAGGAGAGGCAAAAAATATTTGGTTCATAGTGAAAAAGATGTTCAAGAGGGTGATTGGGTATTTATTCGTAAAAGCCGCCCCATTAGCAAAAGAAAACATTTTGTTATTGAAAAAGTAATTAAAATAAAATGATTCAATTAAGAACAATTTTAACGTCAGCCGACAATAGCGGTGCCAAGAAAATGCGTGTTATTGGTCTCCCCGGTTTTTCTAAGCGCCATACGGCCAGTATCGGCGATGTTGTTAAGGCTAGTGTTTTGCGAGCGACGCCGACGGGTCAAGTTAAGAAAGGTGATAAAGTGAATGTTTTGATTATTCGTACTAGGAAGGAAATAAGAAGAAAAGATGGTTCCTATGTCCGCTTTGGCGACAATGCTGGCGTTTTAATTAATAAAACTGGCGTATTATTAGGTTCAAGAATTTTTGGTCCTGTTCCGCACGAAATAAAACGAGCTGGTCATGAACAAATTGTTTCTTTGGCGAAAGAAGTTGTATAAATAAAAATGAAAATTAGAAAAGGAGATAAAGTAAAAATTATTACTGGTAAAGATAAGGGTCGAGAGGGTGTAATCGATCGTGTTTTGCCTAAAAGGAAAGCTGTTGTTGTGGGAGGATTAAATATTTATAAAAAAACAGTTCGTCCCCGCAAGAAAGATGAAAAAGGTGGCATTGTTGAAATAGCTTGTCCGATGAATATTTCTAATGTGGCCTTGATTTGCCCTAAATGTAGTCAGCCAACCCGAATCGGTTATCGTCAAGACGATAATAAAAAAATTAGAATTTGCAAGAAATGCCAGCAGCTAATTTAATTTTACAATGAAAAGATTTCAAGAAAAATATCAGAAAGAAGTTGTTCCTCTTTTAAAAAAAGAGTGGCAATTGGATAATAATGCGGCTGTTCCGAAAGTAGAAAAAGTAATTGTTAATATGGGAATAGCGCAAGATTATGAAGATAAAACAGCCTTGCTTAAAGCGCAGGAATCACTGCAATGGATAACAGGGCAAAAACCAGAGATTTGCCGCGCTAAAAAATCTATTGCTGATTTTTCTTTACGGCAAGGGGCGCCGATTGGTCTTAAGGTAACCTTACGGCGTGAAAAAATGGGCGATTTTCTAGATAAATTTTTTAATATTGTTTTACCTCAAGTAAAAGATTTTAGGGGATTATCATTGGATTCTTTCGATGGTCATGGTAATTATTCTATCGGTTTAGTAGAGAACATCGTGTTTCCAGAGGTAAGTTATGATAAAATGGATCGCGCTCGCAGTTTAGAAATTACGATTGTAACCAATACTTCTCGAGATGATTGGGCTAAGAGACTCTTGGAATTATTGGGAGCGCCTTTTGAGAAAAAGAAAAAGAGAAAAAATTAATATTAATATTTATTATGGCAAAAACATCAAAAATTGTTCGAGAAGAAAAAGAATTAAAATATAAGGGACGATATCGTCATCGTTGCCATCTTTGTGGTCGTCCGCGTGGTTATATGCGCTATTTTGGTCTTTGTCGTTTATGTTTTAAAAGATTAGTTGATAATGCTGAGATTCCGGGAGTTAAAAAGGCCTCCTGGTAAATAAAATTATAAATTATAAATAAAATAATGAGTCAAGATAAAACAGCCGATTTACTATCAGCCCTGAAGAATGCTTATGCCGCTGGGCGAAGAGAAACATGTCTACCTTTATCAAAATTTAATTTTGCCATTGTAAAGATTTTAATAGAGGAAGGCTATTTGGATGATGTTAAAAAACAAAAAGCCAAAACTGGCGCCGGTAAAGAAATGGTGATTACTCTTAATAAATTGCGTCAGATGAAAGATAAAAGAAGTTGTCAAATTATTAAAAATATTAAAAGAATTTCTAAATCTAGCGTAAGGGTTTATGTTTCTAGCCGTGATTTAGATGAATATAATCGCCGTTTGGGCTTGGCTATTATTTCAACGCCAAAAGGTTTAATGACAACAAAACAAGCTAAAAAAAAGAATTTTGGGGGAGAATTAATTTGCCGTGTTTGGTAGTTCGGCAAAAAAAGAAAATAAAATTATAAATTATATTTAATGTCTAGATTAGGAAAGAAACCAATTACTGTTCCTGAGGAAACAAAGATAAAAATTGATTCTGATAGTATAAGAGTAGAGGGGAAAAAAGGATCTTTGTCTTTGATTATCCCGGCCGGTATTACTGTGGTGCGCGACGGTGATTATTTGAAAGTTTCTCGAGCAAATAATTTACGTCATAATCGTGCTATGCATGGTACGATTCGCCAATTAATTGCTAATATGATTACCGGCGTTAATAAAGAATGGCAAAAAAAATTGGAAATTATTGGCACTGGTTATGAGGTGCAGTTGAAAGGAGAAAATTTAATTTTTTCCTTAGGTTTTTCTCATAAAATTGAGTTAGCACCGTTAGAAGGAGTTCGTTTTGAAGTAGAGGGAAATAATTTTATCACTGTGGCTGCCATTGATAAGCAAAAAGTAGGCGAAATGGCTTATCAAATACGATCTTTACGACCGCCCGATGTTTATAAAGGCAAGGGGATTCGTTATTTAGGGGAAGAAATTAAGCTTAAGCCTGGTAAAGCTGCGAAAATGGGTGAAGCGGGCGAAGGAGCCGCATAAATAATTTTTATTAAAATGACTAAAAAAGATAATTTTCAACGACGAATGAAAAGAACGCGTAACAGTATTAAAAATAGTCGGCGACAGTATCGGTTGTCGGTTTATCGTTCCAATCGTTACATTAGCGCTCAAATTATTGATGACAAAGAGAGGGTGACCTTGGTAGGTTTGCACGAAAAGTCATTATCAATTGATAAAAAGAAAACTGCCTCTGAAAAAGCTAAAATTCTAGGAAAAAAATTAGCGGCAATGGCCATTAAAAAGAATATTAAACAGGTAATTTTTGATCGCAGTGGATATCGGTATCATGGCCGTATCGAGGCTTTGGCCGAAGGCGCGCGGGAAGGAGGGTTAGAATTTTGAGTAGAATAAAAGAAAGTAATCTTTATGATCATGTCATTGAGATTAAAAGAGTTTCCAAAAAAACAAGAGGTGGTAATTCTATTTCCTTTACGGCCTTAATGGTCGTCGGAAACCGTGATGGCGAAGTAGGTATTGCTTTGGGAAAGGGATTAGATGTTCTGTCGGCAATTTTAAAAGGTAAAGCACGGGCAGAAAAGAATATGGTTGCTGTTCCTAGACGAGGAAGGACTGTTCCTCATGATATTCTTATTAAGAGGGGTGCCGCCAAGTTATTGGTTAAGCCTGCTCCGCCGGGAAGTGGCATTATTGCTAGTCAGACACTGAAAATGATTTTTATTGGGGCTGGTTATGAAGATGTTTCCACTAAGATTTTAGGGACTAATAACAAGGCAAGCAATGCTTATGCTTTAATGGAAGCATTGAAAGAGTTATATCAATATGAAAAAAAATAAAGTGAAAAAATTAGTTGATATTCAATCGCAGAATATTCTTAGCGCTTTACCGCGAATAACGGCAAAAAAGAAAAAGCGATTAGGACGAGGGTATGGTTCCGGTAAAGGAGGTCACACCACTAATCGTGGCCAAAAAGGTCAAAAATCACGGAGTAAACCTTATTTGCTTTTTTCCGGTCGAAAGACGAAAAAATCGCTTTTACGCCGTATTCCCTTATGGCGCGGCAAGGGGAAGTTGAAATCATCTCTTAATCCGGTGATAATAACTTTATCGGATTTAAATAAGTTGCGGTCGGGTTCGGTGGTTGATGAGAAAAATCTAATTAAGGTGGGTTTAATTAATAAAACCGAAATGCGCCGCCGTGGGGTAAAGATTTTATCTAATGGTCAGTTGAAAAAAGGCCTTAAGATTAAAGTAGCAATTTCTCAAACGGCTAAGAAAGCGGTTGAGGAAGCTGGTGGGGAAATAATTAATAATGTTTAAAAAAATTCAAGACGCTTTTCGCTCTCTTTGGCAAGTGAAGCAAGTGCGGCAAAAGATTATTTTTACCTTAGGTATTTTGGCCATTTTACGTTTTTTTTCTCATATTCCTCTCCCCGGCATTGATATTATCACCTTAAAGAAACTTTTTGCCGGTAATCAATTTTTAGGATTATTAAACATTTTTTCCGGTGGCACTCTTTCTAACTTTTCTGTGATTGCGCTTGGTTTAGCTCCCTATATCAATGCCTCCATTGTTTTCCAGTTATTTTCTTTTGTTTTTCCTTATTTCGAACAGCTTTCTAAAGAAGGTGAAGCAGGGCGAGAAAAAATTGAACGTTATACAAAACTAGCGACTATTCCTCTTTCTGTTTTTCAGGCGTTAGGAATATACGCCCTGCTAAAGAATCAAAATATTGTTGGTGTTTTATCACCGTTGGATATGATTAATTTTGTGGTTACTTTAATGGCGGGTACTTTTTTATTAGTTTGGTTTGGCAGTTTAATATCCGAATATGGTATCGGCAATGGGATATCCTTATTGATTTTTGCTGGAATTATTAGCCAGATGCCGCAAGGGATAGCTCAAGCTTTTTCTGTTTCTCATTCCGCCACCGCCATTTTTAATTTATTACTTTTTTCAGCTTTAAGTTTATTGGTGATTATGGGTGTAATTGCTGTTACAGAGGCCAATCGGCGTGTTCCTGTTCAGTATGCCAAGCGAGTGCGAGGGCGGAAAATGTACGGCGGCGGCTCGACATATCTACCCTTTAAACTCAACCAAGCTGGTGTTATTCCTATTATTTTTGCTGTTTCTTTGGTTTTATTGCCCTCAATGATAGGTCGTTTTTTAGGCCAGTCAGGTAGCGGAACAGTGGCGCATTTGGCTTCATCTTTGGCGGATTTATTTACGCCAGGAACATTCATTTATGCTTTAGCTTATTTTTCATTGGTAGTGGTATTTACATTTTTTTATACCATGATTATTTTTGATCCTAAAAAAATTGCTGAAGAAATTAAGAAGTTTGGTGGTTTCGTGCCGGGTATTAGACCGGGTAAGCCAACGGCGGCATTCTTAAGTTATGTATCTTTGCGAATTACTTTGCCGGGAGCGATTTTTTTGGGAGCGATAGCGGTTTTGCCAACAGTAATACAGGGTTTTACTGGTGTTAAAAGTTTGGCAATTGGCGGCACGGGTGTTTTGATTGTCGTTTCGGTCATTTTGGAAACAGTGAAATCGGTTGAGAATATGATTCAAATGCGGGGCTATGATAAATTTCTGGATAAATTTTAAAAATGAACATTATTTTAATTGGGTCAGCGGGTTCGGGAAAAGGAACTCAAGCGCGGCAGTTAGTGAAAAAGTTTGGCATGGCTTATTTTTCCACCGGAGATCAATTACGTCTTTTAACTAGAAAAAATACTCCATTGGGGCGTGAAGTAGCAAAAAAAATCTCGGCTGGAGAGCTTATTTCTGACGAAATAATGGAGAAAATTTTAGCTGATTTTATCGATAAAAATCAGAATCAATCCATCATTTTTGATGGTTTTCCTCGGGTTTTGTCTCAAGCCGAAATTTTAAAAAAGCGCTTAGCTAATATCGGTGGGGTAAACTTAGTAATTTTTCTCAATATATCTAAGCAGGAAGCAGTGAAAAGATTAGCTTCTCGGGTAATTTGTCGTCAATGCGGCGCCGTTTATAATAAAAATACTAATCCTCCCCGGCAAGCTAATATTTGTGATCGATGCGGTGGCAAATTATATCAACGTGAGGATGAAACCCCTCAGGCGATTGGAAAAAGGTTGGAGAATTTTTATGAAAAAACTGAGCCGGTAATAGAGTTTTATCGCCATCAAGGAGTTTTGGAAGAAGTTGATGGTGAAAAACCAATTAAGGCAATATCTGCCGAATTAATAAAAATAATTACTCTACTAGACACTGAACCTAATTGATGTTAGAATAACTCTTGATTAGCCGTAATCAATTGTTACGGTTTTGTTTTTTTTATGAATAAAGAAGGAGGTAAAAAGAAAGATAGGTTGGAGTTTGACGGTCAAGTGAGAGAAGCTTTGCCAAACACTCTTTTTAGAATTGATTTGGATGATGGCCGAGAAGTTTTGGCTAAGCTGGCTGGAAAAATGAGAATTTATCATATTAAAGTTATCCCCGGTGATAAAGTAAAAGTGGAGATGACACCTTATGATGATAAGAAGGGAAGAATTACCTATCGTTATTAGTTTTTAAATTATTATGAAAGTAAGATCATCAATAAAGAGAATTTGTGAACATTGCCACATTGTTAAGCGCCACGGTTGTCTTTATGTGACTTGTTCTAATCCTAAGCATAAACAGCGCCAAGGGTAAAAAATGTTATTCTGAAACGATAGCTAAAAAATCTAGTGAAAAGAATTAATGCCCGGCTTTAGGCCGGCAAAAATTAAAAATTATTTAATATGCCGCGAATTGTTGGTAACGATATACCAGAAAAAGAAAACGTTGATTTGGCATTAACTCGTATTTACGGTATTGGGCCAAATAATGTGATTGATGTTTTAAAGAAAGTTGGTATCAATAAAAATAAACGTGCTAAAGATTTGACCGAAAAAGAGATTGCCTCTTTAAGTAAAGCAATGAGAGATGTTAAAACAGAAGGTGATTTACGGCAAGAAGTGCATATGAATATTGCGCGGCATAAACAAATTGGCAGTTATCGCGGTAAACGGCATGCGGCTGGTTTACCGGTAAGGGGTCAGCAAACGCGTACCAACGCTCGTACTAATAGAGGCAAGAGAAAAACAGTAGGCGCTTTAAATAAAAAGGCGTTTGCGGGAGCAGATAAGAAAGATAAGAAAGAAAATGAAAAAACAAAATAAGAAAAAGAAAAAATCGCGAATTTTAGAAGTAAAACGGGCTCGTTTTAATATTTCGGCTACTTTTAATAATACCATTATTACGGTGACCGATATGGAAGGCAATACTATTTGTTGGTCTTCGACGGGACGGGTTGGTTTTAAAGGAACACGTAAACAAACTCCTTATGCTGCCACTCAAGCGGCAGAGGAGGCAGCTAATTTGGCAAAAGAAAGAGGTGTTCAAGAAGTGGAAATTTATATTAAGGGGCCGGGAGTTGGTCGCAATGCCTCTTTGCAGGCGATTCGAGCCTCAGGATTAAAAATGTTGTTGATTGCCGATGTGACACCAATGCCCCATAATGGCCCGCGGCCCAAAAAGAGAAGGAGGGGTTCTTAATGAAAAGGCAACAGGAAAGAAAATGCCGTATTTGTCGTCGTTTGGGAGAAAAACTCTTTTTGAAAGGGAAGCGATGTTATAATAAGTGTCCTATCGATAAAAAAGGAGCTATTCCTCCTGGTGTTCATGGCAAAAAATTTAATCGCCCTTCTTTTTACTCCCAGCAATTAAATGAAAAACAAAAATTACAGGCAGTGTATGGTATTTCTGAGTCACAGCTAAAAACTTATTTTAAGAAAGCGCGTCAAGAAAAAAAAGAAACAGATTTGGTTTTACTACAGCTTTTAGAAATGAGATTAGATAATGTTCTATTTCGGATGGGCCTTGTCCCCAATCGACGTACGGGACGGCAATTAATTGGTCATGGTAAAGTAATTGTTGATGGTCAAAAAGTGACAATTCCCTCTTTCGGTGTAAAAAAAGATCAAGTGATTGCTTTACAGGGAAAAGCAGAAGAGATTTCTCAAATAAAAGAAGTTTTAGCTGAAGAAGTGACGATTCCTACTTGGTTAAAGCGAAAAGCGCTGGTGGGAATAGTTGTCCGCGCCCCTCAATTAGCTGATATTGATGTGAAAATGGATTTATCGCAAGTGATTCAATTTTATTCTAGATAACTTGCGGTTGAATTTATGAAAATTTTTGTTAAAATATAAGATATGGATAAATTAATATTTCAAATTCAAGAAGAAAGAAACAAAGGAAATTATAGTCAGTTCGTTATTACTCCTCTAAAGGGTGGTTTTGGCGACACACTGGGAATAGCGCTGAGAAGAGTTTTACTTACTTCTTTGTCGGGTGCGGCGATAACTAAGGTTCGCTTCGCCGATGCTCGTCATCAGTTTACTACTTTGCCAGGAGTTAAAGAGGATTTAGTGAGAATTATTTTGAGAATTAAAAAAATTCGTTTAGCCTGGCATGACGAAAAAAATAAAAAGAATAAAGAGGTAAAGTTGACTTTAGAAAAAAATGGCCAAGGTGAAGTGAAAGCAGC
>Ga0075114_10001615_pt1 | contig 12075 bp, 15 predicted proteins | sample AntAceMetag02UKM_FD_69784 | JGI IMG/M metagenome (GOLD analysis project Ga0075114, IMG submission 69784) | Saline lake microbial communities from Ace Lake, Antarctica - Antarctic Ace Lake Metagenome 02UKM | ecosystem: Environmental > Aquatic > Non-marine Saline and Alkaline > Saline | place...
CCCAGCCGCCCCCAACCCTGTCCCCGCAGGCACCGGCCCGTAACCCTGCCATAGATATGTACTTACCCTCCCCCAACCGCCCCGCCGCACCGCGCCACCCCCTCCGCCATCGAATCGGTGTTATAAGACCCCCACCCCGATGCAACCAAGCGATTGTCATCTCGACCGAAGCAACGCGGAGCGGAGAGATCTCCCCCACGCATGAGAACCTCCCTGCGCTAGCAATAGCTCTTGCGAATCCCAAAGAACCATCGCCAAGACCAACGCCCTCGACACCGTCACCATCGAACGACTTGCCCCACGTCAGCACGAAATCAGCCACACCCACCGCTTCATCGAAAACGACCTCCGCTTGCTAAGCCAATTCTAGACCTGACGCGTTACCGTATCTCGTAGGGGCAGGCCCCCGTGCCTGCCCGCCTCCAGGTTGAGTTCGTCAGAGAGGAAGAGGACGCCCCCAAAAAGGGACCGCAGTCCTTTAATTCCTCGCAGTCCTTTAATTCCCCATCGACAGCCCCCGAAAGCGGACCGGTTTTCCCTTTGTTTGAAGACCGGTGGATCGCTATGATAAGCATATGGGAACGGAGAGCACCATTTCAGTGTACGCTGATACTTCCGTATTTGGCGGCGTCTTTGACGACGAGTTCAGCGGGCCTAGCAAGACGTTTGTTGATGCCGTCACGCCGGGCCGCTTCACCCTCGTTACCTCTGAAGTGGTCAGGGAGGAAATAGCGACCGCCCCCGAGGCTGTACGCCAACTCTTTGACGACGTCCTGCCCATCGCACAGATTGCCGCGGTCACCGCGGACGCTCTCCGGTTGCAGCAGGCGTATCTCGGTGCGGCCATTGTGTCGGAGCGATTCGCCACCGATGCGCTGCATGTGGCCCTGACGACGGTCTCCAGAGCGTCCATGATTGTCAGTTGGAACTTCCGCCACATCGTCAATTTCCAGAAGATCCCCAAATACAACGCGGTGAACAAACTGAATGGCTACGGCGACATCGCCATCTACTCGCCGCTGGAGGTGATCAACCATGACGAAGACCTTTGACTGCGTCCGCATGAAGCGCGAGGGAGCCCAGCGAGTCATGAAACAACTGGAGGGCAAATCGCCCGCCGAGCAACTCGAATACTGGGAGCAAGGGACCGAGGAACTCAAGAGACACCAGCAACAACTCAAGGAAAACAGGGTCCGTCCCTAGTAGCCCTAGTATCCCCTAGTATCCCCGTGAGCAGCGACGTTAGCATTAAGTGCATTCAAGGATGTAATTCGGATAAGAGGTTAGTTCTCGAATTTAGGCAATTGATTAAGGAGCAATTTCAGCATGCTGAGATACGAGAGCTCCTCGACCGAAGCAGGAGGACATGATGTCGATCAGATTCACTTGTTCGCAATGTGGCAAACGTTTCACAGTTGAAGAAGAATTTGCTGGCAAGAGTGGATGTTGTCCCTGCGGCAATCAAATTCGCATTCCGACAATTACGCAAGAGAAACGGGAGCGAAGTGAGGGCGATGGTACGACCTACAATCATGTTAAGGGCGACACTACAACTAGAAATAGACTATATGTTTATGCGATCCTGCTGTGCATCGTCACTGGAGCAATAGGAGTGTCGGTGTTCACTATATTTCGTTCCACAGACAAGGGAGATGGTGTTCCTATTGCATCTAATGCACTTTCTCTTACATCTAGCGATAGTAACGAAATCCAGAATTCGGCCGATGCGACAAGCGATGCCTGGGCAATGTTCTTGACTAATGACGCGTTTGTTTCGAAATGCTATTGTGATTCCTCCGATGGTAAAACCATTGCACGGGGGAAAGAAGCAATAAACTGGATGTATGATAGTGTTAAAGACCTTGAAAACGTCGGGATGATGTGTGCAGTTGAGGCTTCATTCACCATTAAAGACGTTGTGAGCGAAGTAGGTATTTACAAAAGGACTCCTGAAAAGAACGACATATATTTAGCACTATATGGCGATCATTACTATTGGAAGCACTTTATGCTGACAACGAAAGTCAATAGTGATATTGTAGCGTATCTACAGATAGATTTTTATGCTTTAGGCAAGATACTTCCACCTGAGGTAAAACTGACTGAGGCTGCTGAAAACTATCTTACCAGGGGGAATTAAAGGACTGCGGTCTGCTCTGTAGAAAAGCTGGCATAGTTTACCTATTTTGAACTTGCGCCCTGTTCTCGATCGCTATATACAATCGGGAATAACGGGGACAGGGAATTAAAGGGGTCCGGTACTTTATTTGGTTGATGACCAACTAAGCAGTGCCGAGGGATTAGAGGAGTGAAGTACATTCTTGGGGGCGTCCTTTCGGTCTCAGGGTGGATTCGAGTTTCACCCCTGGCGGCGGCGATCCGGGTCCCGCGTCGATCGCCGAACGGCGTGCCTCGCTTGAGACTCTTGGGCAGGGGGAATTAAAGGGGTCCGGTACTTTATTTGGTCGATGACAAACAAAGAGGCATCGGGGAACTGGAGGAGTGCAGTACATTCTTGGGGGCGTCCTTTCGGTCTCAGGGTGGATTCCAGTTTCACCCCTGGCGGCGTTGGCCAGGGTCCCGCGTCGATCGCCGAACGGCGTGCCTCGCTTGAGACTCTTGGGCAAGTGACCCAGTTCGCCGTCGCCGAAGAGAGCGTGGACCAGGGGCAAAAACTGCACCGCATTCCTTTAATCCCCCTGCCCGCAACACCGTTAATTCCGCTTCCACCGTTGGTCGAAAAAACGGGGGTCTGCGTTTGTGTCGCAGACCCCCGCCTGATTACGGTCATGGGCTACCGCTGTGGCAGCCCGGCATCGCTATGGGCACACGACAGTGGTGTCGTCTGTCCGGCCATGCCGTTGTGACCCAACTGCGGCTAGTTGTAGACGATGTCAATGTTGTCAATCGCCCACCACCAGTCGTTTCCAGCGTCATAACAACCGAATAATCCGGGGACACCATACTCATTTCTCTGTTCGTTTCGGTTTACGGCCGGGGAATTAAAGGAGTGCGGTACATTTTTTTGGGCGTCCTTTCGGTCTCAGGGTCGATTCCAGTTGCAGTTTGGCGGCGGTGGCCTGGGTCCAGCGTCGATCGCCGAACGGCGTGCCTCGCTTGAGACTCTTCTGCAAGTGACCCAGTTCGCCGTCGCCGAAGGGAGCGGGAATTAGAGGAGTGCGGTACGAATGGCACTGCCGTGCTTTTTCGGCTTGGCTGGCGCGGACCCTGCACGGGGGTCTGAGACGGAGGAGCTTGTTCTCAGTCCTGCATAGTTTCATTGCTCTGCGATGTCTGATTGCTGTGATGTTTTTTGTCTTCCTTGAGAACTAGGGACGAACCCTAGTACTCACTAGTACCCAGAACCGGCATTTTCCTTGCGGTCCCGACCCCTCTCAGGCTAGAATAGAGTATAGCTCTATGCTGTTCACAGAAACGAAGACGAACGGCCAGAGAGACGAATCATGAAGCCTGAAGTGGTAGAACAGTGGAATAGAGCCTTGCGGTCCTATGAGAAGGCTAAGGCCGCTTATGGGGATCACCAGCGGACGAACGATGTCAAAGATGAGCTCTTCGATGCCGTGCTGTTCGGGTACGGGGCCGTAGTGGAATCCCGAAAGACCGGTGATGAGACTCATTGTGTGTTCGGAGACTGGCACGCCACGGAGCACTTATGGAGTCCGTCGGTCGATTCGAGAGAGGCCATTGAGGAGACGTTCAAGACCCTGAGTGGCTACCGCGAGCAGATCCCCGACGATCTGGAACCACCACAACCTCTTAACTGAAGTGCTTTGGCCCGCTCGGCAAGTCAACATCACGCCGCTAGGCTGCCGTCACGTGTGAATCGCCCGGTTCATTCGCTAGACGATCGATGGATACGAGCCCCTGTTCGAGGAGCCGCGCGAACTCCACCGGGGAATTAAAGGAGTGCGGTACATTTTTTGGGGCGTCCTTTCGGTCTCAGGGTTGATTCGAGTTTCAGTCTGGCAGCGGTGGCCAAGGTCCAGCGTCGATCGCCGAACGGCGTGCCTCACTCGAGACTCTTGGGCAAGTGACCCAGTTCGCCGTCGTCGAAGGGAGCGTGGACCGAGGCGGACCAGTCGGCAGGCAGTTCCACCGGCCCATCACTGAGTGTACAGGCGAAAAATGTACCGCAGCCCCGAATGGCGCCCTTACCCCCTGAATATGGCGTTCTCATGTCACCGCTCCGTTTTGGCCGGGGTAGGTCCGGGTTCGACCTCTTCACCCCGAAATAGGGGGTGGACCGGCGGGATTCCATCGTCCATGGCGGCCTGCATCGAGGTGCGAATGTCGTTGACGAGGGGAAAGTCCACGCCGTACTCAAACAGGGAGTGCAATTGCGCGGGGCTGTCGGTGCCAAAGTAATTCACGCGGATTCCGGATTCTTTCAGCGTCTTGGCGTAGTCTCGGAATTCGGGCAAGATGCGGCCGCGAAGCTGGATGAAGGCGGCCTTGGCCTCGATGGTGTCTTTGACATAATCCCATTTGTTCGTCTGCCGGTCCATGTTGCAGATCATCACCTTCGGCTCGACCGCTTTCGCCTCCTTGGCCGCGGAAGCACCGCAGGCCAGGAACGCCTGGTGCAGACGATTCTCCCGGACGATCAGTTCGGCCGCTCGTCTGCCGAGTTCCTCACCCCCTTTGAGATGAACGTTCAGCCAGACGTTGATCGGCATGATGGAGAGCGTCTCGGCCATCGTCGGAATCCGTTCTCCGGCAAATTCCGGCGACTTCCAGCTTCCCGCATCCAGTGCTCTGATCTCTTTCAACGTCAGGTCCGAGACCCGCCCGCTTCCATTCGTCGTTCGGTCGACCGTGGCATCATGGATGACCACGAGATGCTTGTCTTTGGTCAGGTCAACGTCGAATTCAATCATGTGCGCGCCGCATCGAATGGCTTCGCGGAAGGCGGCCAACGTGTTCTCGGGATGGGTGGCCATCGCACCCCGGTGCGCGCAGAGCCCTCGGCTCGGAAGCACAAGGTCGGCGTGTGACACGGCATGCTCTGTTTCGGTTACACTGATTCCCATGGAAAGCCCCATCCACAACAAAACTGGCACCATGTTCATAGCCTGCCCTTCTATTGGAGTTAATGAAGGATACCTCTAAATCCGGGGCGTCGACAAGGACAGCCACCTACTAAGGGACGCGACATCGAAACCAAATAGCTGACTGTCACCATTAAGTGTACTGAGCGTTAGTGTTCGTCTTTTTTGTCCTCGCGCTGAGCTTCTGGAAGCTCTCCATTATGAACATAGATCGTAATCTCTTTTTCCGAGGTTTCTTGGCCTTCGAAAACAACCGTCACAGGATGCCTGCCCATGTGCTGCGGTTTAGGTCTCCATAGGATGTAATCGTCGCCGTCTTTTCTTCTCAGTTTCATCCCGGAAGGAAGAGGTTTCTTCAGGCGGACGTGGCACTTCCTCGGGCGGTCGATCTTTATCATGTAGATGTTATCCGTTGGTTTTCGATTGGAACGGTCGTTAATTTCCAAGGAAACCTCTCCCTCTTCACTAACTCCGACTTCCATCGCCACCAAGGCCAAAGCGCTGTCTTTGGCACGGAAAAGACAAGGCAGAAGTAGGCTCGATAATAGGAGGATAATGGACATCACGACCAAGAGTTCAAGGAGGGTGAAGCCTTTTCGTCGCATCTCTTGTCCCCTTTGACGGCGATCGGTCTTTCCGCATCTTGCATCGCTCGGCCAAGCCGGGCAAGGCTCATTCACGATACACAAGCTCTCTCAGAGAAGTCACACACCAAGAGTCCGCTGCCGATACAGTATGCCGAGAGACAGTGGCTTTCAAGCAAATAGTGGAGACAGACGGGGAAAGAAAGGCTGGAGACTGGAGGCGGGAGGCCTGCGGGTAGCATGATTCCGTCCCTAGTATCCCCAGCTGGTCCTGAACGATTCCCCCACCTCCATTTTGCGGTATGACCAGCAGTTCGACGAACACCAAGCGGCAGGCACAGATGATCCCCGGCACGATCGTGAGAAGTTATTTAGGAAGCCAAACATTCACAACTATTTCACGACCTCTTCTACACTCACCCCTTCTCCCATGACCACATGCGCTTTGTCCGTTAGAATCAACCATGGCAATCCCTTTGCGCCCCACTCGAGTTTCTTGGTCTCGAAGCCCTGCTCCATTATTCGAACAGGTGTACCAACGTGAGCTGCATTGAGAAACGCATCATAACGCGTCAGGTCCACTTTGGAGACCTGCACCACAACAAGAGTCACGCCTGTAGAGGCCAGGGATTCGGCCTGCCCGGCCAGTAGTCTCAGACATCGCCTGGAGGGTCGTTGCGCAATATCAATCAGACACAGGAGAACAGGCCTGCCGTCTATCTCATTCAAATCAATATCCTTGGACAAGGTAGACAAATTCGGTAAGGGTTTGCCCAACAGGGAGGGCGTCGCTTAATGAAACAAATCCTTGCCCAAGACAATCTTGACATCCTCTGCCGGCACCTGGAGCGTCAATGTGCCCTCGCCAGGGTATTTTTTTCCACCAGGGGTCCAGAGTGTTATGGCCCCTTTGCACAGATGCGGCAGACGGAACCGACCCTGCTCGTCCGTAGCGGTCAAGACGAAGTGCTGCGGCACAACACCGCCTACGCTGTTTACACGCACCCTGGCCCCTGGCACAGGCACCCCTTGGGCATTCACGACGCAGCCTGACACGGACTCGGTCGCAGGCACCAGGGTGAAGGTGCCAATGTCCAGAGTCTCGCCTCCCCGTCCCTGGGCCTTGATACGCCTGTATTTGGCAGGTCCATAACCAGCGGCATTGATCGTCAGCCGGTAGTCAAAGCCGGGCTGCTTGGGCGGGACGGCCGTCATGATGAACCTGCCCTGGCCATCCGTCAATACGCGTTCATCCATACCGGCAAAACCATTTGGACTGACCCTGGCTGCGCACACTGCCCTGCCATGGGGATCAGTCACCTGGCCGACCAATGTCCAGGCCGGTTTGAGTTTGAGTGTCACGGGCGTTGATATGTCTGTCACGTGCATCAGAGCAGCCAACCCGTGCTCAGGATCTCTGGCCATGATCCAGATCGCTTTGACCGGCCTAATCTTGCTGCAGTACACACTGAACCGGCCATCGGCGTCCGTGAGCACATAGTCGCCGCTACGCACACTCACCAGGGCATGGGCCACAGGTTGATTCTGCACATCCACCACTCTCCCCGTGACCTTGGGTGCAAAATCCACCAAAGCCTTCACCTGAACCGTCTGGCTGGATCGTACCGCCTTCATGGTGCTCCACAGGTTTATCCGATCGCCCCCCACGGAAATTAAATAGCTGCCAGGGAGTGTACGAATACGCGATCGCCCCTGAGTATCTGTTATCTTCAAGTGGTATCCCAATACTCTATTCGAGACGCCAATCTCCATGCCCTCTAAAGGCTGCCCTGTCTGGGCATCCCTGACCGTCAAATGAAACATGCCCCCTTTAGTCACGCGCACCACGGCCCGCTTACTTGTCTGCCCAGCCTTGACGGAAACGGCGACCCGCTTGCCCACCCACAGATCAGGATCTTTGCCATGCCCACACACCTCGATCCAATGAGGGCCCTCAGGTATGGCGTCGAACGTAAAGAATCCTTGTGCATCTGCGCAAGTCATACGATCCTTATACATCATGTCCACATACACCATGTCCATGAAAGTTAGACCAGAGTAAATCTTCAAGTCAACACCAGGGACCGGACGTCCTCGATCATCCCGCACTTGCCCGACAATCGTGCCGACTCCGGGGAGTCTCAGGCAAGCATCTGATTGCCCTACCCAAAATCCCAGATGCGAACCGGCATACATATCATAACAATTCTGACTGCCAGGCACGCTGACACGCAGCCAGGCATTGACGTTCACACTCAACTGATCAAACCGAAATCGACCCTGCGCATCTGTGGTCTCTGAAAACCACGCTTTGGGCCCGCCGACTCTACTGGTATCATTTTGTCCCCCTGGAAAACCTGAGTAAGTCAGAGCCAACGCCTGGACCTCAGCCCCCGCCACAGGGATGCCCTTGGCATCCACCACCTGCCCTCCAAGCCCTCCGGCCGGTTCCAATACCAAGGGAAAGTCTCGTTTGTCCCACGCATTAGATGACGTATTGAGCCACTCCCAGGCACAGGCCAGCCCCGCTTTTCTGGCCACCACAAAAATATCACGCTGACGGGTGACATTTTCATTCAATGCTGAATCAAGCTCAAATGCAAAACGCCCCTGAGCATCCGTCTTCGCCACTGGCGCAATCACATTGGCAAATCGAAAATTCTTGCCTACAGAATACCGTTCGCACACCACAACCTCGGCACCCTGAATCGGCTGAGCCTGGGTATCCACCACCTGCCCCGTCAAGGTGAGTCCAAAACAATACTCAGACAACACCCCCATCAAGATCCACAGGCTAAATAGGATTCTCCTTTGCATGGCAGACTCCTTACAAGAACGGCGGCCTTCCCGCACCACGGGCCGCCCGTGTTTACTTTTCGCTTCTCCGCTGAACTTCACCGATAGGACGCCGGCCGGAGCGTTTCGTTTCAGATTTTCTTCGGAATCTTCACAGCACTAAAAGGGTCATGCCGTAATTCTTAACATAGCCTTATAGTCTGGTAGCGACTGTCTTGGCAATCAAGTGGTTTTTGGGTTCCAGGCTTCATTTTTCTTTAGCATGGTGTTTAGGATGGTCAGGAGTTTTCTCATGGCGGCGATGAGGGCGGTCATTTGGGTTTTTCCCTTCTTCACAGTCGTGACATACAACCGTCGCGCACTGTTCACCGAGTCCTTGGCCCGCGAATGCCTACACGCCGCGTCGGACAAGACCAGACGCCGGACGCCTTTTGAAGACGTCGCGTTGTGTTTGTTGCCGGATCATATGCATGGCGTATGGAAACTGCCGGAGGACGATGGCGACTTCTCTCTGCGCTGGGCTCGCATCAAGGCCGGCTTCACGCGTCGCTATCTTGGAGCCGGCGGCATCGGGGGAATTAAAGGTCTGCGGTCGAAAAATCGAACATAGGCCCTTGCCGGAAGCATGACAGGTATATATTCTGTCTTGCAGGTGACGAGCAGCAAAGGGCGGAGTTTACGTGGGCGGCAGTCGGAGTGGAGAATAGCCACAACCGAGGCAGTGTCCCGTAAAGGGCAGGAATCGCAAACTCAAGGAAAGCGATTGTGAGACGCAATGGAAACGCTATGGCAAGACGTTCGATTTGGCTGTCGCATGCTACGCAAGAAACCCGGCTTCACGGCCATCGCCTTGGTGACGCTGGCGGTCGGCATCGGCGCCAACACGATCATGTTCAGTGTGGTCAATACGCTGCTGTTTCGACCGCTGCCCGTCAAAGAGCCCGACCGATTGGTGCGATGCGAATTTAATGTAACACGTCTCGTCTTTTATCCGGGCTATGTCGAGCTACGTGATAATAATCCGGTGTTCAGCGATCTCATCTCCCACAGTTACTGCAGAAGAACCTGTACTCTGGTAAGAGACGGTATGGTAAGACATGTGGATCCGCTATACGTCTCGGCCAACTACTTCAGCGCCCTGGGGGGATCCCCCCTTTATGGGCGGACGTTCTTGCCGGAGGAGGAAATGGTCGGGGGCGAGCAGGTGGTGGTCCTGAGCTACCGAACTTGGCAGCGCCTGGGCGCTGAGCCCGAGATCGTGGGCCAATATGTGCGCCTCTCTGGTAAGCTCTTTAGAATCATTGGCGTGACGCCAAAGGCATTCGCAGGCGCATCCGTCATCTGCCCCGACCTCTGGTTGCCTCTGGGCACGTATGGTCTTGTGGGTAGAATCTATAAAAAGAAGCCGGAGAAGGCGAATGAAGACCGATGGTACTATGCGCCATCGGTCTTAGTGGGACGACTCAAACCTGGCGTGAGTCGATCGGAGGCCCAAGCATGGCTGCAATCTATGCTCCCACGCCTGAAGCAGATTGACCCTTGGATGTTTAGCACGCCCATGTTCGGGTCGACAAAGATAGAGGAGGTCCGGTTTGAACTCCACCCGTTGCCCAGACTCAGCGCCGGTGGTATCGACAATGACAGGTCCACCTTGGGTCGTATCAGTCTGGGTATGATGGGAATATCGGGGGTCGTCTTGCTCATTGCCTGTCTGAACCTGGCGAACATGATTGTCGTTCAAGGGGCGGAGCGCCAACGGGAAATCGCCATCCGTGCGGCCATCGGCGGGGGGCGTTTGAGGATAGTGCGGCAGTTACTAGTCGAATCGCTTCTCTTGGCTGTCTTCGGTGGCATCCTGGCTATGGGCGTGGCCTTCTGGGGTGTCCGGGTTCTCAAGCTGTGGGCGGCGATGGGCCAACTCCCGATGCAGTTGGGGGAGGCCATCGCTGCGGGAATCACGCTGGATATACGCGTCCTGGGAGCCACCTTGGGTTTCTGTCTGATTGCCACGGTGCTCTTCGGGTTGAGACCGGCCCTGCGCCTATCGGGGCGCGATCTCTGTGGTGACCTGAAAGAATCAGGCGGGGGCGTACTTCGCGCCACGCGAAGAAGACGGTGGTTCGTACCACGCGGCCTGTCAGTGCTCTGCCAAATGGCCCTGTCTGTCGCGCTCGTCATGTGCGCGACCCTATTGGCTCGAACCGCGCTGAGTGCCGCCCGGGCCGAACCTGATTTTGGCCTGGATGGGAAGTTGATCGTCAACTTGGATCCTTACGCCGGAGGCTACCGGGATGCTCAGGCAAAGCAAGCCTGCCAGACCCTGGCTGAGCGGTTGAAGGAAAATCCCGAGATTCAGGCAGTTGGCCTGTCTTTAAAATCGCCTGTGGACCTGGGGTGGTGGCCCGGGGTTCGCGAAAGAGTCGTCGAGTATGTACCGGGCCGCGAAGATGACGCGTCAGGCAGCCTATTGACGAAGGAACTTCACACGTACGAGGTGAACGGCGATTATTTCGAGGCGATGGGAATTCGGTTCTTGCAAGGTCGGCCCTTTCGCCGTCTCGACAGTGCCCCCGATGCAGAAGAAGTCGTGATCATCGATGAGCTTCTGGCCCGTAAACTCCGGCCGGAGGGTGGTGCCCTTGGCTGTCTCATCCAGTATGGCTCGGGGCCCCACCGAGTGGTCGGTATCGTACCGAACCTACGGAGCGTTTGGGGCAATGGGGAAGTCCAACCCCACCTTTATAAGCCCATCGAATCCTACCACGTGCCCAAGTCTATCCATCTGCGCGCCAGAAGTGCGGCGCCGGGAACCGAGGCCGCCCTCGTGCGAAGCATCGGCGCGCGGATTCGCAAGCTGGATCCTCGTCTGCCGGTCCTCTCGGTCGCGTCTCTGGCGGACCAACACCGCAATCATCCCACGGTATTGCTCACGCAAGCCGTGGCCCGACTGGCCGTGATGTTCGGGGCCATGGCCCTGTTCCTGGCCAGCCTCGGTCTCTATGCGATCAAAAGCCATATGGTCGCCTCGCGGACTCCGGAGATTGGCATCCGCATGGCATTGGGCGCCACCCGGCGGGACGTCTTGATCCTGGTACTGCGTCAGGGCGCCATATCGACGTTCGCAGGGCTGCTGGTCGGCACGCTGCTGGCGTTCGTTATGACGCGGGTGATTCGCAGCGCGGTCCAAGGCGTCAATACCATCGATCTTGTGAGCATCGTTGTCACCGTGGCGATGCTCACAGCGACGTCACTGCTGGCCACGTATATTCCCGCCCGCCGGGCGCTCAGAGTCGACCCCAAAATGGCCCTGCAGTACGAATAGGAGAAGACCAAGGACAACCATGCGGCAACGGTAACTAGGAACGGTAACTAGGGACGGACCCTATTTTATTCTTGACGGGGCTGGGTGGCAGGTTTTAGAATGGGGTCATGCCTAGGGGATAATGGGGACAGAGTCCCCAGAGGCTCGAACGTGTACTGTGCTACCGGCCAGCTCGTGACTGTCACTACCTACCGTTTTGCACTTCGCATGTTAATCCGCCCAGGGCCCGTCCCTAGCGTTACACCGCCACCCAGAACAGGTATTTTCCTTGCGGTCCCGACCCCTCTCAGGCTAGAATAGAGTA
>Ga0075114_10001617_pt1 | contig 12063 bp, 11 predicted proteins | sample AntAceMetag02UKM_FD_69784 | JGI IMG/M metagenome (GOLD analysis project Ga0075114, IMG submission 69784) | Saline lake microbial communities from Ace Lake, Antarctica - Antarctic Ace Lake Metagenome 02UKM | ecosystem: Environmental > Aquatic > Non-marine Saline and Alkaline > Saline | place...
TTAATATTTTTAAACAAAACAAAAGTTTTAAAAACAACAAATCACATAACAGAAATCGGTAGGGGAGACTCAAATAGAATTCAACACGTATTAGCCTTAAGATTTTTTCGAGGAAATTATATTTCCGTTGACATCAACCCAACAACAAAAAATCCCCCTTCTGCCTTCATAAAAAAACAAGCCGTTACTTCAGACTATTTCAAATTAAAAATAAAAACGGATCTAATTATTTTCGATCATTCCATAGATGACATATTAGCCCTTGAAATGACCGATAAGACAAAACATCAAAAATACACACAAATAATGGACAATATCAGCCGATTCGATTACAAAAACCAAAACTTTATGGATAAAATTCATAAAATACTCACTACTGGAAAGAAATTACTTAAAACACATGGCCATATTGCTGTTTCAAACTACCCCACAAAATACGATCAAAAAAGGAAAACAACCCACATTATCAACAAGCTACTACCAGTTCTGGCAATTGAAGCAAAAAAGACAGGTTATAAAATAAAATACTCCTCCAAAAGATTCCTACTTCTCCAATCACCAAACTAAAAACCACTCACTTTGTGTGACCCTACTGGTTCTAATCTGGAACACCTATTTTCCAGTATATTTAAACTTTACGATAGACTAAAATCATTGGGTTTAAATATTTGATTTTAAGCTTGGTATAGCCAAATTTTCGAAAAAATTGCGCAATTTATCTATTGCTACATTCTTTTTATACTCTACTGTATCTCCAGATTTAGAAACTTCGTCCAAAGCAAGATTTAAATTCCTTAATATCTTGTCTTTGCCAACATCATGTCTTATTTCTTTTTTAGGAAGCAGTTTAAGGTATTTTTCTGTTTTAATATCTAGACCAGTAGTCATCATATAAAGATCATAGAAATCACGATATCTGAAGCGGTCATTACAGGCTCTTATTTTTTCAGCACAAATTTCCACAGAATCCATCACGTTAACAGAAAAATCTAATCCCCATATATTTTTATATTTTTCTTTTTTTGCAGGTAAAACAACATTCTGAAATTTGTCGACTTCAAATTTAATACTATTTGCCGTCTCCAAAACGCCTTCATATTTGAGCTGTTCTATTTTTAATGAAAAATTTGTTTTATAGGTTTTTTTAATTTCAAAGATATCGTACTGCGCAAATAAATTTTTTATATCCTCTAAGCTTATATTTTTATCAAGTGATGTAAAATCCAGGTCTTCGGAAAAGCGGTATTGGTCAAGATAACAGTGATAAATTGATGTTCCACCCTTAAATACTAAAGAATCAGATAATTTTGACTCTGAAACTATTTTCATAACTATAGCCAAGAAATAGTCTTTTTCCGCATCTTGCAAAGTGTATCCCAGTTTGCTTCTTGCTATGTGCTCGAGTTTTTCACGAGATATTAAGTTAGTTGTGCGCATGTTCTTCTAAAATTGAATTATAATAAAGCCTCCATCTATTACTAAACTTATCTGAATTTTTAGCAAGCCTCGAAGTAGACTTCTTGTTTATCAAGGAGTTTAATTTGTCAGCATCTTTATTCCTGTTCATAAAATCTAGTATTAGCCCCAAAATTTTTATGGTTGTTTGTGAATAACTTTTTGCATAAAAAATTATTTTTTCAAAATCGAATTCATCTAAATAGTTTTCCAGTTTTTCCTGTACCAAAGAAATGTTTGAAACGGTTTTCTTATATTCGATTATATCCAAAATGGTCCTCTCTTTAGTTGCTATCCTTGCCATTCCTCCATCAACTTTATATTTCTCAAGCCCAAAATAATTAGAGCTTTTAACCTTTATATATTCATAAGTTATTGACTCGATTGTTTTATTCAAATATTGTTTCTGAGATATTGACTGAATTTTTTTTAAACCCTGATCATAAATTCCGTGGTATTTTAACGCCGCTTCAAAAGAAACAAAAGATTTTTCTCCAATTGCATTAGCTATTAAATAGTTAGAAATTGATGTATATCCAAGAGATCCAAGCCTGGCAATATAATAAACACCTCGTCTTAAGTTGACCAAAAATCCCTTTTTAGCTAAATTTAATATCTTATTATTAACATCTTGATAACCAGACAGTGCTTTCACAAGGTCCCTGTGGCTTACTATCCGCCCCTTTTCTATAATTAAACTCTCAATAATATTTATGTCTTTCATGTTTATATTATATGAGATAATTGACCGCCATGTCAAGTATGTCATATAGCATACACATTTAGATTTACGCACCAACACATCAAAACTGAAGCTATTTATTAATCAAAATCGTTACTTTATATATCTTAAAATAAGTATAATAAAATAATATTCATAATCGTTTTAAAAATAAATGGAAAAGCAAACCGAAAACCCCCAAGGGCTAACCCTGCACAAAAGCCCTAACTTCCTCCAAAGAGGGGAGCAGATGGTATTTCTTGCCTAAGAGTAGAAATATTGTTATGGTTTGATATGGTTTAGATTTATTGTGAGGTAAAATGTGCTATATTTAGTTAATTACACATGAACAACATACTGGACAAATTATTAGAAAAGCTAACCGTCATGAAGAAAGAGAATAGATACTACCTTTCGCTATATTATCCTGTCACTCTTGAAACAAGAGATGAAATCGATACCAATCTGAAGTCGTTCATTCTAAAGGCTATAAGACGAAAAAAGCATTTAGCCAGAAAAACTCGTTTGCATAAGAATATTGTAGATAAAGTTCTAAGCGAGATAACCTCCCTAACTGATTTAGAACGGGGTATTGGAATATTTATAGGCTTTAATTCATCCAAACAGCAACATGGTAGAGCGGATGAGATAGTTGACGTTGATTTTGACATGGTGACATTTTCTAGAAAACCTCGTAAAGAGATTTTTATTGGGAATATCTATAGTTTAGATCAACTTATTTGGCTAGAAAATACTAATATAGAAGCACTTGTGCTCAATATTAATGAATCACAATGCAGTATATATTTAAAAGAAGATAATACGTTGGAAGAACTTACTACAATTACCAATCCTTTTAGAACTGGCGGTAAGGATAGAAATGAAGAAGAATCTGTGGAAAAGTTTGTAAAAGAGATACGACAATACATTTCATCACCAGGTAAAATAAGAGTAAAATATGAATATTTGGTGGTATTATCCTCGAATTCTTATCAAGGTTTTATTAAAGATAATTTTGGAGAAAGTACTTGGTCCAACGAAGATTTCATTCCAATATTTATAGATAAAAATCTCTCTGATCCAGAAGAAATACTAAATTACGCAAAGATTGGGATATCAAAATCTCAGAAGATGAAAAAAAGGGATAGATTAGAAGTTATAAAAGAAAACTATAGTCACTATTGCGAGGGTTGGACAGAATCGATTAAAGCTATAAATTCCAGCAAGGTCTCTACGCTTTTTGTGAAATCTGTTGTAAAGAGAAAAGGTTATATAAATATATTTAGTAAACAATTATTCACTTATCCCAAGAAAGATACTCATAAAATAAAAAACATAGTTCCTTGGGCTATCAAATCAGTAATTGATAATGGTGGAGATATAGTAATACTGCAAGGAGATAACTACCCAAACGCTCCTGAAATTGCTGCAGAATTAAGATATGCAAAGAAAAGACGAGAAACTAACAATAAAAAAGTTTTAAAAAAGTGGGTGAATGAAAGAAAGGGTGTCCCATCTATAGTAAGCGGAACCACAGATTTACTAAGAATCAAGTTCTCAAGTGAGCCTGATCTTGAAGAAATTACCTGGGATAAATTCTTTGAATTATTGGAGCAAAATAATCTCTTGTTTATTTACGACGAGGAAAAAGACAGCAAATTTTGTACTTTCATTTCCAAAAAAAGCTGAAATGTGTTTAAACAATTCTGTCCTGTCCCTGACATTGTGTGCCATAGAGATAGGCTTGGTTATCGTCGCTAAAAATGCTTCCATCACTGTTGGCAGACTCACAATTTACTGTTACATCAAGATAAGACTGCTCATTGTTTGTTAGAATTTCTTTGGTAGCAGTGATATTGCAGGAAGCCGTCGGTTTACCATCGGGAAAAAAAGAACGAGACTCAAGATACTGTTCGTATTGTTTTCTTCGAGATCCTGTAGTTTTTATAAGGGAGATGTCCCAATATATATTCGGGTCGGACTCCAGAGAAATAAATTCTTCAGATCCAGTGGAAGCAAAGACTAATCCGGGGGGAAGAGAAATGGTAAGGTCCCAATACCTTCCCTCTTCAGGGTCAGCCTGCCATAGTTTCTCAGTAAAGGTGTTCCAATTGTTGGGGACTGTAGCCAGGGTGGGAGTATTTGGTTGGGGTGTTTTAATGGGAGAGGAAATCTTTGGGATGGTTTGAGTTGGTTGGGATTCTGGCGGAGAGATAACTTTTGATTGTCTTAACTGTTGGTTTTAAAGATAGAGAAGACCGGTTACTGCAAGAGAGGCTGTGACAAGAAGAGAGAGAAGGATAATAAGAGTTTTTGAGTTGTTTTTTGGTTGAGAGAGTGGTGGTATAAGCTTCCAGGGATTAGACTAACACGCTTAGTTGAGTGTAGTTTGAGTAAGGAGTAGGTGAGTTAGTTAGAGAGATTACGTATCTTTCCGTTATATTTGTGATACTCCCCCTGTGGGATATTATCCGAACTGTTTATCAAAACAAATGTAAAAACTAGTAATATAATTAAGCAGGTTTTTGAAATAATTTTATAAGCAGATTAAATTGCCTTTTGAAAGAAAACTTATTTCTAATTGTTTTAAGACCATTCACAATAAACTGCTTTCTTAAAATTTGATTATTCAAAATCTCCTCCATTTTCTGGCTGAGATGAGAAGAGTCATGGGGATTAACTAAAAAACCATTATAGCGATGAGTAATTATTTCTGGTACACCACCTGTTTTTGAACCAATAACAGGTAAGCCGCAAGCCATAGCTTCTAAATAAACCTGGCCCAAAGTCTCGTTTTCTGAAGGTAAAACAAAAAGGTCAGCGCCAGAGTAAACTAAAGGCATCTGTTCCAATTTAAAAGACTTTAAGATGGTATTTTCTTCCACTCCGTACAACTTTAAATATCCCCTAAGCTTTTTTAAGCTATAATTAAACTCTTTAAATAATCTTTTTGGCGGTAAAGCCAAACTAATAACTAACTTTAGGTTTTTATATTTTAGGTTAAGCTTAGAAAAAGCTTCAATTAAATTTAAAATACCTTTTTCTTTTAATATTGACCTTGAACCTTCTATTATTCTTGAGGCAGATAAAATGATTTTATATTTTTTAGGAATAACTAGCTTTTTTCTTAACCAATCTCTTTTGTTTCCGGGTTTAAACTTCTGCATATCTACTCCCAAATATTTAGTCCTTAGTTTATTAATTTCCGCTCCCTTTTGAAAACAATCTCCAGCCAAACTTTTACTAACACAAATAATCTTTTCCCAAAAAAGCTGATTAGTTATTTGTTCATGAATTGGTTTAGTGCTAAAAGAATGAAGTCTTAAATATAAAGGAATTTTATGAGTAAAACAGGCCATATTAAGCATTAAACTATAAGCTGGAGGCATTCCTAGATGAAAATTTTGAGCACTGACACAGTCAATCTTTTCTTTATCTAATAAACTTAAAATAAAGTCAAAAAATGCTCTTGATTTTAACCTAATTTCTTTTTGCGGTACCTCTTTCTCTCCACTACTTTTCCTCGCCTTATAAGAAAGAGTTAAAAAATCCTTACGATAGAATGTTAGATTACCCTTCGTTTCAAATTCAGATCTTTTAGATTTAGGCAGAAGAAAGAAAAAATTACCTTGACTTATAGAACAATAGTCGAAAAGATTGGCCATATATCTTTCCACACCGCCAACGCTGATTTCTGGTGAATTAGGACTAATAAATAAAATATTCATTTCTCAGTAACTTTAATTCCTTTCTATATTTTTTTAAACAAAAAGAAAAACTTATTGATTTAATAAAGAAGCCTTAAAAGAGGGAAAACCCTTAAGCTTAAGACTCTAAATATAAATAAATTGTTTTCCTAAATCTCTTATTCTTTTTCTATTAATAGGCTTTTTCCTAAAGACATTATATCTTATTAACTACTATGGGTCAAAATGCCTGTTCCGATCATTATCCGAACCACAGTAAAAAATACCAATATATCAGGAAAAATTAAAGAAGTTCTAGCCTAAAAAGCTTGGCGGATGGAACGATTTTCGAACTTTTATAAAGCCTTAGGGGGTAGTTTGGGGGTCATCACCCCGAGCGGATGAATATGTCAATTCAGCCAGTATTTTGACAGATATATTTGGGTCAAATTTCACATCCAAATCTGTGGCAATTGACTTTAGTTTTTCCAGGGATTCTAAATTTCCACTTGAAACAAGTGACCGAAGATAATCATAACTTGGCTGGCCGTGCTCATTACGCCAATATTCCATATCTTTGACCTTCTTTTTATTTGGCCTATTGGTTTTACCCTCAAAATTATTGTTATTATCGTCGTTTTGTTGCATATAATCTAACTATATCGTTTTTCAGACTATAAAATCATTTAATAAACTAGTGCTCAAAGCCACAGAATTAGATAGCAACAATATACAGATTGTTTTTTAGATATTGTTTATTGAGGAAAAACTTGCAATAGCTGACGGCAATATTCATAATCGTTAAAATTGCCGCTTTCCTGGCTTAAAACGATAGAGCACCGTTCTTTTTCAGACTGAAGATTCTTTATTTCTTGGAATTTTTCATCGCATTCAATTATTTTGGCTTGTGTATTTCGATAATAGAAATAGAAACCCCCTAATGTTCCCGCCAATAACAAAAAAAGGAAAATAATTATTTTTAAAGAAACATTGCTTCGCTTTTTTTTAACACTTTTCTCGTCATAAGCATTCATTTCTGTTGACATAATTTATATTATACTTTATTGAAAAGTACATTAAAATAATCAACATGATGTTGCATTATAAAAAAGTTAAATGAAGACAAGTTCTGCTCCCCGCCTTAGACTCAATCAGGACCTCTTTGGGTGGAATATAATTATTTTTTTAGTTTTTTCTTCTTCAAAATTTTTATTATTGTAAAAGATAATATAAAAAGAGTAAAAAAGATTATTATCAAAACATAGTCATACCAAAATACAGCAAAATACATAATTAAACGAAACAAACAATATAACAGTCCGAAACCAAGAATACTCAGAAAAAATGTTTTAATATTTTTTTTATAAAATCCATCTCTTAAACTGATTGTACTATTTTTTGAGTAAATGACTTCTAAGGGTTTGACTTATTTTTGTTTGATTTGGTGTATGAAATGAAGTTGCCCCACGAGGATTCATATCTAGCCGATACGAAGTTCCACGAGATAATTGATTCTATCAAAGACCTGATTACTACCTTTGACCCGATTTTATTTAATATTCCTAACCAAAGTGCTATTATTAATTAAGTTTGTCTCAATAAACTAACCTTAGTACTGGTTGTTGTTATGAAAATAGATGAACAAAAATGAGGAAATTAAAAAATTTTTTAACGGTTAAGGAAGCAAGTAAACTTCTTAAAAAGCACCCAGGAACGGTGCGCCAATGGATAAAGGATAAAAAGATTCCTGCTAAGAAGCTAGCTGGCAAATATGGTGTTTATCTTATTCGTAATGATGATATTTTGGAGTTAATGATTAAAAAGTTATCCATAAGTAACCAGGGAAATTCTAAGACAAAATAGTATCCTGGCTAAAGAGGAAGAGATTAACCCTAGTAGAGCTTTACAAAGAATTGGGAAATGCCGTTCCGTCAGAATTTAATCTTTCAGTTCTTATATGGCTTATTCCTACCATTATCTCACTAAAGGTTCTAGCGTCCATGACGGGGCATAGAAATTTGAACCTAAAAATCGCTAGCTCCCCTGGTTGGTCACTACTCGAACTGTTGAAAGGTGGATAAGAGAGTTTATTTTTGATGGAAAGAGGGAGGGAAATTTGGGTTTTAGTTTTGGAACTTAAAAGTAGAGATAATTTTGTTTACCGTTTCTTCAAAGCCTTTTAGTCTATGGCCATTCCCATGTTCTGACCAGATTTTGATTCATCCCAGGGGGAGAGTTTAACGATCGCGGTTTGAGTATTTCGATCGAAACGACAGTTAATATTAACTCCGGTAGAGGAATCTATAATGGAATCTTTGAGAAAATCTTTCACAACTTTTAAAGTTTTTAAATCAAAGCCAGAGGTATAACTGTCCCCGCTCATTTCATTTTGGGCGCAGGTAAACAGCTTATTATCGCTACTGTTGAATTCAATAGTAGAAGCTGACGGTAGATCAAGTTTGACATTTTTAAGATTTTGAGTGTCGACGATTTTGACAAAGTACCATTCCCATCCGCTACTGCCATAAACAAGAAAGCGACCGGTGGAAGAAAACTTGAGGTTGTTAAATACGAGTATGTTACCAATTTCTGATATGTCGTTATAACTGCTTTTTGCTTTATCGAGAATATGTTCCTGGCCGTCTTTAGTCAAAACAAGATAATTCTGGCCCTGCCGCTCTTTGACCACGCCAGACAACACGGATTACCAACAGTCTCTACCATCTCCCTTTTAACTGTCTAAAGAAATGGGGACTTGACATTCTAAGATATGCTCACCAATTGTTTATGTTAAAACAGGTATGCTAACTACTCGTTCTGTGCACGCCATGTCTTTAGGTATTTCAAGGACTACAATTAATATAATGTATTATTTATTATGGAAGATATAAACAAAACAGATATAACCAACCAATTACAACAAGAAACTCAACCAACAGAACAGACAATGTCAATTCCGCCTATTTTTAAATCAACACTGGTTAGTTTCCTAATCATGTTCGGTTTGACCTATGTAGCTATTGATACTTGGGGACATTTTTATTTAAACATTAATAAATTGTATATGGCCGGGGTGATGAGTTCTCCTATGCTTATAATCAAAGCTGTCAGCATGAGAGAGATGTTCAAAAATAATATTTTTTGGTCCATGGTGAGTAGTGGTGCGATATTAACCGTGCTTTTCTTTCTTGCTGTTAGGGTTCAGCTTGGTGTTGGTAATGACCAATTTTTACGTTCCATGATTCCACATCATTCGAGTGCAATTGTTATGTGTGAAAGATCACACATAACCGATCCAGAAATCATCGACCTGTGTAATGATATCGTAAAAGCACAGAAAGAAGAAATATCTAAAATGAAAAACATGCTTGGTGAAAACTAATCCGGTATTGTTCGGATAAAATCTCACATGGGGATCTAGATATTTTTGACTTCAAATTTTCACACCCCTCTCATGGAGGCTGGAAATTTTAGTAGTAAAATAAATTATGAAGCATCAACATCAAAACGGTAGCGAGGATTATTATACCTGCCCCATGCATCCTGAAATTCACGAAGATAAGCCCGGTAATTGCCCTAAGTGTGGTGGGATGGATCTTGTTAAAAAAAGTGATATGGACAGTGGCCATGCCGAGCATGACCATGCCAACATGATGGCCAGTCCCAAAGCAGCTGCTGATTTTTTGAAACGCTTCTTTATTGTCACTGCTTTGCTTGTCCCTCTAGCCATTTTTTCGAAACCTGCAGTTAAATTTCTAGGAGTGCCAGACTTTGTCCTGCGTTCGCTCCTTGAGTTTGGAATTGGTACAGTCATATTCTATTTTGGATTAGTCTTCTTCCAACACGCCAAAATGGAAATCCAGACGAAGCAGTACGGTATGATGACTTTGGTTTCTCTGGGTGTCGGTGCTGGGTATCTGTTCTCAGCCGCCTCAACATTCATTCCCACGATAACTACTGAATTTTATTTGGAAATTTCCACCTTAATTTGGGTGCTGTTGTTTGGTCACTTTTTGGAAGCCAAGTCATCAACTGCAGCCGGTGATGCTCTGCAGGAAGTAGCTAAGTTGTTGCCAAAAGAAGCTCACCTCAAGACTGAAAATGGTGTCAAAGAAGTGGAATTGGCCTCACTCAAAGAGGGGGGTGTCGTTATCGTCAAACCTGGCGAAAAAGTACCGGCTGATGGAGAAATTATCAAAGGATCAGGCAATTTTAATGAGTCCCATATTACCGGTGAATCAAAGCCAGTTGAGAAAAATGAGGGAATGGAAGTAGTAGCCGGAGCCATTAATATTGATGGTTCAGTTGAAGTAAAGCTAATGCGGGTTGGCGAGTCTTCTACAATTGGCCAAATTCAAAACCTTATTTCACAGGCGAAGAAAACCAAACCCTCTGCTCAAAAGCTGGCTGATACAGCTTCCAAGTGGCTTACTTTCTCAGCTTTAACCGTTTCAATCCTTACTTTATTTATTTGGACGATAGTCGTTGGTCAGCCATTTATTTTTGCTACTACTTTGGCTATTACTGTCTTGGTCATTGCCTGCCCTCACGCCCTCGGTTTAGCCATTCCCACTGTCTCGACTATTGCCACCCGTTTAGCAGTCAAAAACGGTGTTTTTATTAAAGATATGGGTAAAATTGAAATTGTCAAAAGTGCAGATTATGTAGTGTTTGACAAAACCGGCACCCTGACCAAAGGAGATTTTGGAGTTACTGGAGTACACATATTCTCTGGTGATGAAAAGAAATTGCTGCAGATTGCCGGTGCCATCGAATCTCATTCATCACATGTTATTGGTATGGCCATTGTTGACCATCTAAAAAAAAGAAAAATTAGCTATTCCGAGGCTTCTAAAATCAAGAATTTAGCCGGTAAGGGTATGGAAGGTATGTTTGAGGGGAAGCGGTATTTCTTAGGCAATAAACGCTTAATGGAAGAGAGAAAAGTTTGGACCAAAGAAGTCTCGGGCATTTTGAACGAACTCTCTCAGGAAGGAAAAACGCCTGTTTTTGTAGCCGACAAAGATAGAGTTTTGGGCGTAATTTCCTTAAGTGATCAGGTCAAAGCGGAGTCAAAACAGGCAGTTGAAGAACTTCACAAGCTGGGTGTTAAGGTGGCAATGCTAACAGGCGATACTCAGTCTTCTGCTACTCCTATCGCCAAGCAACTTGGTATTGATACCGTCTTTGCCGAAGTGCTCCCAGAGGACAAATATAAGCACATTCGGGAACTGCAAGATAAAGGTAACGTAGTAATTATGGCTGGTGACGGGGTCAATGATGCTCCAGCTTTAACTCAAGCCAACGTTGGTGTGGCTATCGGAGCTGGAACTGATGTTGCTATAGAAGCTGGCGACATTATACTCACCCAAAGTAATCCACAACACATTGTTCGCCTGATAGTTCTATCTAGAAAGGTCTATGCCAAGATGCTTCAGAACCTGTGGTGGGCATTAGGATATAACACCTTAGCTATCCCTGCCGCCGCCGGCTTATTTATTCCTTTTGGTTTTCGTCTGAGTCCAGCAGTAGGAGCTCTTTTGATGAGTATGTCTTCAGTAATCGTAGTTGTAAACGCTATGACCTTGCGCAAAGCAAAGCTGGAAGTAGTTTAGTTAACTTAAGCGATTTTTAGGCTCAAATTTTCATACCAGTAAATTAGTTACCTCAATCGTGCTATATTTAATCAATGCAAATAAACGATGATGTTGATACAAATCTAACAGACCAAAACAAGTCACCAAAGGAAAAAAAAGTTAAAAATGAAAATGATTGGCGAAATGATCACGGTCGGCCCAGTTACAAATATCTCCAATCACTCGCTTCTGAAGATAGTTTAGGATCTTTAGAAAAACTAAAATCAATTGCCACAGATTTAAATATAGAATTTGGACCAAATACGCCTCCTGAAATACTGGCTGAATTAATATCTTTATCCACTCGAGGGGACGATCCTCAAACTACCTCCTAAGAGGTATAAAGTTTAAAATCCGTCCCATCTACAGAGCCACGTCATCATTTTTTAACTTCTTTTTTACCCTTCGCAATTTCGCCTTTACTTTTATCTTTTCATATTGATGTGATTACTTAACCGCGTTGATATAAATCCACACTCAAACCATGCCCGCCGGTTCTGGAACCATTTTGAAGCCAAACACTATCCTATATTACAAAAACCGTAATTTTTCAAAGCTAAAGTGA
>Ga0075114_10001623_pt1 | contig 12045 bp, 8 predicted proteins | sample AntAceMetag02UKM_FD_69784 | JGI IMG/M metagenome (GOLD analysis project Ga0075114, IMG submission 69784) | Saline lake microbial communities from Ace Lake, Antarctica - Antarctic Ace Lake Metagenome 02UKM | ecosystem: Environmental > Aquatic > Non-marine Saline and Alkaline > Saline | place...
TACGACGAAGTACTCGGCACCTACAGCTATCAGTACCTGGACAACGCCGGTGGCACTCGCACCGTGTGGCTGGAGAATGCCACCAGCCTGAGCCGGAAGATGACCCTGGCCGAGCGATACCACCTGCAAGGTCTCACGCTGCAGCATCTGCTGGCGACTGCGAGCGACCCGGAGATCTGGGATCTAGCTCGCCGCTTCCAGGAAGGCGCCGCTTCTCCTATCCCCAGCAGCTATGCTGTTGCTTGGAAGGTGACCGGGCCTGACGGGAACACGCTAGCGACTGAGCAGCGACCGCTGGGCGACCGCTCCTTCAGCTTCCCGGCTCCAGAGCTGGCAGGTGGCGAACTGCAGATAGAAGCAGGTCTGGCCGATCGCGGCCAGCCACTGGGCAGCGCGGAGGCCATCGCCTTGAACGTGGCCACGGCCACGCCGGTGGCTACGCCGACGCCCACCCACACGCCGACGCCAGTGCCTACGCCCATGCCGGAGTTCACACCCACGCCGGCACCCACGCCTACGCCGAACAAGCCGCAGATCGTCGTGAACAGCACGTACAACGTGCGCGCTGGCCCCGGCACCAACTACGCCAGGGCCGGCCAGGTGACAGCCGGACGGACGCTAGACATCGTGGCCAAGAACCCCGACGGCACCTGGTGGCAAGTATGCTGCGTAGATGGCAAGCAGGTATGGATCAAGGCCGGCCTGGCGCCAGCCCAGGGCCCGACAGGTGCGGTGGCGGTGGCTGCCAACATCCCGCCTACGCCGACTCCCGCGCCCCAGCAGCCCGCCGCGCCAGCCCCTGTTGCCGGCGCGTGCAATTTCGGCTATGGCATCCAGGTACACATGGTGCACAATGACCAAGCGCCCACAGTCATGGAGATGACCAAAGGCATGGGCTTCAACTGGGTCAAGCAGCAGGTGGAGTGGTCCATCTTCGAGCCCAGCAAGGGCAACTACCAGTGGGGAGCGCTCGATCCTATCGTCAATGCAGCCAATAGTGCTGGTGTGAACTTGCTGTTCAGTGTAGTCAACGCACCGAAATGGGCGCGGCCGGGCGGCGACTACAGTGTCGGCGGCCCTCCGAACAATCCGCAGGACTTCGCGGACTTCCTCAGTGCGCTGGCAGGCAAGTACTGTGGGTCCAGCCTGAAAGCCATTGAGGTCTGGAACGAACAGAACCTGCACTACGAGTGGGGCAACCAGGAGATCAACCCGGCAGCCTACGTCGCTCTGCTCAAGCCTAGCTACGCTGCCATCAAAGCAGCCTGCCCAGCGATGATCGTTATCAGCGGCGCCCTGACACCGGCCGGCCCCAATATGCCATTCGCACAGGACGACTTCATCTACTTGGAGGGAATGCTCCAAGCTGGGATGGCGAACTACTGCGATGCCGTCGGCGTACACCCCAGCGGCTACAATCTCGGCCCCGACGTCCGCTGGCAGCAGGGATGTGAGTTCATTACTCAGCAGGGGGCGAGCTTCCGCGGGGCCTGTGACAACCCGCACCACTCCTGGAGCTTCAGATCGACCATGGAAGGATACTGGAATTACTTGAATGCCCATGGCGCCACAAATCGATGCCTGTGGCCAACGGAGTTCGGCTGGGCCGCAGGCGGTGCGTTCAACCCAAACTACGGGTACGCTGACGACAACACGCTTCAAGAGCAGGCAGAGTGGACTGTGAGAGCATACCAGATCATGCGAAACGAGTGGAGTTTCGTGGGGCCAGCTTTCCTCTGGAACCTGAACTTCCGGGTGGTCGCTGATGGAACGGAGAAAGCTCAGTGGGGGATCGTAGATCCCTTCTGGGGTCCCTTGCCGGCCTACACAGCATTGCAAAGCATGCCGAAGTAGCTCTGTGAGAGAGGTAGACAAGTACATAAGTAGACAAGTACACAAGGACCATCCGGTCGTCCTTTCATCCCTTATGTACTTGTTTCCTTGTCCACTTGTTTCCTTGTTTCCCTAACGAAGTTGGAGGACTACATTGACTCTATCACGCTTTAAGACGCTTTCTTCAGCGCTGCTGCTTCTGCTGGCAGTGATACTGGCGCTGAGCGGCTGTTGGGCGCCGCCCCCAGCCACGCCGACCAAACCGCTGCCGCCCTTAGTGCAAGCCACCTCGACGACGACGCCCAAGGCCACGGACACCCCAGAACCGGCGGCAACGGCTGCCGTGCAATCCACAGCCACGCCAACGCCTGTGGAACCCACAGCGACGTCAACACCAGGTGCCCCGCTGCCAACGTCCACCCCTGCCCCGACACGCACTCCGTTGATGACCACCGTGCCTCTGGACACGCGTATGGCTTCGCCCGATTTCGGCGTCCAGGCCTTCCTCTGGTGGCGGCCGGAAGTCGCCGACAGGGACCTCAACCTGATCCGAGAGGCCGGCTTCAATTGGGTCAGGCAGACCTTTGACTGGTACGACATCGAGGGGGCTGGCAAAGGGGCGCGCAACTGGCAGCAAGCCGACGAGGTTGTTCGGCTGGTCAACGAGAAAGGGCTCAAGCTACTAGTGCGCGTCAGCATGGATCCGGAGCATCCCATGGAGTGGGCTGGGCCACCGCCGGCCAATGCCGACCATCTCGCCGACTTCCTCTTCGACATGGCCACCCGCTACCAGGGCACGGTGCATGCCTATCAGATATGGAACGAACCGAACCTGGCACGGGAATGGGGCGGCAAGCGGCCTGATCCTGCTGGATACGTCATGCTGCTCAAGAAGGCCTATGAGGCCATCAAGCGAGCAGACCCCAACGCTGTGGTCATCACGGCGGGCATGGCTCCTACAGGCACGAACGACGCCACCGCCATGCCCGACGATGTGTTCTACGAAGCCATGTATCAGGCCATGGGGAGCAACAGTGATGGCTACTTCGATGTGCTGGGCGTTCATGGCTCCGGATTCGCCGCTCCGCCTGAGCTGGATCCCGCCCAGGCTGCTGCGAATCCCCAATACGGCGGCTACCGCTTCTTCTGCTTCCGGCACGTGGAGGACATTCGGGCCATCATGGAGCGGCATGGCGATGCTGACAAGCGTGTCGCCATCCTGGAGTTTGGTTGGACGACGGATTCCGTCAATCCGGCCTACAAGTGGCATGGCGCGGATGCAGGTATCACTGATGAGTTGAAGGGCAAGTACTTGATCTGCGCGTTTGAGTACGCCAAGCAGCATTGGCAACCCTGGATCGGACTCATGAGCGTCATCACCATGCCCAATCTGGCCTGGCTCGAGGACGGCAACCCGCAGGACGAGGAGCAATACTGGTGGGCGATCATGGAGCCGAGCCCGATAGACCAGAAGCACCTGCGGGCTGCGTACGTGCTGCTGCAGAACTACCTCTTGCGAGAGCAAGGGATTGAGCCCCCGCCTCTGCCAGGCGGCGGCAGTACCGAGGGTATGTGCCCGACGATGTGACCTCAGAAGCCCCTGGCCAGGTTGCCGGCCAGGGGCTTTTCCTCATCTCCAGTACCTGATCACCAGACCCTACTCCACCTCCTGCCAGTCAAGCCAATGGCAACTGGCGTCCCTGTAAGGCCCCTGGTGATGATGCGGCACAGACACCACAGGGCTGGCAGGGCGACCCGCCTCGTCCAGCACGACGAGGCTGTAGGTGATGGCCATGCCATCTGGCGGGAAGAGCGGAAAATCGTAGTGACCGAGGTCGCCCGCCCCGGATTTGGTGGTGGTGAACGCCTCGTTGCCCCACTGATCAGTGTTGCGCAGCCGCACGTCGGGCAGAGGGTTGCCGCGAGCATCCCACACGTCGCCCATGACATAGAGCCCAGGGCAGCCACCCGTCGTATGGCGCACCGAGCCCACGGGCAGAAAGCGGTAGCTACCCACAGGGGCAGACGTAGGCGACGGAGTGCCCGTTGATTCCACAAGCGTGGGCGTAGGAGAGGATCTCAGACGCGTCGTGGGAGTGGACGTGAGCGGAGGGGCAGGTGTGTTGGTGGGGATAGCAACCGTCGGCGCCACCATTGCCGTGGGAACCGCAGAGGCCGCGGTGGGCGAGACGACGGCAGCCGCGGGTGTTGGCGGCTGCCAGGCCGGGCCCGAAGGGCCCAGACGACTATTCGAGACCCGCCACGCGGCATAGGCTCCCACACAGGCAGCCAGGACCACGATCAGAAAGCCAACTGCCAGCCCTCTGGAACGCACCGAACATCCTCCGACTTGCGCGTTTTTCCCTTTGATGCTACAATCTTGTCAGTCTCGGGCGAGTAGCTCAGTTGGTCAGAGCGCACGGTTCACATCCGTGAGGTCATGGGTTCGAGTCCCTTCTCGCCCACTGCGAAAGGCCGCCGTCCTCAACCATGCTAGGGACAGCGGCTTCCTTGTTGTAGGTTGTAGCTAGTGTAGCTAGCTCACGCGTTCCTTCTTGTACAACTCGATCACGTCCCCGACCTTGAAATCCCCAAACCCTTCCAGGCCGATGCCGCATTCGAAGCCAGTTCTGAGTTCCGTAACGTCATCCTTGAAATGCTTCAAGGAATCCACCCGCCCCTCGTAGATGAGGTCGCCATCGCGAGCAATACGTGCCAGCGCGTTGCGGGTGACGAGGCCATCGGCTACGTAGCAACCGGCGATCTTGCGCCGCTTAGGTAGGCTGAATACCGCCCGTATCTCGGCATGGCCGATGACCATGTCTTCATACACCGGTTCCAGCAGCCCCTTGAGGGCCTTATCCACATCCTCTACCAGCTTGTAGATGATGTCATAGATACGGATGTCCACACCCTCAGAGTTAGCTATCTTCAGGGCCCCGGGATCCGCAACGACGCGGAAGCCAATGATGATCGCATTGGAGGCAACGGCCAGCATGACGTCCGACTCGCTGATGTTGCCAGTCGTCTGGCGCAGCAGCTTGGCCTTGAGATCCTCACCCCCCAGTTCTTTCAGGGAGTTCACGATGGGCTCGATGGAACCTTGCACATCAGTCTTGACGATCAGGTTCAGTTGCTTGACCTTGCCATTTTGCACTCCGGCAAAGAAATCATCCAGACTCACCATCTTGGGCCCGGCGGCCTGCGATTGGGCCTCTCGCTGCTGGGCAGCCCGTTGTGCAGATATCGATCGGGCTGTCTTCTCGTCGGGCATGACTTCGAAGATATCGCCAGCCACAGCCACCTCGGGAAGTCCCATGATGGCCACGGGCATGGACGGAGACGCGTCGCTGATCACCCCTCCCTTGTCATCGAACATGGCTCGCACACGGCCATGGTTCGTGCCCACGAGAACGATATCGCCCTGACGCAGAGTGCCACTCTGGACCAACAGCGTGGCCACGGGTCCCCGCGTCCTATCCAGCTTGGCTTCAATCACCGTCCCGACGGCCGGGCCATCGGGATTCGCTTTGAGCTCAGCTACCTCCGTGACCAGCAGGATATTCTCCAACAGCTCCTCAATGCCTTGCTTGAACTTGGCCGAGACGGGCACGCAGATCACGTCTCCGCCCCACTCCTCAGGTATCAGGTCAAGATCGGCCAACTCCTGTTTCACCCGATCCGGGTTGGCTCCGGGCCTGTCTATCTTGTTCAGTACCACAAGGATCGGCACCTGTGCGGCGCGGGCGTGGTCAATCGCCTCCCTGGTCTGAGGCATGACACCGTCATTGGCAGCCACCACGAGCAGGGCCAAGTCTGTCACCTCAGCGCCCCGTGCTCGGATGGCGGTGAAAGCTTCGTGTCCCGGTGTGTCCAGAAAGGTGATCTTGCGCCCGTCGACATCCACCTGATAGGCACCGATGTGCTGCGTGATTCCTCCAGACTCCGCAGCGACCACGTTGGTGCTGCGAATCACATCCAGCAGCGTCGTCTTGCCGTGATCCACGTGCCCGAGCACGGTGACTACCGGTGGGCGGCTCTGGAGCTTCTCTTCCGACGTTTCGGCCTCCATCAGTTGCTGACGCAAGGTCTTCGACTCTTCTGGCTTCTCGGGCTCTTCCAACTCGGGTGGTTCCTCCAACTTGACTCCGATTCCCAATTCCTCTCCCACGACGGCGGCAGTATCGAAATCAATGGTCTGGGTAATCGGCGCCATGATGCCGTAGCTCATCAAAATCTTCATGACCTCGATGGGGCTGCACTGCATCTGGTTGGACAGATCACGCACTGTGATGAACCCAGGAATGACGATGCTCGTCGGCCGCGATGGCGATGCCGCTGTCCTTGGCGGCGCGCCGGCTGCACGGGCAGATGAACCGCGCTTGGGCCTGCCCCTGGTCGGCCTTCGTCGTCGGTTTTGCCTCCTCTTCTTCCTTGCCATGTCCACTCTCCTTCAGGTAATAGCCCGGCCCTTTGGCCACCTTTCTCTTCCCGCGAGCCGCTGTCACCAGCGTTCCGCCCGAGGAAGCACCCGGCTATTCCGCTACACTTCCCCGCAACTCACCACGCGTTGGATCTTCAACCTCAACAAGCACTTGCGCAAACTCGGCTAGCTTCTCCCTCTCTTCGGCACTCAGTTTAGTCTTCAGGGCACGGTCCAACTGCTGCTGCGCCAAGGCCCGTTCCCAGCATTCCCGGGTACGGCAGAGGTAGGCCCCCCTCCCAGCTTGCTTGCCGGTGAGGTCCACCTGCACATCCCCAGATGGCGTGCGCACGATGCGAACCAGCTCCCGCTTACCCTGCACTTCACCGCAGGACACGCACGTGCGCTGCGGCATGCGTTTTCTGCGTTTGCGCCCCTTGGCCATGATTGACACTAAAGATATTCGTCGCCTTCGTCCCAACCGCCACTCCCGCGTTTGCGACGGCGAATGGCTATCGTCTGGCCGAGCTCTTCATCGTAGACCACATGCCGCCGGCGATCAACGTCTCGCCTGCGCTTCGCGGCCTTTTCCCGCTCTTCGTCTTCGTCTTCACCTTCATCCTCGAAGGATGCTTCACCCACATCCCCTAAGTCAACCTCGTCTTCTTCCTCAGCCACTTCAGGTGGTACCTCAGGTGGTACCTCAGCTTCCGGTGACAGTTCTTCGACTTCGAGGGGCACGCCAGCTTCCGGCGCCACCTCTTCGACCTCCTGGGATACCACTTCAGCTTCCTCGGGCAGTCGCGCCTCCTCCACCTTGGCAGTGTCCTCCACCTCCTCCACTGCCTCTGTCGCCTCAGGGGCGGCAACCTTACCCTCCTCTTCGGGTTCCCTTTCGGCTTCCATCGGGACTTCTGCAGGCTCAGGCTTGGCCTCCAACTCAGCCTTGACAGCCTCTCGTCCTTCCCTCAGGATGCCCTGAACAGTCTCCAGCAAGCCTCGCTTCCGCTCTTCCTCAGCAAGAACCTGCTGCCGTGCTAACTCGAGTAGCCCTTCTCCGCCGGCCTCCGTATCTCCCTTGATGTCAATACGCCAACCGGTGAGCTTGGCAGCCAGACGAGCATTTTGCCCTTCCCTGCCGATGGACAGAGAAAGCTGCCTGTCAGGGACGATGACGACAGCCGTACGGCCATTGTCGCGTTCATCCAGCAACACAGAGAGCGGCTTGGCCGGGCTGAGCGCATTGCGGATGAAGGTTCGCGTGTCCGCACTCCAAGCGATGACGTCGATCTTTTCACCGTTGAGTTCAACAACGATGTTCTGAATGCGATTGCCGCGCATGCCTACACAACAGCCGACCGGTTCCACACCAGGCTGCAATGCTGCAACCGCCACCTTGGAGCGATGCCCTGGCTCGCGTGCAAGGGCCTTGATCTCCACGATGCCCTTGCTTATCTCAGGCACCTCATTCTCCAATAAGCGGCGCAGCATGTGACGGTGAGTGCGGCTGAGGCTGAGTATCGTTCCGCGGCTGCCCCGCTTCACCTCCATCAAATAAGCTCTGACCAGGCTGCCTCGATGGTAACGTTCGTTGGGAAGCTGGTCCTCCCTACGCAACACGCCCTCGGATTGCTCGACGTTAATGATCACATCGCCCGTGCGAGGGACAAAGCGCTGCACCCTGCCGGAGACAATCTCCCCCTCTCGCTGGGAGAAGTGCTCGTAGGTGTTCTCGCGCTCCGCTTCGCGTATGCGCTGCATGATGACCTGCTTAGCCGTCTGCGCGGCGATGCGCCCGAAGTTGTCCGGCGTGCTTTCGAGGGTCACAGACCCCTCGAGTTCAGACTGAGGGTCTATGTCCCTCGCCTCAGCCAAGGATACCTGCAGTCGCGGGTCGGTGACTTCCTCCACCACCTCTTTCTCGACATAGATATGCATCTCCCCCGTCACGGGGTCAACCTGTGCCTGGATGTTACCGCCAGACACGCCGTAGTTGCGCTTGTAGGCCGATACCAACGCCACCTCGAGGGCTTCCAGGACTGTCTCCGTGGGCAGCCCTCTCTCCGTGGCCAGGTGACGGATGGCTGCCACCAGTGGCTGGTTCTTCATCACTGACTCCTTAAACCCTGATAACCTCGAAAACGCTACTGCCCTCTACCGATTACAAGGATGTCGATTCTCTAACCTGCGGCAGACATGCCGTTCCTCGCCAGCGATTGTGAACTGCTCACTTGTCGAGTCATGAATGCCAGTAAAACCTATCCCCTTACAGCAAGAAAAGTGGGGGTCACCCACTTTCCAAACGCGGACTCTCCGAACCAGCCAGAGTATAGCACAGATCAGTGATCTAGGCAAATGCGGACTCGAGACATCCTGCTTCCTTCAAATCCTGCCACGCCGCTCGTATCTCCGCATCATCGAAATACCAGTCGAACTCGCAGACACGGACGGCATCGGCTGGCAGGCAACGGGCGATGCCAGCGAAGTGCACCTCCCCCATACCCGGGAGCAGATGATCGCGCACACCGATGCTATCATGGAAATGCACCCCCACGATGCGCTCACCGCAGACTGCTAGCCACTCCTCGTGGCTGTCGAACCCCAGATTGGCCAGCACCTGCGCATGTCCTGTGTCGTACCAGAACCCGACCACATCCGGGTCATGTTCCGCCAGCAGAGTGCGCATCTCGGCCAGCGTGGGCATTTCGAAGAAACAGCGACGGTTTTCGAGCCCCAGCCGCACGCCAGCTCGGGCAGCATGGTCGGCCAATTCGCTCAGGCTGCGACGGGCGGCAGCAAAGTGGAGTGGCTGCCGCTCTGCCCGCTGCCGCACCACCTGCTCATGCAACGCCACATAGGCCGATGAGCCAGCCTGCCCCACCCGATAGCGTTGCTCCAACGCCCAACAGAGGTGAACGTCCATCTCCACCCACCCCAGGTGCAGACAGACCACCCTCGCCCCCATAGCCTTGGCGAAGTCAATGGAGCGATAGCCCTGAGCTACAGCCCAGCGCCGTTCATCTTCGCACAACGAAGCCAGCAGTTTGTCCCCTTTGACGCCGCTGTCGTGATAGATTGAGGGTGCCGGGTAGTGCAGGCTCGCTACGCTGACCTCGCCGGGCTGCAAGCCTTCCACCATGGCCGGCGTGACGTAGTGGCTCAATTCGATGGCGTCAAAGCCCAGGGCTTGGGCCGAAGCCGCGAAGGGGCGTACGTGATCGAAGCGGTGCTGCATCCACATGGTGGACAGCACAACGTTGCTCATCGGACCCTCCCATACTGCTGACCGACAATGGCCTGCCCCGCCGGGCTGAGGACGAAATCAACGAACGCCAGCGTCTCGCCGTCCGGCTCAGACGGTGCGACCAGGTACAGCGGACGGGTCAGGTGATAGATGCCACCCTGCACGGTATCCGGCGTGGGGTACGCCCCTTCGATGCGCAGCACCTCACCCTGCCTCTTTGTCTCCTTGTCCTCTTGTCCCGAAGGCGTCAAGTAGCCCATAGAGACATAGCCTATGGCCGTGCTGTGACGGGTGACATATCCGATCACCGCCGTGCTGGAAGGCATAACGATGGCCGTCAGCGTGACCGGCTGCTCGCCCATCAGTTGCTGTTCGAGCGCAGACCGCGTGCCCGACCCATCCTCGCGGCTGACGACGAGGATGTCGCCAGCCTTGCCGCCGACGTCTTGCCAATCCAGCGTCCAGCCTGCGTAGATGCTGCGCAACTGCAGCAGTGTCAGCTCGTCCACCGGGTTACCAGGATGTACGACGATGGCGACTCCATCCCAGGCAATAGGAGTTGCAGCGTAGGGCTGTGGCGTTTCATCTTCTGCAGACAGCGGCAACCAGGAGCATGCAGCCAGGTCAATCTCGCCCATCTGCAGTCGCTCCAGGCCCAGGCGCGAACCGCCCCCCTCAATCTCCAGCCGAACGTGCGGGTGGCTTTGGGCATAGGCCGTGGCCAGGTCCGAAAGCAGCGGCATCATGGCCGTGGAGCCGGCAATGCGCAGCATGAGCGGCGCGGGCGGCGTTACCGCAGTACCGCAGGCTGCCAACAAAGTGCCCAATACCCAACATCCAATAACCAATATCCAAGCAAGACGCTGGTTCATCGCAGCAAGGTAAAGAGGAGGATGGTCACTCCGACAACGGCGCAGTAGATGGCGAAGGGATAGAGACGACCGCGTTGCAGGTAGCGCAGCAGGAAACGGATGCAGCAGTAGCCGCTGGCCGCCGCAGCCAGGAAGCCTACGATCAGGGCAGGCAGTTGCCCGCTGGCCCCGGCTGCGCCGAAGAGATCCACTAGCTTGAACAGCCCGGCGCCGAAGATGATGGGAGTGGAGAGCAGGAAGGAGTAGCGGGCGGCGACTTCGCGCCGCAGCCCTCGCGCCAGCCCCATGCCTATCGTGGCTCCAGAGCGGGAGATGCCGGGGGCGATGGCTGCTGCCTGCGCCAGCCCGATGAGCAGCGCGTCGGCCGCGCCCATCTGTTGCAGCCTCTTATTGCGGCGACCCCAGCGCTCGCTGGCGGCGAGGATGGCCGCCGTCAGCAGCAGGAACCCGGCCGCGGCGGGCGGCGTGTCGAACAGCGTTTCGAACCACTCCTCGAATAGCCAACCGACAAGCGCCGCCGGCAGCGTGCCGATGACGATCCACCAGGCCAACCGTTCATCCCCCTCCCATTCTCCATTGTCCAATCTCCTGTTTACAATTCCCCTCACCCAGGCCTTCGCCAGCCGCCACAAATCCTCCCAGAACACCGCCAGCAAAGCAGCCAGCGTGCCCCAGTGCACCACGGTATCGAAGACCAGCCCTGGCGCGGGCCAGCCCAGCAGCCACGGCGCCAGCACTAGATGGCCAGAACTGCTCACCGGTATGAACTCGGTGGCCCCTTGGATGAGGCCGAGGATGAGAGCTCTGATTAAGTCCAAGGTGAATACCTCCTATGCGTTGATGGTTTGAGATGCGCTGCGCGCCGTGGCGCGTCAAACGTAAAACGTGACGAGGCATCACATCGGTTACGTTTTGCGCTCCACGTTTTACGTGGTTTCTATGCCCTGCCAACCCGTCTTGCCAGAAGTTACTTCCCTATCGCCGATTCTGATTGCACGCATTATACACCAAGTTCAGAGAAAGGAAAACCGCCCATCTCCGAAAAGATGGGAGGTTCTTCGTGTCCCGTGCTCTCTTGCCGCTTGCTCCTCTGCTCCTCTGTGCCCTTGTGCCCTGTCACCTCAGGACAAGCGGCAGGAACAGGTCATAGCCAGCGGGTGCTGCCGTCGGTGTGTCCGTCGGCGTGGCCGTGGGCGTTGCGGATGGTGTGGCGGTCAGTGTGGACGTCGGCGTTGCGGTCGGCGTGGCGGATGGCATCGCGGTCGGCGTATTGGTGGGCCCAGCGGTCGGGGTTGCCGTTGGGGTTGCGGTTGGCTCTGGCGAGCGATATTCGTCAGCGCCCAGGTCGTGTCCGCTGCCGGCGGGGCGGTCGTCGCCATCAATATCCTCGCTGATGCCCGAGTGCACACCTTGATCAATAGCTGCCGAGCCTGCGGTCAGGTGATAGCCATCGGCCTCGAAGGCGGGATCGCCGCTGGTAGCTTGGGAGATGTCCACCGTTCCCGCGCCGCTCCAATTGCTGTCACTGTTGGCATGCCACAGCACACCGTTCAGCGTGACCGTGCTGCCCGCTTCCACGTCAATGCCCACCGTCTGGTTGGCCAGGATGATGTTGGTCAGTTCGACGCTGCTGGGGCCGGCCCAGGATTCGAGGCAGATGCCGGTGTCGTTGG